>ERZ808270.259-NODE-259-length-33502-cov-6.959369_pt1 | contig 33502 bp, 28 predicted proteins | sample MGYA00521082_ERZ808270 | MGnify/ENA primary metagenome ERZ808270 (study PRJEB31516, sample SAMN03275594) | gut metagenome | biome: mammalia-associated habitat; material: feces | host: Papio cynocephalus | place: Kenya | collected 2012-07-27 ... | reverse complement strand
ATGGCGTGTTGTTTCTTCTAAGGATTTTGTTTCACATCATTTGAAATAGAACAAATTTCGTTTATAAAATCGACGTAGAAATGGAATCCAATGAATTGCTCCAATTTTGCTTGATTCGGTTTCAAAGAGAATTGCCTAATCAAAAGCAAAACGGCATTTCTGCCGTTTTGCAGCATTAATAGTCTTGATAGTTGAAGTCATCGACAAATTTATATTTGTCCCCAACGGCTTTCTTGACCATTGCAGAGAATTTGATGAGGTCTTGCTTGAATTCTTTCCGTTCTGCTTCGGTTTTGAATCCGACGTCAGTGAATTCGCGCTCAGTATTTACAAACTGGCTATCATACTCATCGCTTATCTTGCTCATCAATGAAACCAAATCTTTGTTGCCTTCAAGTTCGTTAGGCAAACCAGGCGAAGAGGTTATTCCATCTTCTTCGTACAGCCAAATAGGATCACACCCCCACTCAAGCATCAATCTTACAGTTTTCATTTTTCTTTCTCCTCATTTATTCTATTTTTGTTAGTGAAATTAGTTCCTACCACATACCCATTGTCAGATATTGAAACTGCTAGGTAAATTGTTTGTTCCTTATGATTATACTCGAATACATCCCTAGGGGGTTTGCGACTGCCCTGAATTCCTATTTTCTTGCCATGAGTGATTACTTCAATGACAAATTCAGCTACTTTATCTTTGCTTATGCCGCGTGAGGTAAAATCATTTTCTCTTTTATCCAAAATGTGCGCTAAGCCGGAAGCTCTTTCACCAAGTTTTCCTTCTTCTATCCAAACTATCTTTCCATTTGGCATTTTTCCGATGGCCAAGACCTTGTCGGGAGATATTTTAAACCCCTGGTCTATGACATTCTGAATAAGTTCGTTTTCCTCTTTGCTGAGATTTTCGTTGAGCAAAGGTTTGGAAGTCTGATTGGCCTCCTTGACTTCATCGGCCTCCTTGCTGCCTTTTGTGCCTATGAAAAGTCCGCTATTTGGCTTGCTCATCTCGCCACCTCCTCAAATCTCTGCTGGTCCTGGCTTCATACGCATGAACCGCAACGTCCATATCCGATATCGCTTTTCTAATTTCGTCTGGTAAGAATCCATAAACGATAAGAGATTCGGGATCGACGAGGACAGGGTCGTTTTGGAACTGTCTCACAAAGAGAAGCTGTTCAAAATGTGATAGCTAGTCGAAACCTTCATCAAACTTGCGTATCTCATTATGACAGGGGTTAAATCATCTGTCATTTTTCCTTTTCTTCACTTTTCGTTTTTCGTTACTACCGCTACCGCGTTCTCAAAATTCACAATTTCACCGTTTATCTTGAAAAAAGTATGACCGAGTATGAAGAAAAGAAAAACAACCCATTCACATTATCGTTTGGAAGAAAGCCTTTTGAATACATCGGTCGGGAAGATAGTAAGAATGAATTGATCAAGCAAATCAATTCGACACCCCTTACTTCAAATTGCTTCATCATTACTGGAGTTAGAGGCTCAGGAAAAACAGTCATGTTGACCTCGGTTTCCAAACATTTCGAAATGGAAAGAGACTGGGTTGTAATCGACCTTAATCCAGAGGACGATCTTCGCGAAGGCTTGGCCGCGAAGCTCTATACTGCCGCAAAAATCAAACATCTATTTTTAGAGAAAAATTTTAGTTTTTCTTTTCATGGCTCGTCTTTTGATTTATCTGGGAAAAATCCTGTTTTAAATATCGATGACCTCTTAGAAAAAATGTTTGTCGAAATAAAAAGGCAACAAAAGAAGGTTTTAGTAACAATCGATGAATCAACAAATAACACCTACATGAAGCAATTCGTTTTGTCGTTCCAATCACTAATTCGTAAGGAAAGCCCGCTTGTGCTACTTGTAACGGGTATGTATGAAAACATAATAGCTTTAGAAAAAATCATTAGGCCTCGAACGTTATTCCTTTCTTCGCTAAGTCTACAAGCAATCATTAGCTCTTATCAATCAAAGCTCGGATTATCGGATAAAGAAGCTTTAAAATGCGCAAAGTTGACGAAAGGATACGCTTTCGCTTTCCAGTTATTAGGGTATCTCATGTTTGATAAAAGCAAAAAAGAAGCGGATAAAGAAATTCTTTCGCTTTATGACCGCTATTTAGCGGAATACGCATACACAAAAATCTAGTCAACGTTATCTGAGGTGGAAAGAAAGATAGTCATGTCTTTCCAAACAAATTCCTCCGTACCCGTATCAATCATTCTAGAAAGAACAGGAATGAAAAAAGAGTATTTCTCTCGTTATCGTGACCGTCTCATTAAAAAAGGAATTCTATTATCGCCAATGAGAGGGAAACTCACGTTTAACCTTCCTCGCTTCAAAGAATTCATTGACGTAGAAACAGCATACGAAGAATGAATCTGAAATATTAAAAACCAAAATAGGCAACAAAACCCGCTTATTTTTTAGTTATTAAGGATAAAACCTCATAAACATATCGTAGCGATGGTTTCAAATCGCCGTACCAAAACCCTTCATTTCGTCGAATTATTTCTTTTCAAAGCGGCGGATTTGCGACTTAACGCTTTTTGCATAACGAAAGCTTCGACAAATCCAAAGATGGAAAAAGATTCTTTTATAAACAGAACACTGCGTATAAAGGAATCGATTTAATCCCATTTTCGTAGCCAAAGTTCTTGCTCGAAAGACGAATGGAATATTTTGGAGAATATTTTTCAACGAAAAGTCTTAGGCTTTTAGCGCGAACATTGTCAGCGGATTTGACTTCAAGAGGGATGACGCAATCGTCTTGCCTAATTACAAAATCAAGCTCGGCCTTGCCATTTGATTCCCAATAATTTAAGCGATACCCACGACTGACGAGTTGCTCCGCCACATAGTTTTCCGCTAATAAGCCTCTTGCTTTATCGGAGATAGCACTATCGACTAGAATGTCTTGTGGCAAAATCCCCGCTTTGAAGCAAAGTAGCCCGACGTCAGAATAATAAATCTTAAAGTTATCGAACTGTTCATAGATCGATAGAGGCAATTTTCCTTCGTTCACTTTTATATTTTCTAGAACAACATTTGCTGCCTTTAGCCATTGTAAGGAAAGTTCATAATCTTTTGCCCGTGCGTTGCTTTTGATTAACGCATAAACAAATTTCGTATTTTCTTTTGCTAGCTGAGAAGGAAGCGTATTGAAAATAGCGATGCTTTTGATGGTTTCATTCGGCGTAGCGTATTTAGTCATATCCGCAATAAAAGAATCGGAGATATTAGCTTGTATCGAACGGACGGAGTCAAAATTGCCTGTGTCTAAATAGTTTTTGACAGCCGCAGGATATCCACCAACTACTAAATATTTTCTATATAGTTCTAGTGCGAGTTCGTGATAAACCATAGAAAGAGGAGAAAAAGACGCGTATGATTCGCGAATCTTTGCAATCAACGATTCATTGCTTGTGGCTAATAAGAACTCTTCAAAAGAAAGAGGGTACATGGTAAGCATATCTACTTTCCCGACCGGAAAAGAAAAATTCCCCCTATTAATAGCGAGCCCTAAAAGACTCCCTGCGGCAACAACATGATATTCGTTTGCTTCTTCCTCAAAATATTTCAAAGAGGTCAAGGCTCTTTCAGAAGCTTGAATTTCATCGAAAATAATCAATGTTTTTTCTGGCAATATGGTTTGTTTTGTATAAGCAGACAATTCTTGAATAATTCGTTTAGGATTCAAATCAGGGGAGAATATTTTACCAAGAGTTTCGATATCCCCTTCAAAATGAAGATAAATAACATTCTCATAATGTTTTTTCCCGAAATCTAGCAAGGTATAAGTCTTCCCAACTTGTCTTGCGCCACCTAGCAAAAGCGGTTTACGCCGGGATGATTTCTTCCAATCTAGCAAAGTATCTTCTATCAATCGTTTCATAAAAATAGATTCCTTCTTAGATATTATTGTATCATTTCGTTCCATAAATGTTTCGTCAAATACAGTTTTAGGTTCCTAAAAGTGAATGAAGACAACACTTTTTGGAACGATTGCAAGGACTAAACTCATTCCTTGGGCCCTAAAAGACTATCTAACTCGCACTCCTTTTATCTTTCAATAGACAGCCAACCACTAAACTTAATGTTATATTTTTTGTGTAACTTTTTCCCTTCGTTAAGGCCAAAAAGGAATAAAAATAAGAAGAACCATTCTCCAAACCAAGACAATATTTTTAATGGGGAAATAGAAGCAAGAAAAGGTCCAATAGAAAAGAGCCACGACAACCAAGCTAGCTCATTCGGAAGAGAGGAGGAATTTTTTAGAATAAGCCCGAAAAACAAGGCCATCATTGATAGAGACGCAATTAAAAGAGAGGCCGTAAAAACAAAGTTCTTGCCCTTTTCGAATAGACACCCGATCAAAAAAGACAATCGCACCAAAAACAAGGGAATTCAAAACACTATAGGCGTATTGATATAGCCAAATTAAATTCGCTTTTGAAGCCGAATATGACCATTTTCCATTAGGAAATTCTAACAAAACCCTCTTATCTTCCTTTAAGAATATAACAAGTCCAAAAAATGCGGAAATTACAAACAAAATCAAAAAATAAAAGGCGGTTTTGCCGAGGATAAATGAAGATTTATATATGTTGGTTCCCGCTAAATTTTTCCAAGAGTTTTTCGCGTCAAATGAATAGAATAGAAACCAGGATAGGGCTATCGCGAACAAGCTAAGCGTCAAAGGGAACGCCCATAAATAGCCTTGTAGCACCAGAAACGAAAATGCTCGCTTCGTTGAATTCACGAGCCCCACCAAACACAAAATAATCACCAGGACGTAAATCGTGGTAAAAAAGACAAGAGTAATAGCTTTCTAAACGTGTTTCCGCTGCGTGTTCCATTGCATAGCTTTTCGCCATTTCGCTCGTCCAAGAAAGAATTAAAAAGTTATCAGAAGTCATGTTTGGGTTCCTAATAAAAATAAGCGGCAAAATAAAACAGGCTGGGAATAATAGGAAAAGCGTGATTACAAAAGCCCTGTCCCAATAAAGCCGTTTTGAGGAATAGGAAAATCCAGCAACAAAGCTTTTAAACCTCTTTCTTTTCATAAACGTACATTCCTAATAAGAAAAGAAACGGTAGGGTAATAAATCCAATCGTTAAATGATCCCACAAAATTGAAATGTTCCCATATCGGTTGAGAAGGACTAATCCCGCGAGAGGATTTTTCTCTATTACACTTAGCTCAAAGGATAACGAATTCACATCTTCTGGCGGTGTTGCAGTGAGAGAAATCATCGCGTAAAAAACCGCGACTAAATAAAGAGAAATACAAAAAATCGCTGCAAAAGCCCCATTTTTACACAAAACACCGAGTAAACCGCTTAGTAATAAAGAGAACCAGAAGAGAACCAAAGAACATAAGAATGTAATGAAAATGCTAAAGAACACATTCCCCTCTACCGCATTTACCATCCAAAGAGGAGAACTTAAAGCTGCAAATAGTAGCCAATAAGACAAAATAAATAACGCACCGATAATGTTACTTATAAAAATAGCGTTCAAATAAAATCGCCGTTTCCCTAGATACGCGCCAAAAATCATTTTTAAGCGTTTCTTCTCGTAATCGCTAGAAATAAAAAGATATCCTAAACTAGTCCCTAAAAAGAAAGACAAGGTAGGCAAGGTCGCTAGTAAGGTGTTATGACACGAAGAAAAGAAGAACGCTTTTTCAATCGGAGAGGTGGAACGAATTGAATAATGATTGTCTAGCGATGATGGTCCTCTCGTGATGAAGTAAATAAAAATCCAAAAAATGAATAAAAGAGTAAGGACTAAAAACGTGATGAAATAAAATCTCTCCTCTTTTAAAGAAGCAAGGCGATATTTTAAAAGGTTCTTCATCTTAGTTCGCTCCCCGACTCCTTCACGATATCTAAGAAGGTGTTAAATAAATCCACTTTTCTAGCCTCTTCGGTAGAAAATGCGATTTTCCCATTATCAAGAATAAACGCCCCATCTACGAGTTCTTGTAGCTCTCTAATCATATGGGAAGAAATTAAGACAGTCGTTCCGCGTTTAGCAAAATCTTTGATGATATTTTCAAATAGAGCAACCGCGAGAGGATCAATCCCGTTAAACGGTTCGTCTAATATCAAAAAATCAGGTTTTGTCATAATCGCAAAAGCAAAATGAAGTCGCTGCTTCATCCCTAAAGAATAGGTGCAATAGCGGTAATCCGCTTTCGATAACAAATTCACTTGGCTTAGCGTCCACTTCACACTCCCCTTCTCCAAGTTTTCATATAGCTTTGCGATTAAGATAAGGTTTTCTCTTCCAGAAAGGTTAGCGAAGAAACAAGGTTCTTCAATCATGTAGCCAATCTTTGGCTTACCTTCAATAAGTCTTGAGGATAATGATATGCCATTATAACGTACTGACCCATGATACGAAGTTAAACCAATCATGGTTTTCATGAGGGTGGATTTCCCTGATCCGTTTGCCCCAATTAAGCCATAAATCTTTCCTTTTTCTAAATGAAGAGAAACGTCTTTTAAAACGTGATTTTTGCCATACGATTTGTTCAAATTTTTAATTTCGATCATAAAAATACCTAATAACTATAAAGTGATGGTTTTTCTCTCACTTTCCGCCAAAAAATATGGGAATCTTTCTTTCTCCATAAAATTGCAACGAAAAGCAAAGCGAATAAGGCGACCACTTCTATTACCCAAATGATGATCCTATCGATGGAGAACCGATAAAGCGCATTTGGGCCAAAGAAAACAAGATAAGACATGAAGTTTGTTACGACGTTATCTTCGCTTTGATAATTTGAAAACGATTGTCGCAACACAAAATAAGCCATATAGAAAAGGAAAGCGATAATCAAAGAGAACGAGCTCATCCACACTAACGCGCGCTTTCTACGATGAAATAAGCTTCCGAATAGAAGAATGATTGCCCCCATAAGCAAGGAGTTAAGAAGACAAAATGAAGCTTGAACAAACCAAAACGGATAAGGATTCAAGAAAACCCAATTCACGCCATCGGATTGCAATAACAACGGCTTGCTCTTAAAAGCAAAGGTAACTCCAATTGGAATGAATGAAATTAAGAAAAGAAGGAAAAAATAAAGGAAAATCATCCCCGTTTTAAAAGGGCACCATCTTACGTTTGTCTCTAAAAGATTCTTCATTCCCCCTTTCGCATCACTGGAATAGAAAAGATACCACGCGATAAAAAGGGCGAATATTCCCATAAAAGGAGGAATCCGAGAAAAACACTGCGTATAGAAAGAGAAGATAAAATGTGTTTCTTGGTATTTGCCAAACCCTCCTAAGACATAGTACTCGCTAGAAACCACGCTTTTGTTTTTAAAAAGAGACAAATAATAATTACTCGTAGATAAATCAGATGTATTTCCATAAAGGCGATATAGAAAAAGAAAGTGTTCGCTATCCTCGAGCAATTTTGGATTTTTAGGCAAGCGTATCGCATCTATAGGCTGATAGATAAGGACAAGTGGAATAGCAACGCAAAGAGGAATGAGTAGAAATGCTAAAACCATAAATTTTCTATCCCAAAAAATTCTTCGACTTGCGTAATAAAAGCCTAAGGCAAAGTTTCTCTTTTTCGATATCATAATTGCCACAATAGAGATGTGCTTGCTTAGCATCTCCAATTAATAGAGTGACAAAAATAGCGATTCATTCCGCCAAAAGAAAGACGAATTTTTGATATAGAGTCTAGCTAAAAAAGAAAAGAATTAAAAATATCATTTGTTAATACAAGTAGATACTAAGTATGCATCTATTTCTTTCTTATTTCATAAACTAATGCCTAAATTTAACTATTATAAAATATCTCGATGGCATCTAATAAATATCCATATCATTTCTTTTGACAACATGAGTAAAAAGCGTTTCCTTTACGATATTCATGACCATCGAAGAAAAATTAAAGGACGCTTTCGCTAACGGGGACGAGAATCAAATCGATTTAGCGTTTTCTACATTCTATAAAGCTAACTATGACCTCATGAAAAAGATAGTCGCTGAAACAGTCGGATATCATATTTGGCTAGAAGATGTTATTGCCGATACATTTGTCGCAATATTGGAGAATAAAGATCGCTTAGGAGAAATCAAAGATCTTAAAAAGTATTTGCTCCAAGTCGCTAGAAATATCGCCAAAAAGACATATAAAAACGAACTTAACAAATCGCACGATGATATCGATAACGTCATTACGATTAGTAACGACGACTCCTTAACCAATATCGATGAAAAGAATATCGTTCAAAGGATTGAATCAAGTTTGAAATACCCTAGCGATAAAATCTTTATCCTTAGAGAAGGCTTTGAATACACATTTTTAGAAATCGCCTCAATCTTAAGCTTAGGCGAAGATTTGGTTTATTACCGTTATAAGAAAGCGTTAGAAAAACTACGTAAAGAATTTAAAAAAGTCCGTAGATGGGACCTTTGGGCTAATACTAATTTACGCCACTAACAATCGCACGAACTGAACTAATGACCTGCACACAGTATCGGAACGAAGTGTAAGCTGGGGAGGAAAAACAAATCGAGCCATCCCCTTCTTGCAAAGAGAAACGATACATATCATTCGAATCTTTATAGATAACAAAGTGAGGAAGACCAGTTCTAACGACTTTCCCTGCCGTTTCATCGTAGGCTTTCGCATTAGGAATGATTCTCTTTGCCCTTTTAATCGCATTAATTGTTTTTTCTTCGCTATCAAAGAATGGCGAAATGCCAAGGACTTCCCCTTTAAAATTCTCTAAGAGGAAGCGGTAGCCATCAACTGAAGATCCAATAACAAATTTACCCATAATTCTTTATGACCAACTAAAGGATACCGCAAATGAGATAAAATTCATAATTTAGTTTTGCTAAATTTATGATTCGTTATTTATTTTTAACATTTATTTTAAATGCTAAAAACACCATTTATTTTGTTTTGTTCGCATTTATTATTACATATGTTTTTAGGTATTAAGGTAACTTATTAAATAATAAAATATAGATATATTCTTAGTAGAAATTATGATTGATTGGAAATCCATCAGCTTAATCGAGAATAGAGGCACCCGAAAGAGCGCTTATTCGTTAAGCTACTAATTCAATTGCAGCGAGAGAAAAGAACTACATTTCCTTCTTTTTGTAAAATGATAAAATTTTACATATGTCAGATTTAACAAAGAGAGCTTTAGCGGCTTCATTAAAAGAATTATTAGAGAAGAAATCGATTCGTAAAATCACCATTGGAGAGATATGCGATCACTGCGGGGTCCGCCGACAGACCTTCTATTATCATTTTTCCGACCTTCCTGAGCTAATTGAATGGATTTGTTATTCTGAAGCGGATGCCGCCATTCAAAAGAATCGAAATTACGCCACATGGGAAGAAGGGTTCTATGACGTTTTTCTTTTAGCCCAAAAAGAAAAATCCTTCATCATGAACATTTATCACGGAGTATCAAAAGATACTTTAGAAAGATACTTATGCAATTTAACGAAACCCCTTCTTGATCACGTGATAAACGAAGTCGCCATTTCTCTTCATATTGATGATGTCACTGCAAGCGATAAAGATTTTGTATCACGCTTTTACACAGTCGCTTTTGTGGATGTGATGATGAGCTGGGTTGACCGTGATATGCAAGAAGACCCAAAAATCATCATTGAGCATTTGTCTCCTTTAGTGAAGGGGACAATCCCTAATGCATTAGTCGCATATTCTGGGCGAAATTGACATTGATTTCTTTTTGTCAAAAGTTTTGTCTTTTTAAGATATAAATCAAATTTTTGGACAGGAATCATTTTTTGCATTTTTTCTTTGCTTGTTTTTTCCTTTACCTTAGATATTGCCCAAGCGGCAAAAGGAGAAAAAGCAATGTATTACTCAGCAGGAAATTACGAAGCCTTCGCTCACCCAAAGAAACCTGAGGGAGCGGATAAAAAGAGCGCATATATTATCGGAAGTGGCTTAGCCGGGCTTACGGCCGCGTTCTATTTACTTAGAGATGCCCAAATTAAAGGCGAAAGAATTAAAATCCTAGAAAGAGACCCTATCGCAGGTGGGGCATGCGACGGAATCCATGATCCAAAGAATGGATTTATCATGCGTGGCGGAAGAGAAATGGATAACCATTTCGAAGTCATGTGGGATGTTTATAAAGATGTGCCATCTAGCTCCGACCCTAACGTTTCCGTCCTCGATGAATATCGTTGGTTGAATAAAGAAGACCCTAACTATTCTCTATGTAGGGCTACTGCTCATTGTGGGAAGAAGCTTCCTACAGGGCATGATTTCACGCTTGATAAAGAAGCGCAAAATGAACTTTTGAAGCTCTTCTTGACTCCAGAAAAAGATTTAGAAGACAAAAAGATCAGCGATTGCTTTGATGATCATTTCTATCGTTCCAATTTCTGGCTATACTGGCAAACAATGTTCGCATTCCAAGAATGGAGCAGCGCCTTAGAGATGAAACGTTATTTGCAGCGTTTCGTTCACCACATCGATGGTTTGCCAGACTTTACCGCCCTTCGTTTCACACGTTATAACCAATATGATTCGATGATTTTGCCTTTATTAAAATATCTCACCGATCATGGAGTTACTTTTATCCCTCACTGCGAAGTGAAAAACGTCATCTTCGACGCGAAGAATAACGACCACAAAGTCGCAACTGCGATTGAAGTGGAATTAGAGGGAAAGCCTCACACCTATAAACTCAGCGAAGATGATTTGGTTTTCATCACCAATGGGTCTTGCGTTGATAGCACGCGATACGGGAATCAAACTACCGCTCCAGATTATAAGAGCTTAAAGAGCAAGGAAGGGGATTCTTGGAACATGTGGAGAAAGATGGCTGCCCAAGTTAATGATGGCTCATTTGGTAACGTTGATAAATTCTCTAACAACATCGAAGAGACCAACTGGATGAGTGCCACAATCGATGTCGATGACACGCTTCTACCTTATATCACAAACATTACGCAACGTGATCCTCATACTGGAAAAGTATGTACGGGAGGCATCGTCACAGTAAAAGATTCCTGGGACTATTGGAGATGCTCTTGGACAATTAACCGTCAAGGGCAATTCGAGGATCAGCCAAAGAATAGAACGCTTGTTTGGTTCTATAGCCTCTACACAAATCGTCCAGGTAACTATATCAAAAAACCAATGAGAGATTGCTCTGGCATTGAGGTTGCAGAAGAATGGATGTACCACATTGGAGTTCCTAGTGACAAGATTGAAGAATACGCGACGAAACACGCGAATACCACAACCGCGTATATGCCTTATATCGACGCATTCTTCCAACCAAGAAAGGAATCTGATCGCCCACATGTAGTCCCTCATGGCGCAGTGAACTTTGCCTTCATTGGACAGTTCGCTGAGATTCCTCATGACACCATCTTCACAACTGAATATTCCATGAGAAGCGGAATGGAAGCAGTCTATACGTTAATGAATGTGGACCGCGGGGTTCCTGAAGTATGGGGTTCTCGTTATGATATCCGCGAACTATTAAGAGCGGCTTATTACGCAGTTGACCGTAAGCAATTAAAGGATATGAATTTATCGGTTGCGGAACGCTTCTTGCTCAAGAAAGTCCTTAAAAAGATTAAAGATACCGATATCGAGCTCTTACTAAAAGAATCGAAACTAATCTAAATCAGATTTAATCCATTTTCTACAAGGATATTGAAAAAGCGTTACCTATTTGCGGAGATTATGCAAGTAGAGTAACGCTTTTTTGCTTTAGAAATTCGAGGATTTTCTTATTTAATGATTTCAGCGCAGCGGTTTTCGATTTCAAGCAATCTTTGATCGCATTTTTCATTAATTTGGCGATCAATTTCCGTCTTCTTCTTTAGATTTTCTTCATAGGTTGCTAACGCATTAGTCGCCTTTTCACCCTTTAATCCTCTTAGGCATTTTCTATTTTTGATTAAGAAGACTATTGAAACAATACTTCCAATCAATCCAATGGAAAGGCAAGAATTAGCAATCATAATAAACTCAGCGAAACCAGGAACCCAAAGTAGAACGAGGCTTAAAAGTATGAAGGCCAAGAAAACAAACAAAAGCGTAAGAGGAAGATAAAATTTTTTCGGCGTAGCGATAACTGGCTTTTCAACATCGCAATATTCTAAACCAAATTTTTCAGCCGCTTCTCTTCTAATATATGGAGCGGTTGAGTTTCTCAAAGTAGTAAGTTTTACATATTCGCTCTCAAGTTCCCTAGCTTCAGCATACCAAGGAGCTCCTTTTTCCCTTGAGAAAGTGATTTTATTGAACGTTTCAAAGTGGCGAGTTCCATCACTATCTTGGCCAGTGAATTCTTGGCAACGTTGATTATTGATTACTTCCCAACCAAACATCTCAAATAATCTGATTTTTTCATTAATTTCCTTATCGCTTGGATAACATTGAATCGTAGTTGTCTCTTTTGGCATTGTTAGCTCCTTCTATTTTTTAAACATGTTAAAATTTTACCCCCCCCGAATTTTTCAAGAGTTTATTGTTAAAATTGCTTTTGTATAAACAATCGTTATGGGTAAATAGAAAACGCTACTTCAATTATTTTAGAAATACTATTTTCCTAGTGTTCCGATTGAAACAACTAAAACACCATCTTGTCTTTTATACGCCGTATCACCATTCGCCGTCAAGACCATTAAAAAGGATGGCTTTTTCATTTTGCCTAAATCAATGTTTTGGCTCAGTTTTAATAAACTATCGACTCCCTCTTGAATTAAATTGTCGCCACCGAGTTTAATCTCAATTAAGCCATAGCTGCCATTCCTTAAGTGGATTACCGCATCACATTCTAAATTGCTTTTATCGCGATAGTGATACAAAGAGCCGCCTAAAGTTTCAGCGTACACCCTTAAGTCTCTAACCGCTAAAGTTTCAAACATAAAACCAAACGTATTCAAATCGTTCATTAAATCTATAGGTTCAAAACCTAAAGAAGCCGCTGCAATGGAAGGATCGATAAAATACCTTGTGTCAGAAGTTCTAATCGCAACCTTAGAACGTAAATTGGGATTCCACGCCTTCATATCTTCAATAACAAAGATTTTCTTTAGCGCTTCAATATAGGAACGAACTGTCTTAACATTCAAACTATCATCTTCGTTTACTTTGATGTCGCTCACTAACGTTTCATCGCTAGCTTGTGTGCCCTGATTTCTCGCATAAGAAGCCATGATTCTTTTTGTGGTTTCAGGGTCTCTTTTCACATCATCGACCCTAGAAATATCCGAATGAACGACCGCATCATAATAATCAATCGCTTGGCTCAACGCGCTTTTGCCCGATAAATAGGTAGAAATAGGCCACCCTCCTCGACAAGTGAGAAAAGCAACGTCCTCTAAAGAAAGAGAGGAAGTCGCATAAACACTGGTGTTACCATCAAATAGAGACTTTAGACTTACCTTGCCATTCGATTCCCCCGATTCTAATAAGGTCATCGGTCTCATTTTTAAGTAAGTAATTCTACCTGTTCCTGTATGAATGATTTTGCTACTATCAACCGGCGTAGTAGAACCCGTAAGAATAAACTGACCAAACTTTTTTCTACGATCGACTTCGAAGGGAATCGCATCCCATAATTTTGGCGCTAATTGCCATTCATCAATTAGTCTAGGAGCCTCGCCTTTTAATAGGGCTTCTGGATCAGTATCGGCGATGATGAGATTTTGCTTAACGTTTCTAGGACTAGCCATATAGAGAACGCTATTTGCGACTTGTTCAGCGGTTGTTGTTTTGCCGCATCACTTTGGTCCTTCAATCAAAATAGCCCTCTTGCTTCCAAGCTTATCTAGGATGATTTCGTCGATGATTCTCTTTTTATAATCGCCCATAGGGTGATGACAAAAATAGCCAAACAAGGTAACTATGTTGGTCTGTTTGGCATATTTTTGATGGTCGATTTGGCATTTAGCAGTTAAGAATTAACTGATAAAATCGCCGCAAAAACAGGTTAAAATATTTCGCATTTATTTTCTATAATTTGATATTTTCAACTTTTAAAGCTGGATTTGCGGCCTTTTTTAAAGTAATTTCGCCACAAGAGATTGCCTCAACTGGGCAAATTAGTTTGCACAATAAACAACCAACGCATTTTTCTTTGTTACACTGTGGGCGACGCTTCAAGTCACTCCATGTCATTGCTTGATGGGCCCCATCATAGCAAGAGATGTAGCATCTTCCGCATCCAATACAACGCTTCTCATCAATAGAAGGATAAACGATATAATCGCGGTTCAAGTTTTCTGCTGGAACAATATTACAACTAGCTTGACCAACTAACTCTTCTAAGTGGTCGACACCTTGTTCTTCCATATAGTGCATTAAGCCATTGGTCAAGTCTTCAATAATGCGGTAGCCATATTGCATAATCGCGGTTGTGACTTGTAAGGTTTTTGCACCTAGCAAAATGAATTCAGCCGCGTCAATCCAAGTCTCAATCCCGCCGATTCCAGAAATTTCTACATCGGGAATCGCTGTTTTTAATTGCTGAATAAAACGTAATGCGATTGGTTTAATTGCTTTGCCAGAATATCCTGAGATGGAAGATTTTCCGTCTATAATCGGAAGGCCGACTTTTTTCGCTAAATCAACATTGCAAATCGACTTCACCGTATTGATTGCGGCAATTCCGTCCGCCCCTGCTTTTAGACACGCTTTGGCGACTTCGCTCATATCGGTGATATTCGGTGTCATTTTCGCCATGACTGGTAAAGAAGAGCCCTTTTTCACGGCTTTACAATATTTCGCGCATAATTTGGCGTTAGACCCCACATCGCTCCCCATCGCGTGGCTAGTCATTTGAGGGCAAGACAAATTCATTTCAATCATGTCCGCGCCCGCTAGTTCTACTTTTCTAGCGAGCTCTCTCCAGCTCTTTTCGTCATTCCCCATGATGGAAGCGATTAATACTTTGTTCGGGAATTCTTTTTTGAGCCTAGTTAAATCGCGAAGATTCTCTTCTAAGGGGTGCTCTGCGATTTGCTCCATGTTTTTAAATCCGATAAAGGGAGTGCCTTCTTTTGAAGTCATGTCGAAACGAGGAGAAACTTCATTGATCAAATAGCTACTTGGTCCAATGGTTTTAAAGACAATTCCGCCCCATCCCGCTTCATAGGCTTTTTTACACATGTCATAATCATTACCGACTGGCGAAGAAGACAAACAAAAGGGGTTTGGGAATTTAATTCCTAAAAAAGTAATGCTCAAATCTTTTTTAATCATTCTCTTTCCCTCCCTAAATATTGTCTGACTTGCTCCGCGACGATTTTCCCGCTTCTAACGCTAGATACGACCGTCTTATCCCCTTCCGTAATGTCTCCACAATAGAAAACGCCGCTTTTAGGGTTAATTGCTTCTCCGCTCGAATTTAGCTCGATATTCCTATTCGCTACGTCAATCATTTGCCCGATCGCAAGAATGATTAACGGGCTAGAAATGACTAAAGTAGACTCAATATTGCGGTGTCGGAAAGAAACAACTTCCTCGTGACATTCATAGGGAACATATCCATCAATTAGACTCACTCCTAATTTTCTAGCGTTCTCTAGTTCTTTTTCACTCGCTTTGAATTCTATAGAGGTCTCATAAATAACATCACTCACTTGCTTCACGCCAAGTAGCTTTAAAGTCGAAGAGACATCCATTGCAACATCGCCTCCCCCAATCACTAAGGCACTACTAGGGAGTTTGATATGCCCCTCTTTCTCTTTCACCCTTTTTAAAAACGATGTCGCAAGCTCAACGTGAGGGTTATTTTTGAATAAATCAAGGATCTTTCCTTTTTGGAAACCGATCGCAACAATTATCGCGTCATATTTCTTTTTGAGTTTCTCGTAATCATCGATTTTTTGTTCAGGAAAAACCTTCACGCCTAAAGAAAGGATTCGCTTAATCTCTTTATCTAGAATGGCGTTTGGTAAACGGCAAGGAGGGATGCCATATCTAAGATATCCTCCTAATTCTTTCTCTTTTTCATAAATTGTGACATTAATCCCGTTTTTCGCTAGAGTATACGCGGCCGTAAGACCAGAAGGACCAGCCCCAATAATTGCGACTTTTTGATTTGTTTTTGGAGCAGCTTCAAGCGGGGTATTCTCCATAACGTCCATCAAAAACCGCTGAATTTTGTTAATTTGGATTGGGGTATCGATTCCACTTCTTAAGCACCCATATTCGCAATATTTTTCCGTAGGGCAAACTCTAGAGCAAGTCGCGCCAAAAGGATTATTTTCGTAAATGGTTTCGGCAGCGCCCTTTAGGTTTTTAAAACGTACCGAACGGATGAATTTCGCCGGATCAGTTCCAGCAGGGCAAAACTTAGAGCAAGGAGCATCGAGACATAGTAAGCAGCGGCTAGCTTCTTCAAAAAGTAGCTTTAACGAAAACGGGGCATCCATCTCTTCTAAATATTTTTGCATCAATAGTCCCTCCAAAACTAGGCAAAATGATGATGGGGAATAGCCTCATTCTAACAAAGCGCTTAAAGCATTCCAACGAAGTTTCGCTTGCTGATTGTTTGCTTTTTCTCGTTTTCTATAAATTAAAAAATCCTCGCAAAAACTACCTTAAAATTGAAAGAATAGCAAAGTTATGGACTTTTTCATGATGAAAAAGATGAAGAAGAAGCGTTAACGATAAAAAGCAATTTTTCAAAACCGCTAAATTACTTTTTTGTCATGGCTCATAGAGAAATAACGAATAAGCGTTATTTGATTCTAATCGCTGGGCGAACCGCGCCCCAATAATCGACGCGATAATCATCCCCGAATTCGCCATTTGATTTTACCCGCCAATACCAACGGTCATTTGACCAAACTAAGGATTCTCTTGTGACCCAAGACATATATTGATAGTCGCTTGATGCTTCGGTTGATTGATACGCTAGCGCGTGATCGCTACTTTCCGCGCGTAAGGAATTGCCGCCATTCTTTAAATCCTCGCATTCTTCTTTGCTTAGAAGGAACAATTTGTCGCTTTTATAATGAGAAAGAAGACTATCATATTCTTTCTTCCCGAGCGTCAAATCGGTATCGAAAAGGGAATAGTTATATCTATCTCTAGTGGGAATATCGGAAGAATGGTTTCCATTCATCCAGTTGCGGATATTGGAATAGGCGTAATCATTTAAGCTATGGTTATCGGCATAGGGTCTAATATTCCACATCGCCCACCAAACATCGAGCACCTTTTTGGTTACGGCGAGAGTCTCCCCTTTTCTCGTGTTAAACACTTTCCATTCAATCGGCTCGACTTTGAAGTAAAAAGTCGGGGTGGAAGAAATATCACGCACTCGGCTTCCGTTTCGGAAACGATAAGAGGCGCTTCCCCCAGGGTGATTCCCGAACCACTCAAACCGTTTGTATCTCATCCCGTCATATTCAATGTAGGTATTGCCAACGTATTTTGCCCCGTATCCTTGCGTTTCAAGGGAGTGTTTCTTTATCCCTAACCCAGATTCATAAACTTCATTCAAACGCCGTATCAGCTTTTTGTCCGTCACGGCGGTCTGCGGATAGTAGCCGAATTGGCTATAATCGAATTTCTCTTTTTTCACCCATTTTGCGCGTAAAGTCGCGTGGGATGGTATTTTCCATGTCCCCCTTAAATCAATCGGCTTATCGTTATATAGCCAACTAGAAAAGACGTGCTCAGAAGAATAATCATAAGGGACTGGTAAAGCGTACTTATAGCCAAACACAAACTTTCTAAGCTCAAACTTATTGCCTGCGACCTCATCTAGCAAAGAGACGTAGCTGCAATTTGCTTTGTAGTCCCCATATAAGGTTATAGGTCCTTGCGCTTTCATCGAATCAAAATCCCATTTCTTAGTAAGCTCTTGGTCAAGATACCAGTCTTTAATAGAGAATGTGTCCAAAATAGGCTGGGTAAGTTTTTCATCCATCGTAACCGTTTCTTTTTTCACAAGGGTGTCGCCACAAAAGAATTTCACATCGCAAGCCGCTTTTACTTTCTTATAGCCAAAGTCCCCCGCGTCAAGCTCCCGCCCATCGGAAAGAGTAACGAATAGATGCCCGTTTTTATCAAAACGCGTATAAACGACTTTTAAAGGTTTCTCTTCTTTTTGGTTTTTTTCCTCTTTCAGAGAAGGGTATTTTGGAGAACCCGCCTCAAGCCATTCATGATACGAAGACGTTCCACCAGCCTTTCGATATTCAAAATAAGAATTCGCAATCATTTCTTTTGGAGAAATCTCAAGAGAAGAAACCGTCAGCATCGTCACGGCAAGAGAAGCGATTCCAAAACCAATAATCAATAGTTTTCGATTTTTCATAAAGACTCCTTTTCATATACGTTTTGATACCATTGTAATGGGTATTTCAACGCGTTAGCAACCATGCTATAAAGTAATCGTCGTCTTTATTTTCTAATTCGAAAAAATAATGAAAATGGCTATTATCGTTAAATATTTATCACTATCGCTCCACGATTTTACTCGTAAAATTCGAAGGATGAATTACGAAATTGTTTTCTTTAATTTTTTCTTTTTTAGAAATAACATCTAATTTATTTTCCTTTTAAAAAAATTAGTTTTTATGAAAACGTTTTTAAACAATTTGCTAGTCAACGAAAAAAACGCATAAAGAAAATCCCTTCAAGCATAAGCCCAAAGGGATATTTCTAATGGATGGTTTAACTATTCTAGGGTTAGCTTCCAAAGCTTAGTAGAAGGTCCGCCCCAGCTACAAGTGACCGCATAAAGGTCTTTGCCGTTATTGAAGATAGATTGGACGTTATAGCTACTTAAGCCACTAGGAACTGCGATTTGAGCCGTGCCAATCTTAGTGCCATTCCAAGTATATACGGCGATTGGCGCTACAGTTTGGTTATCGGTTTTGTAGCTCACATAGATGTAATTATCATCCACGAATACGCTAGAGGCATTATAGCCACTTAAGGAGCAATTAACGGTAGTTAACGGCTCTCCGCTATCATTAGCCACAACAAGATTATTGCCGTTCAAGACCGCATATTTACCATTAGTCGCATTATATTGGATTGCGGAGGCTCCCGATATTATGAGGTTATCAACTTTTGTGAAGGCACTAGTCTCACTATCGAAGCCATTCGTTTTATCCTCTAAATCGATATTCCAAATCTCATAAGGGGCAGAATTTGCTAGCGACTTGGAAGTAATGAAATATAGTTTTGTCCCCTTGACGAATAGTTTTGCACCATCTCCACTAAAATCGGCGTGATCAATCGTTTTGGTGCTGATAACTTTGTAAGTTTCTGGATCAATCTTAGAAACGACGGTTTCCGTTTTGGTATTGCCGCTTTTAGCGAGAGCAGAAGCTAGATAGATATAGCCATTATAGTAAGTGCCACCCATCGCGTATTGTTGCACTTTGCTATCGACATCAACTTTCGTAAAGGCGAGTTTTTTCGCCGCTTCTTCCCCGTTTACTGAAACGTAATCCCCTAATGAACCATTAGCGGAAACGACAGTAAAGCCAGTCACATCACTCGTTTTGGTGATTTTTCCTTCCGTATAAGACACCGTGAAAGAAGTCAAACCGCTAGTGGCATTAGAAGGTGAGACGGTGAAGTCCTTTACCTTCGCTTTGCTACCATCTTCATAATGAGCGGTTACGGTAAGGTGCTTAGCGATTTCTTCACCTACGATATAACGGCTTGTGTCAGAGCTAACTTCGATGCTTGCGAGTTTAGAAACGTTGAAAACGCTAGGATCGACGCTCGTCTTCCAAATGTTGATGCCTCCATCGCCTTGCCAAGTGCAGACGCCAGCATAGAAATCGCCCTTATAGCAAACCATGGATTGGATATTGAAGCCTTGGTCAACTTCTTTTCCGCCACTAGTGATTTTGCCTAGATTAATCCCTGGGATCGGGGTCAAGCCAATATAATCGCCACTTAAGGTATAAGTCTCAATCGGCAAAGAAGACTGATTGTTCGTCCCATAAGAGATATAGACGTATTTATCGTCTCCCGTGATAGAGCGTATATTCATGCCGGTTGCGCCTTTAAGGGTTTTTGTATTTCCTACTTGATTCCCGTCTTCATCGAAATAATAGAGTTTCTTATTATCGTCGACAACCGCGTATTGCTCGGTGATTTCGCTATAGTAACATGATCTTACTCTAGCATCCGTTTTCCCTTCGAAAGGAAGCTTTTCCTCAGCTGGAGTCCCGTTATTGAACTCCGTTAAAGAGATAGATAAAGCGCGGCAGTGATCGGAATCAGGATAAACGAAGGTATAAAGCTTTCCATCTTTTACCATGAGCTGGGAATTATCATCGGAGTCGGTGAATCCTTCAGGCAACATCGTGCTGAATTCCTTGGTTTTTCCTTTCACTTCCCAAGTTGCAGGATCGATTTTATAGAGTATGGTTTTGGCGTTGCCACTCGTGTTTTTCGCCGCGTAGATATACTCCCCATCCGTCGCTAAGCCCATTTGGTATCCGCCTTTGTCAATGTTCCCTTTTTGTCCAACGACTGGTTTAGCCTCGGTTTTGACATCGTAATCATCGCCGCATGCACTAATGTATTCACCAAAACTAAAATCGGATTCGATATTCTCTTTGACCGTTTTTAGCTTAGCCGCCATGATGCTATTACCATCGCCCTTAAGTCGTTTTCCGTCGACAATTTGGGTGAAACGGAGAATAGAGAAATAGAATGTGCCATCTAGATAAGTGATACCTTGGGTATTCATGTGTGTTGGCACAGGAAGCTCTTCTTCTCCACCCATATCAGAAACGGAATTCGGGATTTGGAACTGTCCAACGCGATTGCCATCATAATCGTAAACAGCAATGGTTGGATTATTGACGCCATTCTTAGAATAATTGACAAGGATGTATTTGGCCGTCCCGCTCATTCTAACGGCATTACCATAATTTCCTACGATTTTTGGAGTAAATGAGGAAATACTTTTCATGTCCTTAGTAAACAGAGTGATGCTGCTATCAACTAAAACAGCGAAACGCTCCAAGTTAGCGTTGTAATAGACGTCACGGATTGTTTTCCCCGCTAAGCCTTCAAAGGAAAGAATTTCTTCGCCTTTTTTGCATTCTATGAAGTTTGCACCATCCTTGAAATCTTTCGTTTCTAGATATGATTGCCCGCCATCGGAATGGAAAAGGACGAGTTTTCCATCGTAATAAGTAATTCCGGCACACTTTTCTAAATAATTCGCGTTGGTCCACGCACTTGCGGCGATAAGGGTGCCATCCGCGCTATATTTAGCGACTTTCATCTCACGATTAGATTCAGAGTAATTAGTATAGGTACCATAAATATAGGTACCGTCCGTTGCTAAGCCATGGCAATAATTGGCGGGATCAGTGCCCCAATTCACGACTTGGGATAAATCCGCGTCAAAGGTGCCGTTTTTCTGAGAGACTTCGCCCATGTATTCATCCAAAGAGGAATAGAATTCGCCTTGATACATCGTAAACATATCAAAACGAGAAATCGCAAGCGTATCGCTATTGCTCTTCAACGTCAAAGTGACTTTGTTCTTCCCGGCTTTCAAGACTAAATCAGGAAGGGTGATATCGTTAAGGTTATATTGCCCTTCACTAGAAGGGATCATCTGGGTTTGATTAAGGGGGATATCGATATCATTGACTTTTAAAGATAATGATTTGCCTAAGGAAACCATTTCGCTTCCGATATTGGCAAGACGAATGGTGAAATTGGTCTTTGCGACATAAGGAACATTGATGTCGTAGGAGAAAGAAGTAGCCCCTGTTACAACAACCGACTCTGCTGCTTCTTTTGAACCATTGATAAAGGAAGAGACGGTTTCGGAGGTGCCTCCGGTTTTGATGCTATCGGCCAAGAAGCCGTTATTCACTTTAACCGGAATTCTCGTCTCAATAGGAGAAGCGCCATTGGTTTTAATCGTCAAAATGCAGTTTTTCACAAACGAAGCATTGTTGATATTGCCGTTCACGGTATAAGAACTTGGGTCAAGGACCAAGCGATTGCCATTACTATAGTTTGCGCGTACCGTTACTTTTGCGTTAGTTAGAGGATCGCCTTCTTCTAAGACCACCGTTCCCTCTGACTCAATCGTAACAATATTGCCATCAGAATATTCGCTAGCTGCGACAACGGTAATCGGAACATCAAGAGTGATTTTCTCGTCTCCTTCTTGATAAGATACCTTCGCGCTTTCCGTGCCAGCGGCAAGCAAGCCGTTGGTCTCAATCGCGATAGCGCTCGTATCGACGCTCTTTTCGCTGCCGTCATTATAAACGGCTTTCACCTTCATCCCTTCCTTAGAGAAAGGCATCGCATCGCTATAATAAACGCGATATGGATTCTCCATTAAAACGAGATGGTCCAATTTGACGGCAGTAAGAGAGATAGCGACATCCGCGGTTTTTGTGACCGTTTTTGGTTCAGTAGGAGTTTCTTCACTCGTAGAGGAATCGGTATTCTCTTTCTTCTCTTCTTCGTAAGTGTAAGTGTAGCTCACCTTGACGGTTCCGCCATTAGAGGCAAAATCGCTAGGCACCTCAATCGAATAATCCCTCGTTTGAAGAATGGAATCGGATTCTTTGCCCTTTTCCGTGAAATGGGCGACGACTTGGAAGTCATCCGCGGTGGGATTAGCTCTACCGTTATCAAAATATTGAACGCCGCTTTTTAAAGAAGCATCGATGCCAAGTAATTCAAGAGGAAGGCTATTGAGATATTTTTGGTGTTCCTTCTCTTCTTGGACTTGGTTGTAATAATTCATGTAGCTACTATAGGAAGTGCCCATAATGCTAGCGACAGTAGAAACAATAGCGACCCCTGCCGTAGCGCCGATGATGATATTGATTAATTTGCGAGAGACTTTCATTTATTTGCCCTCCTTTAAATTTTGTTTTTCTTTATCGCTAGGAACGATGAAGCTTACGATAACCATCGCACCCCACATCACTAGAAGCGTGCCGACTGTGATATCAAGAGCCACAATAAGCGGCTTCCACCAGCACCAGGAATCAATCGAAGTAGAACTGATGAAAGAATCATCTTTTTCTGGATTCGCTAAATACTGTTTTTCGTAATAATCGGCGCGTAGCCACATATAGAGGACGTGATGAGCGATTTCGCGAATCATATGTTGAACGCGAGGAGAGGAAGAAGAGTCATATTTAACCCCTTCAATGGTCCCTGGCTTAACGCCCATTCCGAAGTCTCCGCCACAGCGAAGAAGCGTATCGCAATAAGGATTGGTGCCGATATAGTCAGTCGTGACTGCGCCTTTGAAATCCCATTCGTTTCTTAAAACGCCGCGGAGTAAGGCTTGCGTAGTTTCAGAGTGCTCTGCCCCCACGCCTTGATAAGTGGTCATAACGCCTAAGCAACCACCATCAAGAACGACTTTGCGGAACGATTTAAGGAAGTTCTCCCTTAATCCTTGCTCGGTCATGAAGATTTGGTCGCCGCCATACCCGTAAAGAGCAAAGTGCTTCATCATGTTGTAGCGGCCTCTAGTGCCTAAGCCTCTAACGGCTTCCGCCATAAGGGTGCCAGCAAGCATCATGTCTTCGGATGGGGACTCATGGTTTCTGCCAAAGAAAGAAGTTCTATGGCAATCCATCGCAAAGCCCCAGTCGCCCATAACGCCGACGCCTTTCATATCATCGCCAAAGGATTTGCCGAATTCATAAAGGAGTTTTTTGTTCCATGTTGCAGCGATTGTGGTCATCGTAGGATAACCAGTTCCGCGAGGCGTCCCTCCAGAGAAGCTCTTGATTTGGGAAGGGCCATCTAGATCCGTCAAAGCGGGTTTACCTACCGAATTCAAGGCCTTGCTACCATAATAGCCACCAATCATGTTGACGACTTCGCTCATATCGAGCTGGTCGAGCAAACTAGACCATTCTGGCGCATCATAATCCGCACCTAGTTTTTCTCCAAGTTCGTTAATGATGCCATTGTCTGCAACCTTTAAGCCATTTGAGGCGTTCCAAGTCGGTTTTTCCGTTGGAATAGGATTCCCGAAAGTATCATTACCCGTCGCATTGTCCCAATCTTTAATTCTTTGGGCGCTAGCGCGACTAGAGAAGGCCGCGATTGCAGTAGGAGAGCCATCTCTACCAGCTGCATAGGACGTTTTTAAATCGTCTAAGCTCGTAAATTCTTTGCGGGTTAGCCATTTGATGCCTGGATCGAAAGAGCCGTCTTTCTCGGTCGCATCAATCGGGGTCAAATCAATTGCATCAGATCCGGTGAAAAGGTTTTTGACGGTTTTGCCTGTAATTGGATCGGTCTCGATTTTAATATCTTCGTCGATTTTAAAGGTGAAATCCCCTGCAATCGCCGCGTTTTGATAGCTAACTTCTTTGACAGTATGGGAACTTGTGCGGAGCGAAAGGGTGTAATCGCCATGTTCTAGCTCATACCCTTTAAAGCCGTTATCGTTTCTGTCGTAGCAATCATAAGAAGCGAAATCATAAGGATCAACGGTGATGGTGATGGTTTCGCTCGCCCCAGGATCGAGGATATTGGTTTTCCCAAACCCCGCAAGATTGACATAAGGTTTCTCAATCGCGCTTTCTTCCGTATGCCCGTAATAAGGAGCAATCGCGTAGATTTCCACGACATCTTGTCCAGGAACGGTGCCGTTATTGGTGACGGTGACGGGGAAAGTGATTTTTGTCTTGTCGGTGATAGAAGCGGCGCTTGTATAAGGAGTTCCTTCTTCTTGATCATCGCTTTTAATGGTGATATCGCCGATAGCCCAAGAATATTCGTTGTAGCTAAGCCCATATCCGAATGGAGCAGCCACAACTCCTTCATATCCTTGCCCGTATTCATTAGATACACTGTCCCAATAATGCTCTTGGTCAGCGGTTTCATACCACTTATAGCCTAAATAGACGTTTTCGATTGCGTCGCTATAAGAACCACCGCCATTGTTATATCGTTTCCCACCTAAATAAATATTGGCGGGATTGGTGAACATATCATAAGGGAAAATATCAACCGTCCTCCCAGAAGGAGACACTTCCCCATAGATAAGCTTAGGGAGCGCGCTTGCGGCTCTAGTTCCAGTGAATCCAACATAGAAAGCGGCATCTAACCCTGGAATGGTTTTCATGAAGCCCATTTCAAAGGGGTTCGCCGAATTGATGAAAACAACAACGTTTTTGTAGTTCTCGCCGCAATATTTTAGAAGCGCCTCTTCTTCTGTAGAAATCTCTAAGTAGTGACGAGTGGAATCATTTGCGCTGCCACCGCCCTCTTTCACTTGCGTATTAGGGTTACAGTTCATCCCTTCCCCTGCCATTCTCCCGATGACAACAAATGCGGTGTCGGAGAAATCCTTGCAGTAATTCAAGAGTTCGTTTGTGTAATTGCCATCGCTCTCGGAACCAGAATAATTGACGATATCCGGTTCCCGAAGCGGAGTCATTTCGTTAATGTGGGTATTACGGGTATCGACAAGCTCCCACATTGGCTTATGGAAGGCGCGATACATATCATATAGGCGTGTATTGGTTTCAATGCCATATTGCTGGAGCGCCTTAGTTAAGTCAATGTTCTTTGTCCAATCGCCATCTTCTGGAGCGACGCGTCCTGAGGCGTTCCTTCCATCGGATCCATATACCCAATCGACGCTTCTCCATCCGAAAACATTCACTTTTTTCGTGGTGCCATAATCAAGAGGCAAAGTGCCATTATTTTGGAGCAAGATGGCTCCTTCTTGCATGAGCTTTCTCGAAAGCTCTTGACCGCTAGAAGCACTTTGTTCAAGCGCTTCGTTGTCGATGATTGGCGGATTGAGGAGCGAATTAATTTCGCTTTCATAGCGCGAAGCCATTTGGTTACCGACGACTAATCCGGCGGTAAGAGCAATAGCAGTTACGCCAAAAGCGATTGCGTTCACAATCTTCTTTTTCATGATTTTCCTTTCTTTTGCGCAATTTCAGTACGAATAAAGACGCAAATTGTGCTTTTGATAGCGGTTACACTATAGTCAAAGCGCTTCCTTTTTGTCTCTTTTTTGGCGTAGGTATGACACAAAAAGACGTAATTAATTTGCTAGACTCGTTTCATCAAGCGGGAAGCAAGCGTTCAAAGAAAACATGTTGTTTTTGCATTGAAAGGCTAAAGACCCCTCGTATTTCTTCACGACTCTTTGAATGGACTTTGTGCCGTATCCATGGAATGTCTTATCTTTCTTTGTGACGGGTAAGCCATCGCGAAATTCCACCTCTTCTACGCAGAAATTCTCGATATGGATGACTAAGAAGTTCCCTTTTGTAACAACGTTAATGGTTATTGTCCTATCTCTCTTACTCGCTTTTAAAACCGCTTCAATCGCGTTATCTAAGCCATTTTCAAAAAGAGAATAAATATCCGCGTTAGCCATGAATGAGAGCTTCTCGCCATCAATTAGGGACGAAAAACGGATTTTGTGTTTTTTGCAATATAAAGACTTTTCCGCGAGGATAAAATCAACCGTCGCGTTCCCAGTCTCTATCGCGTTGTCATAAATATGCAGTTCCTTTTCTAAGGAATTAAGCGCATTCATTTCTTGGCTTGTTTTCGCGTATTCTTTCAAACCTTCTACTTGGTGCTTTAAGTCATGGATTCTCATATTGATAAGGTCCATATTCCGTTTGGACTGCTTGAATTTCTCATTCTCGTTATGGACGATTTGCTCTAGCATCGCGTTTTGATTTTGAAGCTTTTTCCGGTAATAGGTATTGTAATGAGTAAAGATAAGGAACAAGCACGCGATTAAGGCGTAAATCCTAGAAGAGACAAAGCCAACAAAGTCACTCGTAGACTGGGCAAACATTGAGACTAAATACACGACAATCAGAGTAACGATTGTCATCACATACACGATATTCCCTTCGATTAAATCAGGGATCATCTCGCCCTTTAATTTATTGACGAATAGAAAGAAATAAGGAATGAATACGAGTAAGTAAGTTGCGCCATAAATCAGCGACTGATAAAGCTCATATTTCGCACTGCTTAATCCCGATAGAAACACAATCAAAGAAGATAAATTATCGCCGAAATTTTGGATGGTATACGCGCTTAAGGCAAAAAGAATGATTTGCTTAAACTTTAAAGGATAATAAGCAAACATCGGCGGCAATGACAAAAAGAAAATGAGCAAGAAAATCGTCCTAAACCAGCCGATTTTAAAATCGACGTCGTAATAAACGATGATCATGCTCAAAGAAAAATAAAGAAGGGAGAAGCTCAAAAACAAAGGCAAATAGTTTTTGCGTTTCGGCAGAGTGAATCCATAAAGAGATTCCGCGACAAAAAGAGGGATAACGAAGCGGATAAAGTAATAGCCTATCGCCTTAGCGGCAGTAAAGTCCTCATACATTTTGCGCGTTCTCGCCTAAAAAGTTCGTGAAGGCCTCGATAAAGTTCTTTTTCTTTAATCTTGAAATCGATAAAGCGTTATTTTTCACGTATACGAGGTTCCTTGTCGCATCTATTTTAGTGACAAAAGAAAGATTAACAAGGTAGCATTCATTGCACCTAGCAAAACCAGCCTTTTCTAAGCGATCTGCATAATCGGTCATTTTTCCTCTTTTTCGTAAGGATGTCCCATCCGCTAGATAAAAGGACAAATAATGATTCACCACTTCAATATAAAGGATGTCTTTGGTGTGGACTTTCTGGATGCCAGATTTGCTCTCTAATAGTAAAAAGGAGTTCTTTTTGCGGTTAATTTCATCAATCGCTTTTTTCATCAAAAAGTAAAAATCGGTTTTTGAAATCGGTTTAACTAGATACCCAAACGCCTGCACATAGTAGCCTTTTACCGCGTATTTTGCGGAATGAGAAATGATGATTAAAGGAACGTTTTGGTCAATATTTCTTAGTTGGCTAGAAACGGTTAATCCATCAAGACGAGGCATTTCGATATCCATGAAAATCAAATCAAAAGACCCATCGAATTTATTTAAGAAGTCCACTCCATCTGGGAAATAGACTGGCAAAAATTCTATATCTTCTCCCTTGGAGAATTCTTTAAGCAAATCAAAAACAACCTGATACTGGCTTTTGTCGTCTTCCACGATTGCAACTTTGAATTTAGTCATGAACTTCATAAGGAAAACACACGTTTTTCCCAATGTTTTAATGATAAAAGCCCTTACATTGATTTTCAAATAAGAAGCGTATCTATATTTCAAACGTTCGTAAATGGAAAACGTCTAAGCGCTTTAATACATACCCATTACTTTAGCGACACGACAAATCACGTTATTAAAGAATAAGCGATATCTCGAAGCTACTACGCCTTAAGGGAGGTTATCGGAACAACATAAACGCCGTCTTTTCTTTTATATGCAGCGTTCGTTAAACCGCAAATGACGCATAGCGATTTAGCGGGTTTGCCCCCATTTTTAATGATTTTATTATTAATACCCACCAAACCAGAAGCAGCACCTTCAATTTGGCTAGCACCTAATTTGATTTCAAAGCCACACCAATCCCCATCTTCAAGTTCAATAATCGCGTCTATCTCATTATTTTCATAGTCTTGATAATGGTATAGCTTCGCATTAAATCGTTCTACATAGGTGTACAAATCTCTTTCCACCATGGATTCGAAAAGGAAACCAAATAGTTCAAGATCGTTGATTAGTTTCTCTGCTGTTAAATTTAATAGAGCGCATGGCAAAGACGGGTCCACAAAATGACGTTTTTCACTTTGCTTTACTCTTAATGACGATCTCAGCTTACTAGCAAAAGGAGGAATGTTCTCCGTAATATAAAGCCGATCAAATAGATTTAGATAATCGGTTATTGTGTCGATACTTATATCATCAAAATCGATTTCTTTGATGTCGTTTTTAAGGGTTTTGTTGGTGACGGTTGTCGCTTCGTTTCTCGCTAAAGAACGAAGCAATAATTCGATCTTGTGCCTATCCCTTTTTATATTATCGACCCGATAAATATCTTCATTAATAAGAGATTTAATATATTCTTTTGCGATAAGCGTGCCTTGCAAAGGAGTCATATTATTCGTTGCAGGCCATCCGCCAACCAAAACTAAGTCAATTAGCCTACTTAATTCAACTTCACCAGTGAAGCAATCTGAAGCGTTATTGTTACAAATATCTTCAAGCGAAATTTTTCCATCCGATTGCATAGATTCATATAAAGACATGGGCCTCATTTTTAATCTAGCGATTCTTCCTGTTCCCGAATGAATGTATCTATCTTTATTAATCGTCGCAGAACCCGTAAGGATAAATTGGCCTTTTAAAGAAGAGGAATCTACTCTCCCCCTAACGGCGTCCCACATCGAAGGAGCTTCTTGCCATTCATCGATTAGGCGTGGGGAAGAGCCCTGCAAAGCCAAGTTAGGATCTAGCTCCGCAATCCTTTTGTTATTAAAGTTCCCCTTGGGGTCCGCTAATAAAAACTCACTATTGGAGTGATATCTACTAGTCCATGTTTTGCCACACCATTTCGGCCCTTCTATAAATATTGCGCCAAATGTTTTTAGGTATAATTCTATTTTTTCATCGATGAGTCTTTTCTTATAGTTATCAATTTTCATATATTCATCACCAAAAATATTATATGGCATTCCGATAGTTTCGGCAATTTCATTCCGATAGTTTTCATGTTTCTATTCCGAATGTTTTTAATTTTTCATTCCGAAAGATTCTTAAATGCTTGAAATTGTTTGGCGGTTTTTGTCAACCTCTTTCGGCTCAGCTTTAGGGTGCCTGGTTTTTCGTTCGTAAGCTTTTTATGAGCGAGTAATAGATTCGTCTTTTCCTTTGATCATCTTTTCTAAAGAGATGAGTTCTACATCAGGGTCAAATAAGGCCAATAAATCATTTGAAAAAGATGTCTTAGAGAACATGAAATAATAAACATGTTGATATTTAGAAGCGAAAATCGAAACGTTTTCCTTTAAATGTTCTAGTTTGGATAAAGAGACGTTTTTATTCTTAAATTTGGCTTCGCCAGCTAGTAAAGTCTTTTTATCCAAAGAATCCGATATCACATCGATTTCAATAGATCTTCCTAGTTCTGAATTATCCACTTTGTAGTTTCTAAATTGGTGAAACACATTTGGCAAAGTTCCTTTCTGGTTTCTTTCGTCCAAATAAGAAATAACGACATCTTCAAAACCACGATTAACGCTATCTTCGATAGAGTTTAAACTCATTTGATATATCTTCTCGCCTAATCCCCGGTCAATATCGGATAAATTCGGATATATGGTTTTGTAATAAAATCTGATAAAGGGATCGGATATCTCATAATAAACGCTTTTCTTATTTCCGTTAAAAGCCAATCTCCTATCGATGGAGGCTCTATCTAGCATTCTTCCGAGATACGTCGCTAACGTCCTATCATCAATCTTTAATAAGTCCGTCATTTCTTTAATTTTTGTTTTATGAGAAGATATCGCCACCAAAATAGATATATAGGTTGAATTTGTTGTATATCCTAATGGCAAAGTCATATTGGGCGCGTCAATCAAAATTGACCCACTATTGAAACAAAGAGAAATCAGATTTTCTTCAAAGCTTTTCTTTTTATCTATCTTTTTCCAAATAGTAAGGACGGTTGCCAAAAATAGACAAGTATTTTGCAATATCGATGCTAGGAAGGCCATCTAGCATGTTCACCGCGTCCGAAAAAAGCATTGGTTTGACGAATATTTTGAATGTGGCTCTTTGATAAAGCGGTTTTCCTTTATTGGTTAAAATGTCCAGCATGAAGGACATATTGGAACCAGAGAGTAAGATTTTGATGTTCTTGCCAGTGATTTTGATTTTATCACAAAATCCCTGCAAATAAGACACGATTCCGGGATAGACTCCAGCCAAAAAAGGAAGTTCATCAACGACAATCACGAGTTTCTCGTCATTCACGCTTTCTAAAATCGTGTCAAATAAGGCATCGAATGTTTGAAAATCAGGAAGAAAAGCAAGTTTTGCGTATTTCCGATATTCATCCGAAAAGTATCTGAGATTATTTTGGTAGCTGTCTTCTCTCACTAAGAAATAAATATGATCATAGTTTTTGATGCTTTCTACAATGATAGATGTTTTGCCGATCCTTCTTTGGCCATAAACTACGCCCAATTCATAACCATCTGTTCTTAATTTGCTTTCAATCAGCGACAGTTCTTCTTTTCTACCGATAATCATACGTTCAACATTCCCAACAAGAATGTTGACAACAATTTTGTTGATAACATTTTATGACATTGTTCCTAGAATTAATAGTAAAGCAACACTCTATGTGAGCTTTTGTATTCTTTGATTCGGCCCCTTCGATATAGGCCAATACTAATCAATGTGTTCGTAAATTAGCGTCGAGAGAATGGAAAAAGCGAAACAATCCCCGAAATCACAGCTATAAATAACTCTTTGCTTATTCTTTATCTAGCTCATTAAAAAGAGATGCAGAGTCTACAAAAGTTTTTGGGCTAATTGTGCCGTTTTGTATTTCGTCCGCTTCTTTCATTGCTTTTTCGATTTTGTAATTGAATCTATCCGATTTTATCTCAAAGGGAATTCGACCCTCGCGAAGAGTTGCTTTCACAAAAATATTAAGTGCGGCGCTGGAAGTAAGGCCAACTGAAGAACAAAACTCTTCAAATTCCTTTTTGTCAGCTGGATCGAGTCTCATAGTTAACGTTTGAGTCATTTTGTGTTCCTCCCGAACACATTATAAACGTTTTTATCAAAAGAGGAACTATGCTTTATACCCTAAATTATAAGTTGTTAAATAAAATCTCCAACTTTTCAAGACAGCATTTGGCTAATTAGAAACTGCCAAGAGCCGAATTGATTTCAGATACAAAACGCCGCGTAGAGAGGAACGATTTTTTTGTTGTCCTCAAAGCCGAAGTTTTTACTAGAGAGTTTGATGGCATAAGCAGGCTTATAGGTGTCCATATAGACTTTTAAGCTTTTGGCCTTGGTATTATCGGCAGACTTGACCTCGATGGGAATGAGCTCATCGCCACGCTGGATAACAAAATCAATTTCAGCCTCGCGCTCGCTCTCCCAATAATAGGTACGGTAGCCATTAATGGTGAGCTGCACATTGACATAGTTCTCAGCCATGCCGCCCTTGAAATCATCGATTTCATTAACCATGTAGAGAATGTCGTTCGCGGCTAAATCCTTTTTGGCGCAAAGAAGCCCTAAGTCGGACACATAAATCTTGAATGCATCAATATCATGATAGTTCTCGAGCGGTTTTTTGATTTGCGTAGCCCGATAAACCCGCGATACGATGCCAGATAAGCAAAGCCATTCAATCGCGTTTTCAAATTCGGAAGCCCGTCCGCCTTTCTTAATCAGCTTATATTGGAACCGGGTATTCTTCTTTGAAAGCTGAACGGTAATATTGTCATAGGTAAGCCTCGTTTTCTTGATTTCATTCAAGTTATTATACTTGCTCATATCGTTAAGATAGCTTGCAAGTATCGTGTCTTGCGTATGGCGGACAAGTATATAATCCTTCGTTTCGACAAATTGCATCACGCATTCTGGCATGCCACCCACCACAAGATACTGATGGTAAAGCCGCATTGCATCATCATGTAAGGCAATTGGTAACGGAGTATTGGTTTGGAAGCACGTTTTAATGCGTTCAACCAAATCGTCCTCGCCAAGAGCTAACATAAATTCCTCCATGTCCATAGGATAAAGCGTTTTCATAATGACCTTTCCTACGGGGAAAGAGAATTTCTTGCGGTTGACCGCAACGCCGAGCAAACTGCCTGCTGCAATGATGTGGTAATCAGGAGCGTTTTCGCAAAAGTATTTGAGCGAGGTCAATGCCCGTTCGCAAAGCTGCACCTCATCGAATACGATCAGGGTTTTATCTTTTACGATAGTCTCACCAGCAATATGAGACAAAACCGGTACTAGGTAATCAGGGCTAATATTTTCCTCAAAGGTTTCGTTCAGCTTTGGATTGGTCTCAAAATTAAAGTACGCCACATTTTCATAGTGAGTGCGCCCAAACTCCAAAATAGAATAGGTCTTTCCAACTTGTCTAGCACCTTCCAAGATAAGGGGTTTGCGATGAACGCTATCTTTCCATTCTTCCAAAAAACCTATAATTTTTCTATACATAATGTGGTTCTCCTTAAAAGGATTCAATATTGCCTTTTGACACTAAAAAACACGTTTGTTTATGTAAAATCATCACTATACGACACGAATATTGTAGTTTCCTCATTTAATATCCTTAGATATCAAGTTCGATTCTTTAAGGGATCCCAAACGACTATTTGAACAATGTATCAGTAAAAAACGAAACAAAATCAAAATAATAAAATCAGAACGTTCACAATTACGCACATATAAACGTGCATGCGACTTGGCTTTATAAAGCGATACCATTTGTTTAGCCATCCAACATTCGGCTCCGGGGAAAGAGGGTAGCCTGTTCTATTTCAAATGATGTGAAACAAAATCCTTAGAAGAAACAACACGCCATC
>ERZ808270.258-NODE-258-length-33562-cov-7.706688_pt1 | contig 33562 bp, 28 predicted proteins | sample MGYA00521082_ERZ808270 | MGnify/ENA primary metagenome ERZ808270 (study PRJEB31516, sample SAMN03275594) | gut metagenome | biome: mammalia-associated habitat; material: feces | host: Papio cynocephalus | place: Kenya | collected 2012-07-27 ... | reverse complement strand
TGGGCGTGTCGGGTGGGCGAATGGATTATTGTCGAGTGGCGAATGGATAATCCCTATTGGGCGTGTCGGGTGGGCGAATGGATTATTGTCGAGTGGCGAATGGATAATCCCTTTTGGGCGTGTCGGGGGCGAGGGCGCCCCCTCTCCCAGTTATTGTGTCCTCGTCCCCGATAATGGAATTTACCTTTTTACCTTTTTACCTTTTTACTTTTTTACTTTTTTACCTTTTTACCTTTTTATCTTTTTACTTTTTTTGCCTTTTTACCTTTTTACCTTTTTACCTTTTTATCTTTTTACTTTTTTTTGCCTTTTTACCTTTTACCTTTTTACCTTTTTACTTTTTTTACGACTTCTCACACGTTGAGCAAGCGAAGCAGTTGTTTCATTTTTATTTTTTTTATCCTTTTCATTTCATTTCCCTCGGAAAAACTTCGCATAACTCAATTTTTATAATTAATTTTGCAAGAAATAATAAACGATAGATACTCGAAACAATGGCAGAATTATCAAACCGTCTTAATCGACTCGCTCCTTCGCAGACTCTCGCAATGTCGCAGAAGAGCAGCGAAATGAAGGCACAAGGCATCGACGTGATAAACCTCAGCGTTGGCGAACCCGACTTCAACACACCCGACCATATCAAAGCCGCGGCGAAGAAGGCTATCGACGAGAACTACTCGCGCTATTCGCCAGTTCCAGGCTACATGGACCTGCGCAAGGCAATCGTCAACAAACTCAAGAACGAGAATGGTCTTGAGTACACAACATCAGAGATTCTTGTCTCCAATGGCGCCAAACAAAGCGTCTGCAATACCGTCATGGCTCTCGTCAACGACGGTGAGGAAGTGATAATTCCCGCGCCCTACTGGGTTAGCTATCCGCAGATGGTGAAGCTCGCCGGAGGCAATCCCGTCATTGTCAACGCAAGCTTTGAGCAGAACTTCAAGATGACAGCCGAGCAACTTGAGGCTGCCATTACTCCAAAGACACGTATGCTCATCCTCTGCTCGCCGAGCAACCCTACTGGAAGCGTCTATTCAAAGGAAGAACTTGCAGCTCTCGCAGAAGTCATCAAGCGACATGAAGGAATGTACGTGCTCGCCGACGAAATCTACGAACACATTAATTATATAGGCAAGCACGAGAGCATCGCACAGTTCCCCGGCATGAAGGAGCGCACCATCATCGTAAACGGCGTATCCAAGGCATACGCCATGACAGGCTGGCGCATCGGATTCATAGCAGCACCAGAATGGATCGTAAAGGGATGCAACAAACTTCAGGGACAATACACCTCAGGACCTTGCTCCGTAAGCCAAAAAGCAGCAGAAGCAGCCTACACCATGTCGCAAGACTGTGTAGAAGAGATGCGCAAGGCATTTGAGCGTCGCCGCGACCTCATCGTTAGCCTCGCCAAGGAAATACCTGGACTTGAAGTGAACTGCCCGCAGGGAGCCTTCTATCTCTTCCCCAAATGCTCCAGCTTCTACGGCAAGAGCTACGAGGGCAAGACTATCGCCGGCTCCACCGACCTCGCCATGTTCCTTCTTGAAGAAGGACACGTAGCAACAGTGGGAGGCGACGCCTTCGGCGACCCCGAATGCTTCCGCATGAGCTACGCTACAAGCGACGACAATATACGCGAAGCAATGCGCCGAATCAAGGAAACATTGGCTAAGCTTCAATAAAAAAATGTTAAACACGAAGTATTCAGTTGATTATTTGCCATTATTTGTTAACTTTGCCATATATAAGTGGCAAAACCACAGACAATGCCTGCAATTATACCAAATACCGTGTATTGACAGAAGCTAAAACAACCCAAACAGAAACAAATTTTTATAACCATTAATAACTTATTAAATTCTACAAAAATTATGGCAACTACACAAGCTAAAGTGAGTCCGAAGAAGAAGTCTTCAGGATTCCAGGGAGTTAGAGATGCGATTTGGATCATCGTTGTATGCTTCATTCTCGCTGTTTGTTTCTTCAAGTTCGTTCTTGGAAACCCTGAGAACTTCGTAAACGGTGACCCGACACAGCCGGTTAAGGACGGAAACCTTCTTGGTACAGTGTACAAAGGTGGTGTTGTCGTTCCTGTCATCATCACATTGCTCTTCACTGTAATCGCACTTTCTATCGAGCGTTTCTTCGCTCTCCGCACTGCTTTCGGTAAGAGCTCTCTCGGTAAGTTCGTTATCTCTGTAAAGCAGGCTATCACAGCAGGCGACATGGCTAAGGCACAGCAGATCTGCGACAAGCAGCAGGGTTGCGTAGCCAACGTTGTTGGCGCTTCTATCGCTGCTTACAAGGAAATGGAGAACACTCCTAACCTCAAGCGCGCACAGAAGGTGGCTAAGATCCAGCAGGCTCACGAGGAGGCTACTCAGCTCGAGATGCCTACTCTCCAGATGAACATGCCTATCCTTGCTACTATCGTTACTCTCGGTACTCTTACCGCCCTCTTCGGTACTGTGGTTGGTATGATCCGTTCATTCGCCGCTCTTGCTTCTGGTGGTGGTGGTGACTCCCTCCAGCTCTCTGAAGGTATTTCTGAGGCCCTCGTGAATACCGCATCAGGTATCTTGACATCTTGGTTCGCTGTAGTTTCTTACAACTACTATTCTAACAAGATCGACAAGCTGACATACGCTCTCGACGAAGTAGGTTACACTATTGCTCAGACATACGAAGCAAACCACGCAGACGAGGCTTAATTTTACTAACCCTTTAAAACATTTATCATTATGGGTAAAGTAAAAGTTAAGAAAGCGGACGTCTTCATAGATATGACTCCTATGTCCGACGTGATGGTCCTCTTGCTTACGTTCTTCATGTTGACATCAACATTCACAAAGAACGAGGCAGTGAAGGTCGTTACCCCGGGCTCGGTATCCGAAATCAAGGTGCCGGAGAAGAATGTCTTGACGGTACTCTGCGACAAGGAAGGCCGTATCTTTGTGGGTATGGACAATCCCCGCAAGATGGGCGAACTCGTTCAGGGCATGGCTGACCAGTATGGTGTGCAGCTCAACAAAAAGCAGATGGAGACAGCACAGGGTGCGGCTACCATCGGTGTTGACATGCAGGACCTTAGCTCAGCTTTGAACCTTGAGGACAAATTGAATGAATTTCAGGCTTCCAAGGGTATACCTACGGATAGCGTGAATGGTAAGATGAGCCAGTTCCAGGATTGGGTTAAGATGGCTCGCGATAATAACGGCTCGGAAATGAAGCTCGCCATCAAGGCTGACGCATCCACTCCGTACAAGACCATCAAGAAGATGATGTCGGAGCTCCAGGATATGAACGAGAACCGTTACTATCTCATTACCTCACTTAAATCAAATTCGGAGGATTAAGACATGGCAAAGAAAAAAGCAAGCAGACAGAAAAAAATGAACACCCGCGTGGACTTCACGCCTATGGTGGACATGATGATGCTTCTTATCACGTTCTTCATGCTCTGTACGTCTTTGGCTAAGCCTCAGACTATGAACTTGACCATGCCTTCGAACGATGAGAACATCTCTGATAAGGACCGTAATGCGGCCAAAGCTTCTCAGACAGTCACAATTTATGTGTGTGCTGACAACAAGATCTACCATGTCGATGGTATACCTAACTACAACGATCCCAACTGCCTGAAGCAGACTTCTTGGGGCAAGGACGGCATCCGCGAAGTGCTCATCAAGCACGTGACGGAGGACGGATCCACTCCAGTTGCCGACATCATGGCTGCAAAGATCAAGTTGGACCAGAAGCGACTCGCCAATCCTGCTGCTTATCCAGACAGCGTTTACGACGCAATGCTGAATAAGATCAAGAAGGGTGAGCTTGAGACTGGAAAGGTGCCGACGATGACCATCATTATCAAGTGTACTGATGGCGCTTCTTACAAGAACATGGTTGACGCTTTGGACGAAATGACTATCTGCAGTATCGGTACATACGTCATTGACAAGATTAACCCCGACGATGCCAAGCTTCTTGCTTCTAAGGGCGTCAAGTAATGACTAATAATTAAAGAAAGGACGAAGAAATGTCAAAAATAGATTTGATATCCAATGAATGGACTGACCTCGTGTTTGAGGGCAGAAACCAGGCATATGGAGCCTATAAGTTGCGTAAGGGTACTTCCAAGCGTAACATTTGGTCCCTCGTAATCGTTGCCCTTGCTGCAGTACTCCTTTTCCTCGGACTCACACTTCAGCGAATGGCTGAGGCAAACAAGAAGGTTGAGAACACTCAGGCCGTCGAGCTTGCCAAGCTTACAGAGAAGAAGAAAGAGGCTAAGGTTGAGAAGAAGGAAGTTATCAAGCAAGAGCCTGAAAAGGTTGTAGAGCAGGTTAAGTCTTCTGTTAAGTTCACCGCTCCTGTCATCAAGAAGGACGAGGAAGTTAAGGAAGAGGACGAGATTAAGCTCGACGAAGTACAGAAGAGCGACAAGGCTGTCGGTGCCTTCACTGTTGAAGGTAACGATGAGGTCGGCGGTGCCGTCCTCAAGGCTAAGGAAGAAATCGCTGCTCCGGAGCCTCCGAAGCATGTTGAGGAAACCAAAATCTTCACCGTCGTTGAGCAGATGCCTATGTTCCCGGGCGGCGACGCAGCCCTCATGAACTACCTCAAGAACAACATCAACTATCCGACTGTTGCTGCAGAGAACGGCGTACAGGGTCGTGTTGTTGTAGGCTTCGTTGTGGAGCGTGACGGTAGCATCACTGACGTTAACGTTATGCGTGGTGTTGACCCGTCTCTTGACCGTGAGGCTATGCGCGTTGTTAAGGGTATGCCTCGCTGGACTCCTGGTAAGCAGAACGGTTCAGCTGTGCGCGTTAAGTATCAGGTGCCGGTTTCATTCCGTCTCCAGTAATTGACGCTTTGGCTACCTTAGCGGGATGCATTATCAACGTTAAGCAACTTTTTTGAACAAACCAACATCTTACATGAGTATATCGTAGGATTAACATAACAACCATCCTTGAACATTCGGCTCGATCCGATGCTCATGGATGGTTGTATCGAATAAAAGCCCCCAACTCATTATACTTTAGTTATATAATACCGCGAAGATTAAGCACCTAATTAAGAGATACATAAAAATGAAGACTATTACACACAAGATATACGCCATCCTTCTCCTGATGGCAGTCGTGCTCCTCGCTGCTTGCGGAGAGCAGAAACGTAAGGACGGACGAACCGACACCACCACGCAGGGCGAGATAAGCTTTGCGTGCGACGAGAGTTTCAGTCCGATTATCGACGAACTTATTCAGGTTTATCAGATGCAGTGTCCAAACACAAAGCTAAAGCCAATCTATACTAATGAGATTGACGGCATCAACATGCTCTTGAAACAGAAGGTATGGCTCACGATTACTGCCCGTGACTTCACAGCCAAGGAGCGCACATACATTAAGGACGGTTTGAACATGCTTCCAGAGTCGGTGAAGCTTGCCTATGACGGCATGGCTTTGATATGCAACAACCACAACCTCGACTCCTGCATAACGGTGAACGACGTGAAAAACATTCTCTTGGGAAAGAAGACAAAGTGGAGCCAGGTGAATCCAGGTTCGAAACTCGGAGAGATATGGGTTTGCTTCGACAATAGAAAGTCGAGCGCTGTTGGCTATTGCTGCGATTCCATTCTCGGAGGAAAGCCTATCAATAGTCCGAACGTCTTCGCAGCCAAGAATAGTAAGGATGTGATTGACTACGTGGCGCGCACGCCGAACGCTATAGGAGTGATTGGCAGCAACTGGCTCAACGATAAGCGCGACACGACTAACACTACATGGAACAAAGCCATCACCGTTATGTCTGTCTCCAAACTCGACAAGGCAACTCCAATGAACTCCTGGAAACCCTATCAGGCTTGGCTGCTCAACGGTCGCTATCCGTTCGTGCGCACAATCTACGCTCTCCTCAACGATCCGAAGCGCGGCTTGCCATGGGGCTTTGCCCATTTCATTGAGCAGCCCAAGGGACAGCTCATTGTCTTCAAGGCAGGCCTGCTCCCGACGCGCGGAGAAATCACAATCCGTAACGTCCAGGTAAGCGACGGATTCTAAGGAGCGGCGGATTCTGCCGGCGAAGAATTCTGTGAGGCGAAGAATTTTGCGGGGCGAAGTCTAACAAAGCGTTTCTCTCCATCGGCAATTTCGCATAATTTGCCTTTCCATTGCAAACAGACGTGAATATTATTTAATAACCCATTAATTCGCTATAATACTTTTAAACCAATTGTTTCCTCGAAGCGTCATAGCTTCAAAGAACATTTTAATCAGCATTGAACTATGAAAACAAAGAAATATCTCGTAGCCGGACTGCTGCTTGCCAGCATGAGTATGCCGGCGATGGCACAGACATCACAGTCGGATATCGATGCCATTACTAAAGTTATTGTAGACGCCAAGGGCGACGTTAACGCCACAAAGGCTCAAGTTAAGGATTTCCAGAAAGCCCACAAGAAGGACTTGGCTGCCACTATTGCTCTCGGTCGTGCCTTCATGGCAGCCAAGAACTATGAGCAGGCTGAGCTTATCGCCAACCAGGCTATGAAGCTTAATAAGAACAGTGCTGAGCCTTACATCTTGCTTGGCGACATCGCTTCCGCTCAGGACGACGGCGGCAAGGCTGCAGGCTATTATGAGCAGGGCACGTTCTACGAGCCACAGAACCCTACTTCCTACGTGAAGTACGCACGTGTTTATCAGAAGGTAGACCCGAAGGGTGCTGTTGCGATGCTTGAGAAGTTGCGCACTGTAAAGCCCGACTATCCAGTTGATGCTGCAGCTGGCTACATGTACGCCTCTAACGGACAGTTGAAGTCTGCCATGACCTACTACGACAAGGTACAGAATCCGTCGACTCTTGAGGACTATATCCTTATGGACTACGCTTCTACAGCCTACGTGCTCGAAGACTTTGACAAGGCAGTGAAGCTTTGCGAGGTAGGCTTGAAAACCTATCCTAAGTACACTTCTTTCAACCGTGTCGGTCTTTACAGCAGTGACAAATTGAAGAAATATGATGCTGCAGTTGCTTACGGTCAGAAGCTTTTCAATACTTCTGACACCATCAAGTACACCGTAAATGACTACACTTATTATGGTGACGCCCTCACCAATCTTGGTCGTTACGATGAAGCTGTAGCTAACTACAAGCATCTGTCTGAAGCTGACGCATCCAATAAGGATGCCAACAAGCTTATCTCGGGAGTGTACACGAAGGCAGGAAAGTTCCAGGAGGCTGTAGCTGCCTACGAGCAGTATCTTCAGGACATCGGCGACGCAGCCACCTACAAAGACTACGACTCATTTGCTGACATATATCTCGCACAGTCGGAGTCCACTACTGACGAGGCAGCCAAGAAGGCGGCTTTCGTAAAGGCAGCTGAGGTGTATGGAAAGATGGCGGAGAAGTTCGACTATGCCGCTGTTTACGGTCTTTACAAGCAGGCCAACTTCATGCACGCAAGCGATCCTGACGTGAAGAAAGGTGTAGCCTTGCCTTACTACAAGGCTCTTGCAGAGAAAATTGAGGCACAGGCAGAGAAGAGTGCAAGCGACCAGAACAAGCTCGCCACAGCCTACACCTACCTCGCTGTCCACTACATCCAGAATGACAGGAAGGCAGAGGCTAAGGAATGGGCTGCTAAGCTTCTTCAGATCCGTCCTGACGATGCCAACGCTAAGCAGATTATGGACGTGAAGTGATAATCCCGTCTGCAGGGAGTTACGGCTAAACACTAAATATCGTTTTAGCTAAGATAAACCTTTTAACGACAATATAGACTATAGTAGACAACATTTATTCCGCTGTCTCTATTGCCTATATTGTCGTTTTTTATATTTGTTCAAGTTTCTCAAAAAAACGCAAATTGTGATTATCCGGAGAGGTATGTCAAAAGTCAAATAACGCTACTATTGCCCCAAACATGCTCTCAAATATGCTCCCTGATATGCTCAGATATGCTCAGATAGTCGGCGTCTCGGAATAAGAAATGAATGAATTCATTTCATTCTTCTATCGATTTTCACTATCTTTGCATACAGTATGAATAAAAAAGACAGGATAATTTCATTTCTTTGGCAACACGTTTTGTTGCTTGTTTCGCTTTGTGTAATGACTTTGGGTGTGGCAGTGTGTGTGCGCTCCATGCTCGGGGCGAGTGTTATATCCACGTTACCTTATGTGTTTGAGACGGCTGGTAAGCGAGGGCTTGGCGTGCCTGAACTGACGATAGGGCAGTTCACGTATATAATGAATGGCGTGCTTGTTGTGGGGCAGATATGTGTGTTGCGGCGGCGGTTTGAGGCTGTACAGTTGTTCCAGTTGCTTGTTGGCTTTGTTTTCGGATCGCTCATCGATCTCAACATGCTGCTTACGGAATGGCTCGTGCCTTCTACATTGGCGGCAAAGATTATTTCTCAGGTGGCAGGATGCACCATTCTCGGCATAGGTATAGCCTTGGAGGTGCGTTGCGGTTCGGTGACGATGCCAGGTGAAGGTTTTCCCGTGGCAATAAGTACGGTTACGGGAGTGGAGTTTCCGAAGGTTAAGATATGCGTTGACACGATGCTTGTGTTTTTGGCGGTGGTGTTTTGCTATGTCTTCTTCGGTGCTTGGCAGTGGTATATCGTAGGCATTGGAACTCTGTTTGCTATGGTGTATGTGGGCATAGTGGTAAGACAAGCAGGAAAGCATCTCGGCTGGTTCGACAGAATACTTGCCTATCAGCCCGGTTTCCGACGGTATGTATATGGATTGGCAAGGTATATATACGGCAAGTTGAAATAGCATATTATCGGCAGATGTTAGACTGCCGTTTCTAAAAAAAATCGCGCCCGAAACCAATGAAGGTTTCGGGCGCGTTGCTGTATAGCGTTATTGTTAATCCACTAAATTAGTCGAACTAATCCACTAAGTTAGTCGAACTACGCCGCTAAATTAGTCGAGCTGAGCGAGCTTGTTGTCAGAGCCGAGCACGTCGATAATCTTGTGCTTGTACATCTGCTCCATGAGGTCGCGTGCAGGACCGCAGTACTTACGCGGGTCGAACTCGCCTGGTTTGTCGTGGAACACCTTGCGAACAGCAGCGGTGAAGGCAAGACGAGAGTCAGAGTCGATGTTGATCTTGCAAACAGCGCTCTTAGAAGCCTTGCGGAGTTGCTCCTCAGGAATACCAACTGCGTCAGGAAGCTTGCCACCGTACTCGTTGATCATGTCAACATACTCCTGGGGAACTGAAGAAGATCCGTGGAGAACGATTGGGAAGCCAGGGAGCTTCTGCATGATCTCGTCGAGAACGTCGAATGCCAATGGAGGAGGAACGAGCTTGCCGGTCTTCGGGTCGCGTGTGCACTGCTCCGGTGTGAACTTGTAAGCACCGTGAGAAGTACCGATAGAGATAGCCAATGAGTCAACGCCTGTGCGGCTTGTGAAGTCGATAACCTCCTCAGGCTTTGTATAGTGGCATACGTCAGAAGAAACCTCATCCTCAACACCTGCCAATACACCGAGCTCACCCTCTACAGTTACGTCGAACTGATGAGCGTAGTCAACAACCTTCTTTGTGAGGGCGATGTTCTCCTCGTAGGGAAGTGAAGAACCGTCGATCATCACTGAAGAGAAGCCGAGGTCTACACAGCTCTTGCAAAGCTCGAAGCTGTCACCATGGTCGAGGTGGAGAACAATCTCAGGATGCTTGCAGCCAAGCTCCTTTGCGTACTCAACAGCACCCTCTGCCATGTAGCGGAGAAGAGTCTCGTTGGCGTAGTTGCGGGCGCCTTTGGAAACCTGAAGGATAACCGGTGACTTCAGCTCTGAAGAAGCCTTGATGATAGCCTGAAGCTGCTCGAGGTTGTTGAAGTTGAATGCAGGGATAGCATAACCACCCTTGATGGCTCTTGCGAACATATCACGTGTGTTCACCAAGCCCAATTCTTTGTAGTTTACCATAATAGTTAAATATGTTTTTATATAAAACGTTGTTGTTGTCTGTCCGTGCACACACTAATATATAATGTGTGCCTTACTGTTTGCAAAGTTAATATATTAATTTGTCACGGCAAAGTTATGAGGCATTTTTTTGATGTTTCAAAAAGGTTTCTTTACTGTTTCTTTTTTCCTTTTAGCTTCATTCCGCTGTTTCAAAAGCATTAAAAAACTGGGGCGTATGTAAAAATATGTCTTTAATTGCTTGTTGATTTATTAATTTATATTTAAATTTGCAAGGTAAACCTAAGGATTAGTTAAAATGTTAACCACTTCCTCACTTTTACATTTGAAAAACAGACAACTACTATTATTAATTTAAATTCTCTAACAAATGGGAAAAGGTATTTCTAAAAATGGCATGATGTATGGCGTCTTGGGCGTTGCAGCATGTTCCATGCTTTCATTTTCCTCCTCAGCCTATGCAGGCACAGCCTACACGAGAAACAGCGAGGTCCTTTCGCAACAGCAATTGAAAGGCAGCATCTCCGTCAAAGGTGTCGTTAAGGACAGCAATGGCGAGCCGGTTATCGGAGCTTCCGTCAAGATGATAGGCGGCAAGGCAGGCACAATCACTGATATCAACGGCAATTTTGCTCTTCAGGTGATGCCTGGCGGTACGCTTGAAGTGTCGTACATCGGCTACACAACACAAAAGATAAAGGTGGGCACAGCCAACCGCGATCTCTCCATCGTCCTCGCCGAGGACAGCAAGATGCTCAACGAGGTTGTTGCCATTGGTTACGGCACCGCAACAAAGAAGAAAGACCTCTCGGCAGCAGTCGGAGTGGTCAGCAACGTTGACGAGCTTGCCGTGCGCCCCGTAACCTCCACAGAGGGAATGCTTCAGGGTCAGCTTGCAGGTGTGACTGTCACCAACGACGGCGGCGACCCCACGTCAGCCCCAAACATCGTCATACGCGGTCAAGGTTCGCAGAACGGCGACAATGTCCTTTGGGTTGTCGACGGTGTACCCGGTGCTCCCATATCCTCACTTAACGATATAGAATCCATTGTCGTCCTCAAGGACGCAGCCTCCGCAGCCATCTACGGCGCGCAGTCGGGAGCCGGCGGCGTAGTGCTCGTGACGACGAAGAAAGCCAAGAAAGGCGCCACGTCGCTCACCTACGACGGCATGGTCGGCATACGCAACGCCATGAATCTCCCCAAGCCGCTCAACGCCCAGCAGGAGATAGAGATGCGCAAGATTTCTTACGCTAACGCCGGCATGAGCCTTCCAGACGGTTGGGACGTGACGAAGAACCCCTGGGTAGCCACTACCCGCACCAACTGGATGGACGAGGTGTTCCGCACAGCCTTCTATCAGCGCCACAACGTGTCGCTCAATACCGGTTCCGACACCTTCACCAACCGCCTTTCCTTCGCCTACGACAATGACGAGGGTATCTTGCGCTATACGTTCAACAAGAACCTCGCGCTCCACTACAACGGCCGCTATCAGCTCAACAAGTGGCTCGCTATCAGTGAGGATTTCGTGTGGAAGAACACGGAGAGCCGCACTACAGCCACTAATGAAGGCTACACAGGCCCTATCATCTCCGCTATATACATGCCTGCCTCTGCTACAGTCTACAGCCCGTTTACGAAGAGCGGCTTCGGCGGAACGACGACTGAAGACCCTGCATACGCTGCTGCTCATGGAGGCAAGAACTACGCCGACGCCCATGGCGATGCTGTTAACCCTATAAACACACTCTCTTCCAAGAACATTTTCGACCGCACCAACGACGCTTGGTCGACAACGTCGCTTGAGCTTGCCAACGTGGTGCCCGGTCTGAAATTCGTGAGCCGCTTCACGTACAACCTCAAGTCGAACTACTACAAGTCGTTCTCGCCACGCCGCGACGAGGTAGGCAAGCCCGACTCCGGCAACTCCCTCACCGAGAGCACCTATCGCACCGACCAGTGGAAGACTGAGAACACGCTCACCTACGACAACACCTTCGGCAAACACACTGTCGGAGCCCTCTTCTCCACCACCGCCGACCACTATAACGTGCGCGGCTTCGAAGTGGACGGAAAGACCTTCGCCGACGAGTCAGCCTATCTGCAGTACCTCGCCTATGCAGGCTCCGTCTCTGCCAGCGACTACCTGACAGGCCCCGACGCCAACGTTTCGCTCATCGGACGTCTTGCCTATTCTTACGACGACCGCTACTTCCTCACAGCTTCCTGGCGCCGCGACTACGCAGGCCGCCTGCCCAAGGAGAAAAACCACGGAGACTTCCCCGCCGTCACGGCAGGCTGGAAGATTTCCAACGAGAGCTTCTTCCCGAAGAACGACATCGTGTCGCTCCTCAAACTGCGTGCCTCTTGGGGACGCGTGGGCAACCTCGGCTCCATTGGCTACAACTACCGTTCGGCTCTCCTCACGAAGAAATCTTGGCAGGAGCAGGCTCAGTACGGCGTGGAGAAGAACACTCTTTGGAACACATTTGTCTACAACTCCATAGCCCTCAACAACAACCTCACTTGGGAAACATCCGAGCAGTTCGACCTTGGTCTTGATGTCAACCTCTTCAACGACCGCCTCGCAATGCAGTTCGACTGGTTTGAGAAGCGCACGTTCGACCTCATTCAGACCCAGTCGATGAACTGGCCAAGCTCCATCGGTCTCGACGCCATGCTCGTCAACCAGGGCGAGGTGCGCAACCGCGGTTTTGAGGCAGCCATCTCATGGAACGACCGTATCAACAAGAACTGGTCGTACTACGTCAATGCCAACTTCTCTTGGCTCAAAAACTGGGTAAGCGATATAGGCGTGAAGGATGCAGACGGCAACAAGGGTGTATGGACAGGCGACGGTTCCTTCCGCATCGTGCCTTATTGCTACCAGGACGCAGAAGGTCAGCCTCTCGGCTCATTCTATCTCGTAAAGACAGCCGGCATCTTCCAGAGCGACGAAGAGGCAGCTGCCTATGTTGACAAGAACGGCAACCGCATACAGCCCAACGCACAGGCAGGCGACCTGAAGTTTGTCGACTACAACAACGACGGCAAGATTGACGACAAGGACCGTCAATACTGTGGCTCAGCCACTCCGAAGTACACCTTCTCGCTCTCTGGCGGCTTCACGTGGAAGGACCTTTCCTTCTCCGCAATGCTTCAGGGTGTTGCAGGTGCACATGCGATGAACGTCGCCAAGTGTATGACGCTGTCAGACGTCGAGGGCAACTTCAACCGCGACTCGCGCATACTCGACGCATGGAGTCCTACAAACCGTGGCTCCGACATCCCGCGCCTTTCCAAGTCCGACAACAACCAGAACTTCTCGACAGCCTCCGACTGGTATCTTGAGAACTCCTCCTATCTGCGCCTGAAGAACGTGACCGTCAGCTACGACCTCACCAATCTCATCCGCAAATGGGGTCACCTCGCCAGCCGCAACAGCCGCCTAAGCGTGTACGTGAGCGGAGAAAACCTCTTCACCATCACCAACTACACCGGTATCGACCCCGAGTGTGGCGGATGGGACACAATGAAGTACCCCGTGTCGCGTACATTCTCGTTCGGAGTGAAACTAACTTACTAATCCAACCCGTTAAAAGCAATATCTATGAAAGCTAAATATATATTGACAGCCGTATTGTCTGCGGCTCTGTTGAGTTCGTGCAGCGACTTCCTCGACGTGCAGAAGGAGGGCGACCCAACGACAACACAATATTTCACCAATGACGACCAGGCTGTGGACGCCGTCGACGCCCTCTATGCCCCGATTCACCAGGAAGGTCTCTTCGGCCGCGAGATGTTCTGGGAGCAGGGCGGAGCCTGCGACATCGTGTGGGGACGCACGCGCTCCTATCCAACGCTTGCTACGCTTAGCTACACAGGCGACGAGTCGCCGCTGAAAGGCACCTACCAGGATTTGCAGAGCTTAGTGTCGCGTTCCAACTGGGTAGTGGAGAAGCTGCTTGAGAAGAAAGGCAAGCAGGGACTGACAAGCGTGGAGACGCGCTCCTTGGGCGAGGCTTATTTCATGCGCGCCTTTGCCCACTTCTACATCGCCTACCGCTACGGTACCGACAAGCAGGGCGTGCCCTTCACGCGCTATGAGGATTATCCCGACGGCTACGACAACTCCATCCCAAAGCAGCAGGCTTCCGTTGTCGACAACTACCGCATGATTATCGAGGACCTCGACAACGCCATCAGCAATCTTCCGAAATTCGAAGACTACGGCATTGAGGACCGCGGACGCGCCCACAAGGCTGCCGCCGTTGCCTACAAGGCAAAGGTGTATGCCTACTGGGCAACGTGGGACAAGACACAGTGGGAGAACGTCATCACGATGGTCAACTCCCTTCAGAACGATTACGGACGCGACCTCGCGCCGGAGTTCGCCGACATTTTCTCTTCCGACTTTTCTAAGTTCTGGACCAAGGAGTATCTCTTCGGCATCGCTGGCACGGGTGGTGACACCCCCGGTGGCTCCGAGTTTCCGGGCGTTATCCTTGAGAACAAGGGCTGGGGCATCTACAACGGATGGGGCCAGAACAAGCCTTCCCTCGACATCTACAAGGAGATGCTGAAGGACGGCGAGGGCAACGCCCGTCTCAAGCGTTCAATCCTCGCCTACGGCGACGAGTTTGAATTCTTCGGACAGACCCGCAAGTTCTATTCCACCTCCGACATCGAGTCGGGCTTCATGATCAACAAGTACATGGACGCCTTCAAGCATGAGAACGCCGACAAGGAAGGCTACGTCAGCAGCAACGGCAACTGGCCGACAACGCGCCTGAACATGCCGCTCATCCGCTTCGCCGACATGCTTCTGCTCCGTGCCGAGGCTTATCTCGCCACTGGTCGTGCCGACCTCGCCACACAGGACATCAACAAGATACGCAACCGCTCTCATCTGACGCCGCTCTCAGGCACTGCCACATGGACCGACCTCTACCACGAGCGCCGCTGCGAGCTCGCCTTTGAGTTCAGCGACCACCTCTACGACCTCAAGCGCTGGTTCCACTCAGGTGCCGATGAGATAAAGAATCTCGCAAAGGCGGAGCTTGACGCCCATCCGAGCGTGCGCCACTATGCCGACCGCGGCGACAGCAACAGCACGTTTGTGGAAGGCGACTACGAGGACTACAAGAACAAGTCGGCTTATCAGGACTACATGATAGCCTTCCCTTATCCTTCAACGGAAATCACCAAGTCGGGTGGCGCCTTGAAGCAGAATGACGGTTATTAAAACATGGTAGGTGAGGATTTTTCCGAGCCTCGCCACACATACAATAAAAAGAAAAAATGACGAGCGACGCCAAATGTCGCCCGTCATTTTTTTTGTCCTCCCTAACTGGGAGAGGGGGCGCCCTCGCCCCCGACCTTTTCTGGAATAACTGGGAGAGGGGGCGCCCTCGCCCCCGACCTTTAGTAGTAAATAACAAGATTAACGGCACGATAGGCTCACTTTACCCGTGGCGGAGGTCTCCGGCCTCCGCATCGCCAATTATTCACAATTCGTTATATATCAATACATTAGTAATATTCGCTTTCTGTGGAAGGCTTTGTCGGGGGCGAGGGCGCCCCCTCTCCCAGTTATTGTGGCTTTGTCGGGGGCGAGGGCACCCCCTCTCCCAGTTATTGTGGCTTTGTCGGGGGCGAGGGCGCCCCCTCTCCCAGTTATTGTGGCTTTGTCGGTGGCGACATTTCCCATAGTTATTGTGGCTTTGTCGAGGGCGAGGGCGCCCCCTCTCCCAGTTATTGTGGCTTTGTCGGGGGCGACATTTCCTAGTTGATGACGTATATTTATGCAATTTTCTTTTCTTTTCCTTAGACTCAGTGTCGGTTATTACCCTCTAATTAGCCGTTAGTTTGACAAATTTGCGGGTTTCGTTGAATAAAAGTGAAATTTTGTTGGATAAAACTTTGATAAATTAATAAATTTTCATAAATTTGCAACCGAAAGCAATAGATAATAAGACTTGCTAACGACTGAACTTGGTCGTGAAGACCAAAAATCAGGAAATAAAACACTTAATTAGAGAGTTATTTTAGCATAAAATTAACATACTATATACATAAAAGGACAGTATAAATATACAAAAACAACACATCATCACCACCCAACCCCAAAAATGACAAAATGAAAGCGGCTCTTTAGCCTATCTAAAGTGCCACTTTAGCAAGCTTAAAGCGACGCTTTACAGCAGCTAAAGCGCCCCTTTAGCTAAAGACGAACGCTGTTAACGGGCGTTAACAAAAAGTGTCGGATAAGCGCCGGTTTTCGTGACGCTTTGCTATGATAAGAGAGAGTTAAGGAATAAAAAGTAAAACAAACATTAGAGAGATTGATTTTCAGATGAACAAAAGACTAAAGATGCTTTTTGCAAGCCAGCTGCTCGCAGCGAGCACGGCGCTTGCCCAGTCGCAGTTTAGCGGAAAGGTTGTCTCAGCCGACGACGGCGAGCCAGTGATTGGCGCCACCGTCCGCGTGGCAGGCACCGACGCTGCTGTCGTCACCGACATCGATGGCAATTTCGCCATTGCCGTTCCGGCAGGCGGCAAGGAACTCAAGGTTTCGTACATCGGTATGGACGACAAGACTGTGCACATTCAGGGTAACCACATGACCATCAGCCTCACCCCCCAACGAGCACAGCCTCGACGAAGTGGTTGTTACGGGCTACGGCGTGACGCGCAAGGCGGCATTCACAGGCGCCGCCACCACCATCAACAAAGACCTCATGGACCACCGCAACGACGCCAACCCCATCAAGTCGCTTGAGGGCACCGTGCCCGGACTCCAACTCTCAACCACCTCCGGCCAGCCGGGCGCCCCACAAACCATCTTCATCCGTGGCCGCAACTCCGTCAACTCAGGCACGCAGCCGCTTTACGTCATCGACGGCATCCCCTTCAATGCCGACCCTGTCGGCGTGCATATGGACGAGGGCGTGACCATCTCGCCCCTCGCCAATCTCAATTCATCCGACATCGAGAGCATCACTGTCCTCAAGGACGCCACCGCCACGTCCATCTATGGCTCGCGCGCCGCCAACGGCGTCATCGTCATCACCACAAAGCGCGGCAGCAAGGGCAAGACAAAAGTGAACTTCACGGCGAAACTCGGCTGGGAGTCGTTGCCCTCCTACACCAACAACTATAAGCTCTGCAACGCCGAGCAGAATCTGGAGCTCGCCACCGAGGCGCTTCTCAACTCCTACAAGGAGCTTGGCGCCGCCTCCACATTCGGCTACTACAACGAGGCTTATGAGCTCGGACTCTCCTACGACCAGCAGGGGGCCGAGGATTTCTACGACTTCTTCACGGGAGGTTGGCTCACGCAGTATCGCGAGTCGGGCAAGTCTACCGACTGGATGAAGGAAATCACGCGCAAGGGACTTATACAGGAGTATGGCTTCGACATCAACTCCGGCGCCAAAGACCCGTCCGCCCCAACCTTCTACCTCTCCTACAACTATCTCTCCAACGAGAGCTTCATGAAGGGAAAGGATCTCAAGCGCCACACGCTGCGCTTCAATCTCGATCAGCAGCCGAGCCGCCTCTTCAAGTATGGCATCAACACCAACTTCTCCTATTCCGTCATCAACAACGGAGCAGGCGGAGGATACTATAGCGACCCGCTCACACAGGTCTACATAATGAACCCCATGACGCCCGTCTACGATGCCAACGGCGACTGGAACTTCGACACTACGACAGGCTACAATCCTGTGGCTCTGCGCTCCAAGAACGGCGACCAGGACAAGGCCACGCAGTATCAGGCCATCATTTCGCCCTACGTGCAAATCAACATCTTGCCTGAGCTTACCTGGATGACGAAGGGCGGACTCGACCTCTACCAGGTGAAGGAGTTCGGCTACTGGTCGTTCCTCACCCCGCAGGGAGCCGCCATGAACGGTATGGGCGAGGAGAACACGAACACGCGCTCGCTGCTCACCATCACCAACACGCTCAACTACATCAAGTCGTTTGGCGACCACCATCTCAACGTACTCCTCGGACAGGAGGGACAGAAGACGCACATCGCACGCTCATACCTTGAGGGCACCAACTATCCCGTGCAGGACAAGACAGAGATAGGACTCACGTCCACACCGGCGGCTGCCGCAACGTACAAATACAATCTTGTCCTCGGCTCGTTCTTCTCCAACGTGCAGTACGACTACGACAACAAGTACTATCTCTCGGCTTCCTGGCGTACAGACGGTTCTTCGCGCTTCGGCAAGAACAACCGCTGGGCTTCCTTCTGGTCGGTGGGCGGCAAGTACCGTCTCTCGTCAGAGAAATTCATGGAGCCAGTGCGCCCGTGGCTCAACGACCTCACCTTCCGCGCCAGCTACGGCACGACGGGCAATCAGGACGTGGGCGACCACACCAATGCCGACTATTACTCCTGGATTGTGGCTGAGGACACCTATAGCTACGGCTACAACTACGCCGGACAGCCTGGAGCGCGCCATGAGCAGTTTGGCTCCTCCAACCTCAAGTGGGAGAAGACGGGCAAGTTCAACGTTGGCTTCGACGCCACGCTCTTCCAGCGCCTCTTCCTCACCTTCGACTATTACAACCACAAGACCACCGACATGGTGTTCGCCGTGCCCATCAGTATGATAACCGGCCTCTCGGAGTACTACAAGAACATCGGCTCCCTCTCCAACAAGGGCATCGAGTTCTCCGTCGGAGTCAACATCTTGCAAAACCAGGACTGGTACTGGAATCTCACGCTCACAGGGTCGCACAACAAAAACAAGGTGCTGAAGCTCTCCACCGACGACCCGATTGAAACCTCCATCTCCATTACCGAGGCCGGGCGTCCGCTCTATCAATGGAAGATGAAGGAGTACGCCGGTGTCGACACGCAGACGGGTGAGGCGCTGTGGTACCTCAACGAGACTGGCAGCGAGACGACCAATAACTACAACAAGGCCGCCAAGCGCTATCTCGGCGACGCCAATCCTTCCTTCTTCGGCTCTCTGCAAAACACGCTGAAATGGAAAGGCATCGACTTCTCGTTCCAGTTCAACTACTCCCTCGGCGGCAAGATCTTCGGCAACAACCTCCGCTACGACGAGCAGATCGGCACCTCGTTCTACGAGAACTACACGCTCTACGTCTACAATAACCGCTGGCAGAAGCCAGGCGACGTCACCGACGTGCCGCGCCTCTCCACCGACGACGCCTACGCCAACAAGGCTTCCTCGCGCTTCCTCATGAGCCGCAACTATCTGAAGCTGCGCTCCATGTCGCTCGGCTATTCGCTGCCGAAGGCTTGGGTGAAGAAAGCAGGGCTCGACAACGCGCGCATCTTCGTCAATGCCGAGAACCTCTACACGTGGACTGCCAGCGACTACCGCGGTTTCGACCCCTCTGGCGTCGGCGCCAATGGCAACCAGTGGTGGAACTATCCGCTCGCACGCTCCGTGGTGTTCGGAGTGCAGGTGGGACTGTGATAATGTTTAATGTTAAGTGTTAAATGTTAGACTGGATATTTGATAAAATATAATAAATCGAAAACAGGTTATGAACAAATACATAAAGAATATATCACTTGCTCTTGCTGTGGCGTTCGGGTTGTCGGCGTGCGACTTCGACCCCGAACTCACGCAGGACGTCAACACTTCCGATGCCTTCAAGAGCGTGCAGGACGTGAAGAACGGCACGGCAGGTGCCTATCAGGCGCTCGCCTATTATCCCTTCCTCGGCAACTATGCCGTAGCATTCGGCGACTTTGCCGGCGGACTCGCCACGGGCAGCGCCTCCTCCGGACATTTCTATTCCGTGTCCTACTGGTCGGTCAGCGACACCGACGAGGAGATGGAAGGCGTATGGCAGTATGGCTTCAAGGTCATCGACGCTGCCGTGCGCACCATTAACGGCTCCGACGCTCTCCTTGCAGCCGACCCGAACATGGATGATGACGACAAAGCCACCGTCTATTACAACGTTTCGCAATGCTACGCCCTCCGCGCCCTCGCGTACTTCACGCTCACGCAGTATTTCTGCTATCCCTACGCCAAGGGTGCCGACCAGAAAGGTCTACCTATCGTTAAGGATCAGCCTGTTGAGGCTTTTCAGACAATGGAGCGCGCCTCGCTCGGCGACACCTATCAGTTTATGCTCGACGACATCGCTGCCGCTCTCAACTACAACGAAAAGGCAGGGCAACCAGATCTTCAGTTCTTCTATCTGAACCGCGCCGCCATCTACGCCCTCAAGGCACGTGTATGTCTTTACATGGGCAAGTACGACGACGCTGAGGCTGCAGCCAAGCAGGCTATAAACCTCAAGGGAAAGGGCAGCGCCGACTATGCCGACCTCAATCCGTCTGACGACGTGTATCTCTCGATGTGGGCGTCGCTCAGTCCGAGCGACGAGGACATCTTCACGCTCTCCAAAACGGTGGACGACAATCTCTCCGCCAACGCTCTCAACACGCTCTGGGGCTCGTACTACGGTAAGGTGTCTGCCTACGGGCAGAGCTTCTTCAGCTCCACTGACGTCCGCGTGAAGCTCATAGGCGAGGTGGACGGCAACACGCCAGCCTCGAAGAAGTGGCAGGGCATAGAGTCGTCGCAGGCGACAAGCAACATCCCCGTCTTCCGCAAGTCGGAGATGGCGCTCATCATTGCCGAGTGTGAGGCACGCGCAGGAAACGTCAGTGAGGCGCAGAAGTATCTTGGCTACACCGCCAAGCGCGATTCCCAGTATGCCGCTGCCGACGGCACGTGTGATCTCTCCAAGCTCCCGTCCGACAAAGACCAACTGCTCGACTTCATCTGGAAGGAGTCGACGCGCGAGTTCCTCGGTGAGGGCCACTTCCTATCGGAGGCTCGTCGCCTCGACAAGACCATCACCGTCATGAACGGCGCATGCACGACATTCCGTCCCGCCAACTTCGTATTCCCTATTCCTGCTGCCGAAATCAACGCAGGCTTCATGAAGGAGCAGAACACGGAATGGGAAAACGCACTCCCCGAACGCGATTGATTCTCCAGTTTGGAATTTTGAATTAGGAATTTTGAATTAGGAGTTTGGAATTTTGAATTAGGAGTTATTCTCGGGCTTCGCCCTGCGATTAGGAATTGTCCAATTAGGAATTAGGAATTTTGAATTTTGAATTAGGAGTTATTCTCGGGCTTCGCCCTGCGATTAGGAATTATCCAGTTTTGAATTTTGAATTTTGAATTTTGAATTAGGAGTTATTCTCGGGCTTCGCCCTGCGATTAGGAATTATCCAGTTTGGAATTTGGAATTTTGAGTTTTGAATTAGGAGTTTGGAATTTTGAATTAGGAATTTTGAATTAGGAGTTATTCTCGGGCTTCGCCCTGCGATTAGGAATTATCCAGTTTGGAATTTTGAATTTTGAGTTTTGAATTTGGAATTAGAAATTTTGAATTATGGGCTTCGTTCCGGCAAAATAACTGGGAGAGGGGGCGCCCTCGCCCCCGACAAATTTTGGATGTCGCAACGGCAATGCCGTCGCTCCACATCTTGCGCGACAAAACCTCGCCCCCGACAAATATTGGATGTCGCAACGGCAATGCCGTCGCTCCACATCCTGCGCGACAAAACCTCGCCCCCGACAAATATTGGATGTCGCAACGGCAATGCCGTTGCTCCACATCCTGCGCGACAAAACCTCGCCCCCGACAAATATTGGATGTCGCAATATCAATATGCCTTGCAATGCCTTTCGCATTTGCAAGGCTTTTTTTTGGCAGCCGTGCGTATCGCGTCCCATCAAGGCTTTATGCGTAAGCCCGACGAAGAAAATGTTCTATTATTTCCCGTTTTTGTTCTTTATTCTGCAGAAAATGCTTAAATTTGTATCGTTTAAGCATTTTGCATTTTGCAAATTGTATAACACATTTATTAAGGAAACAAAAGCAATGAAATATGCATTGGTGACAGGAGCCTCGCGCGGTATAGGAAAGGCCGTGGCGCTCCGTTTGGCACAGCACGGCATCCCCGTGGTAATCAATTATCTTAGCAATCATGAGGCGGCACAGGAAGTGGCGCGCGAGATAGTGGAGCAGGGCGGCACAGCCGAGCTCCTGCCCTTCGACGCCTCCGATCCGAAGGCGATAGAGGCGGCGATAGACAAATGGGAAGCAGAGCATCCCGACGACTGGTTCTCGGTGTTGGTGAACAACGCCGGGCTGCGCCGCGACAACGTGATGTTCATGATGGGCGACGACGAGTGGCACAAGGTGATAGATACCAATCTCAACGGTTTCTTCTACATTACGCGCCGTCTGCTCAAGCACATGATGCCACGCAAGCGCGGCGGCAGAATCATCAACATGTCGTCGCTCTCGGGCATTGACGGCATAGCGGGTCAGGTGAACTACAGTGCGGCGAAGGCGGCACTTATCGGAGCCACAAAGGCATTGGCAAAGGAAGTGGCGCCGAGAAACATCACCGTCAACGCCGTCGCGCCGGGCTTCATCGAGACCGACATGACGAAAGACCTGCCGCAGGATGAACTGAAGAAGATGGTGCCCGTGGGCAGGTTCGGCAAGCCGGAAGAAGTGGCAGCGCTCGTCGACTTCCTCGCTTCAGACGAGGCTGCCTACATTACGGGAGAAGTGATAAGAGTGAGCGGAGGATTATAAAAAGCATTAACAAAGACGAATGGAAAGAAGAGTAGTAGTGACGGGCATGGGAATATGGTCGTGCCTTGGAAACGACATAGAAACAGTTAAGCAATCCCTCTACGAGGGCAAATCGGGCATCGGCTTGCAGCCAGAGCGATTGGAATATGGCTATCGCTCCGCGCTCACGGGTATCGTGGAGGAACCGAAAATAACGAAGCAGATGCTCGACCGCCACACGCGTGCCGGCATGTCCGAGGAGGCGAAGTACGCCTACATGTCGAGCCTTCAGGCTTTCGCCCAGGCAGGCGTCGACGACGACTATCTGCGCCAGAACGAGGTGGGTTGCATCTTCGGCAATGACTCCTCGGCAAAGCCCGTCATAGAGGCGTCGAAGATAATGGACGAGAAGCACGACTCTGCGATGCTTGGCTATGGCATCATTTTCCAGTCGATGAATTCCACTGTCAACATGAACCTCAGCACAATCTTCCATCTGCGCGGCGTCAACTTCACGGTCAGTTCGGCATGTGCCAGCGGAAGCCATTCTATCGGCTTGGGCTTTATGATGATAAAGCAGGGCTTGCAGGACATGGTGCTCTGTGGCGGAGCGCAGGAGACCAACTATTACTCCATGGCGTCCTTCGACGCCCTCGGCGCCTTCTCTGTGCGCATGGACGAGCCGGCGAAGGCGAGCCGTCCGTTCGATCGCGACCGCGACGGACTCGTGCCGGGCGGTGGTGCAGCCTCCCTCGTGCTTGAGGACTACGACCATGCCGTAGCGCGTGGCGCAACGATTCTCGCCGAGGTTGTCGGCTATGGTTTCTCCAGCAATGGCGGAGGCATCAGCCAGCCCTCCGACGACGGTAGCGTGATAGCCATGACGCGCGCCCTGACGATGGCGGGGATGAACGAGGACGACGTCGACTACATCAACGCCCATGCGACGAGCACACACCAGGGCGACATGTATGAGGCAATAGCCCTCAACCGTATGTTCAACGGCAGGCACGCCCTCATCTCCTCCACGAAGGGCATGACGGGACATGAGTGCTGGATGGCTGGAGCCTCTGAGGCTGTCTACAGCATCATCATGATGCAGAACAATTTCGTGGCGCCCAACATCAACTTTGAGAACCCCGACGAGTATTCAGAGAAACTCAATCTCGCCACGACAACTGTTGACACCGAAATCAACACCGTCCTCAGCAATTCCTTCGGCTTCGGAGGTACCAACTCGGCACTGGTGCTGAAGAGGTTTAAGGAGTAAAGGGCGTTATGAGGAAAATAATGAAATCCGGGCAAATGTGCAAGGGAGGATAATGGAATCCGGGGCAATTGTCGGGCTGAAAGTCCAACAAGCCTATAGCCCAGGGCAACACCCTGGGTAAAACCAACGCCACGTACCAATGCGCCCTGAAAGGGCACAAGCATTGAAGAGAAGATTTTATTTAGATAAAAATATAAAAAATGATTTAGTGTTGGGTAATGAAGAAATTTGTATTAATAATTTTTTTGTCCCTTTTCAGTATGACAGGATATGCGGCTGTGAAACTTCTTTCTTCCCGATGGAGATGTCTTGAGGGGCAGAAGTATTTGTCTGTGGTCCTTTCGCTTGACAAGATTAAATACAAGAATTGCCGCCCTTTCAAAGAATTCTTGTATAAGGCAGAAAGAGCAAAGGGGTGGGAAGATAAATCCTTGGTCTATTTCATACGTGAGTTCAATGTTCATACTGTGCGAAAGAATTTGGAACTTGTCCCTGCAGGCAGCGAAAACGATTCCAAATACACGCTTGTGCTTGTTCCTGAAAATGTGACAGGTGGTGGTAGACTCATTGGAAATGCAGTGATTGTGGATAATGGAACAAATGAAACATTGTTCACCTTTGCCTTTGAGTCATGGGATGGTGATGACAATGATGAAATAGCCCTAAGGGATGCTTTGAAAGATCTTGGAAATGATTTTGGTAAATTGTTCTATAAATACTTGAAGAAGCTATAATGAACCTATTCAAATCAGAACACGACCGCTACACGCGTGAGCAGTTGTCGGCGCGAGAGGCGCAGCGTCAAGCGGAATACATTGCTTGGGCACCAGTGATATTTCAGGTGTCGAGACTGATGGTGAAGTTGGGCATCCTCGCTTTGCTTCGCGACGAAGACATGACGATAGAGCAGTTGCAGGAGAGAACCGGACTTTCACGCTACGCCTTGAAGATACTGCTTGAGGCGTCGCTGAGTGCCGGAACGGTGCTGATAGACGCAGACACCGACAAGTACAGCATCTCGAAGACGGGATGGTTTCTCCTTACTGACGAGGCTACGCAGGCCAACATGAATCTCAACCACGATGTAAACTATCGTGGAATGTTCTATCTTGAGGAGTCGCTGAAGGAGGGACGGCCCGTGGGACTGAAGACGCTCGGCGACTGGCCTACTATCTATGAAGGACTCTCGCAGCTCAGTCCGCAGGTGCAGAAGAGCTGGTTTGGCTTCGACCATTTCTACAGCGACCACTCCTTCGACGAAGCGCTGGAGATTGTCTTCTCCAAGCATACGCGCCGTCTCATGGACGTGGGCGGCAACACGGGACGCTTCGCCCTGCGATGCGTAGACTATGCCCCAGATGTCAACGTAACCATAGTTGATCTGCCGGGACAGATAGGCATGATGAAGAAGAACATCGAGGGAAATAACGGGGCGGAGCGCATCAGCGCTTTCCCGATGAACGTCCTTGACGAGCGCAACAGTTTTCCGGAGGGAGAATGGGACGCTATATGGATGAGCCAGTTTCTCGACTGTTTCTCGGAGGATGAGATATTCAGTATTCTGAGCCGTGCAGCGAAGGTGATGAGTAAGAACACCACCTTATATATAATGGAGACTTTCTGGAACCGGCAGAAATATGAGCCGGCGTCGCTGTGTCTAACCATGACCAGCGTCTACTTCACGGTCATTGCCAACGGCAACAGCAAGATGTACCACTCTGACGATATGATACGACAGGTGGAACGTGCCGGTCTTGAGGTAAGGGCCGTGCATGACGGTATCGGACAGGGACATACGATTCTCGAATTAGGAGTTAGGAGTTAGGAATTAGGAGTTAGGAGTTAGGAATTAGGAGTTAGGAGTTAGGAGTTAGGAGTTAGGAGTTAGGAATTAGGAATGGTTTTTAACTTCTATAACTTCTTTATTTACTTTAAATTCCACAAATCCGGAACTTCAGTTATATAACTTCCGCGTAAATAAGAATACAATATAAAAAGGACAATAATAAAACAATAATAAAACAATGGAAAGATCTGTAATAGAAGAGAAAGTAAGAAATTTTTTGATTGACGACCTCGAGATTGACGAGGACAAGATTGCGCCAGAGGCTCGCCTGAAGGAAGATCTTGGCATCGACAGCCTCGACTTCGTTGACATCGTTGTGATCGTGGAGAAGAACTTTGGCTTCAAAATAAAGCCGGAGGAGATGCAGGGCGTCACGACGCTCAAGCAGTTCTGCGACTACATCGAGAGCAAGGTGGCGTAGATGTGTGGATGTGGCATCGTTTCTCATGTGAGAGTAATGGCAAAAGCGACGCGGAATGGAGAATGAGAAGAAGAAATGGGCAGGCACCACATACGGCAACCCGTGGATGCACAGGCATCTCATAGCAAGTTTGCGCCACATGGACGTGAGATTGCTGTATGCCTTTGCGTATGTCTTCATCGTGCCCGTTTGTCTTGTGCTCAATCCGAGCTATGGCATTATCTATCGCTATTTCCGTGAGCGTTTCGGCTATTCACCGCTGCGTTCGCTATGGAAGACCTACGTCAACCACTGCCGCTTCAGCGAGGTTGTGATAGACAAGTTTGCCATGTTTGCCGGGAAACATTTCCGTGTAGATGTGGTCGGCAAGGACTATTTCGACCGGCTTGAGGCTGGCGAGGACGGCTTCGTACAGCTCAGCTCCCACATCGGCAACTTTGAAATGGCAGGTTTCAGTCTTCAGACGAAGAGCAAGCAGATGAACGCCCTCGTCTTTGGGGGCGAGAAGGCGACGGTGATGGCGGAGCGCAGTAAGCTGTTCGCCAACGGTCATATACGAATGATTGCCGTGCGTGGCGACATGAGTCATCTGTTTGAAATCAACAACGCCCTCGCCGGGGGAGAGATAGTGAGTATGCCAGCCGACCGCGTGTTCGGTTCGCCGAAAACCATTGGTGTCAACTTCCTCGGCAAGGAGGCTAAGTTCCCGCTCGGACCGTTTCAGACGGCGACGATGAGAGGGCTGCATGTAGTGGCGATAAACGTTATGAAGACGTCGACAAAGGGTTATACTGCCTACGTCACGCCGCTCAACTATGACCGCACGGCGCCGCGCAAGGAGCAGATTAGGCAGCTTGCCGAGAGCTATGTGGCAGAGTTGGAGCGCATGGTGAGACGCTATCCCACGCAGTGGTACAACTATTTTGAGTTCTGGAGCTGACGCGCATAAGAGCGTTGCAGCTGATAAAAACATTTTATGGAATTTGACGCAAAACATCCGACACGGGAGCAGCTTCGCTCCATTGACATCCATGAGCTCCTGCCCCAGCAGGAACCGTTCGTGATGGTGGGCAGACTGGTGGGCTTCGACGAGAAGACAACCGTGACGGAGACGGATATATGCAAGGGCAACATCTTTGTCGACGACGGACGGCTCAGTGCCTCCGGACTGATAGAGAACATCGCGCAGACCTGTGCTGCCCGCATCGGCTACGTCAACAAGTACATCCTGAAGAAGGGCATACAGCTCGGCTTCATAGGCGCCATACGCAATATGGAGATAACGGCGCTGCCCGAGGTGGGCAGCACGGTGGAGACCAGCGTGGAGGTGCTTGAGGACGTGTTTGGCATGACGCTTGCCAACGCTGTCGTGACGTGTGGCGGAAAGACGCTCGTCACGACGGAGATAAAGATTGCCATCAAGGAAGGGACGGAAAGATGAGAGAATTGAAGACATCAAAGATTTTTGACGTGCGATTCAGCGAGGTCGATTCGATGAACGTGGTGTGGCATGGTTCCTATCCGCTTTATTTCGAGGATGCCCGCGAGGCGTTCGGGAAAGAGTACGACCTGGAGTACATGGGCTTCTTCAAGCATGGCTATTTCGCCCCGCTTGTGGAGCTGACGTTCCACTACAAGAAGCCCATACGCTACGGGATGCGTCCGAGGATTGACATCATCTACCGACCGACGGAGGCGGCAAAGATAGTGTTCGACTACGAGATTCATAACCCTGAGGACGACTCCCTTCTCGCCACTGGACATTCCGTGCAGGTGTTTATGGACACCGATTACAATCTCGTGTGGGACAACCCGTCGTTCTATCTTGAATGGAAAAGGCGCTGGGGGCAGGTGGAATAGTGCATAAGAAGGGAAACTATCGTAGTTTATGGCATATATAATATCTGACAACATATTGTCGCCGCTTGGTTCCACGTCGGCAGACAACTATAAAGCCGTGGTGGAGGGACGCTCCTCGCTCAAGAAGTATGAAGCCGGAAGCAAGGGAGTGGCGGAAGCTTTCTGCGCGTCGCTGTTCAGCGAGGAGCAGAACAGGGCGATGGCTTGCGAAGGTCTTTCTCTTTTTGAGTCTGGCGTAGTAGCTTCAGCGCGCAAGGCAATGGATTGTTGTGCTGAGACTCTTGCCGGAGGCAGGACAGCTCTTTTGCTTAGCACCACGAAAGGCAATGCCGACTTGACGTCGCCTGCCGACAGCGCGAGGCGCATAGCGTCGGCGTTGGGCATAGCGTTGGCGCCAATAGTGGTGTGCAACGCCTGCATATCGGGTCTTGCCGCTGTGATACTTGCCAAGCGCTTGATAGAAGCTGGGGCTTACGACAATGTCGTCGTGTGCGGAGCCGACCGACAGGGGAAGTTCATCATCTCTGGTTTCCAGTCGCTCAAGGCGCTCTCGCCGGAACCTTGCCGTCCGTTCGACATAGAGCGGCTCGGCTTGAATCTTGGAGAGGCTGCCGCAACGGTAGTGGTGAGCGGGAAGAGACGGACGGAAAGCGATTGGCGAATTGTGAGTGGAGCCGTGCGCAACGACGCCTATCATGTCAGTGCGCCGTCGAGAAAAGGCGAGGGCTTGTTTCGTGCCTTGCGCTATGTGGCGAGAGGAAAGGACGAAGAAAGGCTTGCTTTTGTCAATGCCCACGGTACGGCGACGATGTTCAACGACCAGATGGAGTCGGTCGCCTTGCAGCGCATGGGCTATACGGACATTCCCGTGAATGGCTTGAAGGGCTATTACGGTCACACAATGGGAGCCGCCGGACTGCTTGAACTGATTCTCTCTATGCGTGCTGCCGACGACGGAAAGGTCATTGGCACACGTGGGTTTGAGGAACTTGGCGTGTCGGGCGGCATAAAGGTGAGTGGCGAGGGAGTACAAACGGACAGGCGCGACTTCATAAAAATGCTCTCCGGATTCGGCGGATGCAACGCTGCCGTGTGGATGAGCAGAGACGTTGATGTCGACCGGGCTGACTACAGCCACGTCCCGCGCAAAACACATTCCGTCAGGATAACTCCAGCGGAGGTGATTCTCGACGGAAGAAGGATTGAGACGGAAGGCAGCGGAGCGGAGATGCTGACGCGGATATACAAGACAAGGGTGGGCGGATATGCGAAGTTCTATAAGATGGACAGGCTGAGCCGACTCGGCTTTATTGCCGCCGAGCTGCTCTTGCAGGCGGAGGGCACGACGCGCTTTGAGGAGCGTGAGGACAGGGCTGTGGTGTTCTTCAACCACTCTTCGTCGGTAGACTCCGACAGAAAGTACATGCAGTCGATAAATGACGGAGAGGAATATTTTCCGAGTCCGTCGGTGTTTGTATACACGCTGCCCAATATCGTGACGGGTGAGATAGCCATGCGCAACAAATACTATGGCGAGACATCATTCTACATCCTCTCCGAGCCTGACGAAACGCTTATGGATACCATCCTGCGTGCCACATTCTCCGACAGCACGACGGAGAGTGTGCTTGGAGGATGGATAGACTATAATGACGACAGCGACTTCATTGCTGATGTTGCTGTATTTGAATAGAGTTGCTGTATTTGAGTAGACAAGTTGGAAAACTTCAACAAAATATGAACAAATGGAAGAATTGATAAAAGAACTGAAAGAAGAGATAATCAAGGCTCTTAACCTTGAGGAGATGACCCCGGAAGAGATAGACGAGAACGACGCGCTCTTTGGCGACAGCGGACTCGGACTTGACTCTATCGACGCCCTTGAGCTCATCGTGCTCTTGGAGAAGAAGTATGGCATTAAGCTTGCCAATCCTGCCGTAGGCAAGGAAATCTTCAAGAGTGTGGCCACGATAGCCGACTACGTGAGCAAGAACAGAAAGAAGTAGGGGATGAACATTGTTATTACGGCAGAAGGTATTGTCTCGGCGATAGGCAACAACGAGGCAGAGGTTGTGGAGTCGTTGCGTTCCAAGCGGAGCGGAATCGGCGAGATGCGCTATCTGCGCTCGGCACACAAAGAGTTGCCGGTCGGTGAGGTGAAGATGTCGAACGAAGAGATGAAGGCGTCACTTGACATTCCTGTCGACAGCGAGGTGAGCCGCACGTCGCTTATGGGTATAATGGCTATAAGGCAGTTGGTTGACACTCTGCCAGCCTGCGGCAAGTCGGATGGCGTCGCCCAACGCGTCGCCCAACGCATTGTCCTCGTGTCGGGCACCACCGTAGGCACCATGGACATCACAGAGAATCACTTCGCGCATATCCTCGACGAACAAGACCATTCATATTTCGCTTATCACGGATGTGGCGGAAGTACGCAGTGCATAGCCGACTATTTCGGAGTGTTCTCCGACATGACCACCATATCCACGGCTTGCTCATCGGCAGCAAACGCCATTCTGTTTGGTGCCAACCTGATAAAGGCGGGTGAGGCGGATGTCGTCGTGGCAGGAGGAAGTGAGGCTTTGTCGCGCTTCCATCTCAACGGCTTCAACTCGCTGATGATACTCGACCGGGAGCGTTGTCGGCCGTTTGACTCTACGCGCAGCGGACTTAACCTCGGTGAGGGCGCTGCTTACGTCGTGCTTGAGTCGGAAGACCACGCCAAGAGGCGCGGTGCGGAGATTCATGCCTATCTTTCCGGATACGGAAATGCCTGCGACGCCTTTCATCAGACAGCCTCTTCAGACAATGGAGAGGGGGCTTTTCTTGCTATGCGGGAGGCTCTCGCCATGGCGCATCTGAAGCCGGAGGACATACAATACGTCAACGCCCATGGTACGGGCACGCCCAACAATGACCAAAGTGAGAGTGTGGCATTGAGGAGAGTGTTCGGGGATAGGATGCCGTTAGTGTCGAGCACGAAGTCGTTTACTGGGCATACAACGAGTGCGTCGGGAAGCATTGAGGCAGTAGTATGCCTCCTTGCGATGCGCTATGGCTTTGTTCCGGCTAACATCGGATGGCGCAATCAGATGCCCGATGGCGTGACGCCCACGCTTGGAGTGGACAGCATTGAGCTTCGTAACGTCGTGTGCAACTCGTTCGGTTTCGGCGGCAATGACACTTCGCTTGTATTCTCAAAAGTATGTCCTGTGGAGAATGATGCGGTCTACGATGCCGAGAAGGAGGTAAAGGTGTTGGCAAGGGTTGAGATAACGTCTGAGGATGAATTGGCTGAAATACGCAATTATGTGAAGCCACTTGCGGCAAGACGCATGGGAAGACTGATGAAAAGTTCGCTACTTTCCTCGCTGAAAGCTTTGGAAGAGGCTGGCGTGGAGAAGCCCGACGCCGTCATAACGGGCACTGCCTACGGATGTCTTGACAATACGGAGCGGCTGCTTCGTCAGCTTGACACGGACGGCGAGGAGACCGTGAGTCCCACTTATTTCATGCAAAGCACGCACAACACCATCGGCAGCAACATTGCCATTAGGCTTGGATGCCACGGTTACAATTCCACCTACAGCCAGCGTGGCGACTCATTGCGTTGGGCTGTGCGCGACGCCGAACAGCTGATACGCAGCGGCAAGTGCAAGACGGTGCTTGTCGGTTGTCATGACGAGTCGACGCCGACGCTTAGGGCACTGTTGAAGAGTCAGGGCATGGAGTATTTCGACACGCCGGTTAGTTCAATAGCAATAGTCCTGTCATGTGGAGAGTAGTGGTGTATGCCGTTGTGCAGAGCGCTTTGCTCGCAGGCGGACAGGTGTTCTTGAAGTTTGCTTTGGCAAGGATGCTGCCGTTCGGATGGAACAGGCAGTTCTGGGCGAGTGTGTTGTTCAACTGGCAGTTTGCACTCAGCGGACTGACGTTTGGTGCGAGTTCCATTCTGTGGATGCACATTGTGAAGCGTTATCCGCTCAGCGTTGCCTATCCGATGATTAGCCTTAGCTACGTCTTCGGCATGATAGCTGCCATGGTATTCTTCCATGAGGAGGTGTCACCGCTGAAATGGCTTGGCGTGGCGTTTATAATATTCGGTTGTTGTTTAATAGCAAAATAGAAATTGAATATGAAAAAGTTTCTTGTTTCATTATGTCTGATGCTTGTGGGGCTTGTGGCTGCTCAGGCACAGAAGGGAGCAGACGCGAAGGTGATACAGCAAATCAACGCTGTTGCTTCGAGGATGAAGACTATGCAGTGTGACTTTGTGCAGACTAAGCACATGAAGATGCTCAACGACAAGATGGTGTCGCATGGAAAGATGTACTATCAGCAAAGCGACAAGCTGCGTTGGGAGTACACCTCGCCCTACACGTACACCTTCGTTCTCAATGGTTCGAGGGTGATGCTTGGCAAGGGTAAGCGCAGCGACGTTATCAATGTCAACCAAAGCAAATTCTTCAAGGAGATTGCCCGCATCATGATGAACTCCGTCATAGGCAAGTGTCTGACCGACAAGAGGGATTTCAGCACTTCTATCGCCACGACGGGTACGGAATGGATTGCCACTCTCGTGCCACAGCGCAAGGAGATGAGGCAGATGTTCCAGAAGATAGTGTTGCATTTCAGCAAGGCGAAGATGATGGTGTCTACCGTTGAGCTTGTTGAGAAAAAAGGCGACCGCACAGTGATACAGTTGAAGAACGTAAAGACAAACTCTTCCATCAATGCCAAGGTTTTCAGTATTAATTAGCGGCGTGGCGCTGATTCTTCTTTTGGGCACAGCTTCCGCAAAGGCGCAGGCGCTCTATCCGCAGAACGCGGGCGAGAGGGTGCGCTCCACAGCAATGATAGAGATGTCGAAGGGATACGTCAGTGGCATTTGCGTGATGTACAACGACGGCGAGGACGTCAAGGCAAGCATCTTCAACGAGTTTGGCATATCGGCAATCGACTTCGTTTACTATCCGAAGAAAGACAAGGTGAAGTTGCTGAACGTGATAAAGATGCTCGACAAGTGGTATATACGCAAACTGCTGAAGAGCGATTTACGCAAAGTAGTACATTGCCTTCAGCAAGGTATAGGCAAATACCGTAACGAGAAATATAAAATAGATTATAAATTCAGTCAGTTGCAAGATGATACTGAGGAATGAACTTTATACGATAAAGGGAAAGGACGTGACAGACAAGGGGGCGAGCTACGATGTGAGGCTCAATCCCTCACATTTCATCTATCAGGCGCATTTCCCTGGAGAACCGATAACCCCCGGAGTGTGCATCGTTCAGATTGCCAAGGAACTTCTTGAGGACTTTATGGGCAAGTTGTTGCAGATTGATAAGGTGAAGAATGTGAAGTTTCTTTCCGTGTTGACGCCAAGACAGTCGCTTGACGTGAATTACAGCCTCGGGAAGATCGTCCTCGACGAGGCGAGCGGCAGCGTGAAAGCGCAAACCGTCGTGACGTCGGCTGACGAGGTAAAGGCGAAAATATCATTTACCTGCACGCTACAATAATACAATAGTTCGTTAAAATTTGAGATAAAGGCTAAGCAGTTTTACGCTGCCAGCC
>ERZ808270.255-NODE-255-length-33608-cov-6.422406_pt1 | contig 33608 bp, 29 predicted proteins | sample MGYA00521082_ERZ808270 | MGnify/ENA primary metagenome ERZ808270 (study PRJEB31516, sample SAMN03275594) | gut metagenome | biome: mammalia-associated habitat; material: feces | host: Papio cynocephalus | place: Kenya | collected 2012-07-27 ... | reverse complement strand
CGTTAATTAACTCCCTCATTTTCAAACGATTACGTTAGAATTAACAGAGTATTGTCCTAATAAACCTATAAAAGTTTGGTTCATCCGATTTTTGGAGTGATTTTAGATTTAGTCTTTTTGTATTGTGCTCAGTAGCCGTAGGCGGTGGGGACAACACACAACAGAAAAATCCAAAGTGACTTATGATTGTATCTACGCCATCATCATCCCATAATGTCAATTATTAGAACACGTTGCTTCATTCGAAATGCCAGATGAACCTTATTTTATCACTCCATATTCCGGATGGCCAAAAGTTTTAGGCTGTGTGGAAGATTTGTCCAATTCTGTTGCAAGTGTCTCAATATTATTCAGTACCTTTGCACCATCAGCACTTGGAACGACAGTTAATGACCTTGGGCTTGTCCCGAGAGAGGCGGTTTCAAGTGATCTTCTTTTTTTAGCACTCATCCGCACACCTTCATTTGCCTCGTCGAGCACCCTCTGACCTTTCTCGGTATTCATGCTCACGTCCATGCCGTTATCCTTCAGAGTATCGACAACTTCATCTCGCATCACAGTCTCGCGATGCTGCACCTCGGCGGCGGCTTTCTCTGCCTGCTCTTTTTCCTTTACGTCGACAGGTCTTGTATCGAACTCTTCGGGGAACACACCTCTCAAACCTTTGATGTTCTCCTCAAAGGTCTTCTTAATGTTTATAAGTTTGTAAAATGTTCGTAACGTAATATATTACATACGGCTTTAACTTCTATAACTTCTTTATTTAAATTCCACAAATCCGAAACAATACTACTATTATCCGATTGTTTATAGAGAGAGGGTGCTGCGGAGGCAAGAGACCTCCGCCACGGATAATATGGCTAATATATTTTACTTAAAAGATAGTTAATTTCTACGCCTTAGCCTTCTTATTTGAAGTTTTTTATTTAAATTTGTAAACATATAATTATACATCAATTCTAATTATTATACTATACGAATATGACAGCAACTCTCATAATCCTCGTCCTCTCAGCTATATTCTTCGCCATTGGCAAGGTACGCTCAGACCTCGTCGCTTTATGCGCCCTTGTTGCCCTTCTTCTCACAGGCATACTAACTCCACAAGAAGCCCTATCCGGCTTCTCCAACTCAGTAGTGATAATGATGGTCGGGCTGTTTGTCGTTGGCGGAGCCATCATGCAGACTGGCCTCGCAAAGAAAGCTTCAGCAAAACTTATGAAGTTTGCCAATGGCAATGACTTGAGATTGTTCATACTGCTAATGGTTGTTACATCCATTATAGGAGCTTTCGTCAGCAACACCGGCACCGTGGCACTTATGATGCCAATCGTAGTAAGTCTTGCACAGAAAGCCAAAATACGCGCCAGCCAACTTCTTATGCCTCTTGCCTTCGCAAGCAGTATGGGCGGAATGTTAACGCTCATCGGCACACCGCCAAACCTCGTCATTCAAGACGCACTGACAGACAATGGTTTCCCACCACTAAAGTTCTTTAGCTTCTTGCCAATAGGCTTAATCTGCATACTGGTGGGCATAGTCGTGCTGCTACCTCTAAGCAAGAAAGTCCTCGGAGGAAAAAAACAGAGCAACGACAACGACATTAAGCGAGGGAAGTCGCTTGATGACCTCATGGAAGAATATCGTCTGACAGACAATCTGTCGGTGTTCACCATTACAAGAGAGTCACCTGCAAACGGAAAGACTCTCGCCCAACTTGACATACACCACCGTTACGAACTTACCGTGCTTGAAGTGCGCCATACCAGCAATGCACATTCGCAGCTAATGAAGGAAGTGGAGCAGCGCATGGCTGGCCCCGAAACAAAGCTCACTGTTGGCGACACAATCTACATAAGCGGCGACAACAGCCAGGCTGAAGCATTTGAAAAAGAGATGCAATTGGAGAAGGTTTCTGACGAACTCGCCTTCTATGACATCGGTATAGCGGAAGTGGTGCTTATGCACAACTCGCGTCTGTGCGGACGCACACTGAAAGACATCAACCTACGACGTATGTACAATGTCAATGTATTAGGCGTGCGTCGAAACGAAGAGTACCTTACCGACGACATTGCCGAGATACGCTTCCGCCAAGGCGACATTCTTCTCATACAAGGCAAATGGAAGAACATTTCTCACATCGCCGACATAGCGGAGGGAATAGTAGTAATTGGTCAGCCTTTGGAGGAAGAGGCGCGCGTAACCCTCGACTACAAGGCCCCTCTCGCGGGAGTCATCATGCTCGCAATGATAATGCTGATGGTGTTCGACTTCATTCCCGTAGCTCCCGTCACGGCTGTTATGATCGCCGGATTGCTCATGGTCATCACTGGATGTCTGCGCTCCGTAGAAGCCGCCTATAAGACTATCAACTGGGAGAGCATCGTACTAATAGCTGCAATGCTGCCAATGTCTACAGCACTTGAGAAAACAGGAGTGTCGGCAATGGTGGCAAATCTGCTCGTCGACAATCTCGGCGAAGCAAGCCCATACGCCCTTCTTGCAGGAATATATTTTACAACATCGCTTTTAACCATGTTCATCAGCAACACAGCTACTGCCGTCCTCATGGCACCTATTGCTATCTCGGCAGCCACGACAATGCACATAAGCCCATACCCCATGCTCTTCGCCGTAACGCTCGGAGCCAGCATGTGCTTCGCCTCTCCATTCTCCACGCCGCCAAACGCGCTCGTCATGCAAGCCGGAGGCTACACGTTTATCGATTACGTAAAGGTTGGCTTACCGCTGCAAATCATAATGGGAATAGTAATGATAGGCATACTTCCGCTATTATTCCCATTTTGACAATTGGGTTTTGTCGCAGAAATTGCGTAACTTTGCAGATTGATATAGAAATAAAGAACAAACTTATTTATGCCACTTAGATTACCAGACAAACTGCCTGCCATCGAGTTGCTCAAAAAGGAGAACATCTTCGTGATGGACAACTCGCGTGCCACCAGTCAGGACATACGACCTCTGCGCATCGTGATACTCAATCTCATGCCACTAAAAATTACGACGGAGACGGACCTTGTTAGACTTCTTTCCAACACTCCGCTACAGATGGAGATATACTTCATGAAGCTCAAGAGCCATACATCAAAAAATACGCCCATAGAGCACATGATGATGTTCTACAAGGACTTTGATGTAATGAAGAACGAGAAGTTCGACGGAATGATCATAACCGGTGCACCTATAGAACATCTCGATTATGAAGACGTCAACTATTGGGAAGAAATCTCTAAAATCTTCGCATGGGCAGACACACATGTGACAAGTACCATGTACATCTGTTGGGCTGCGCAGGCAGGATTATACTTTCATTATGGTATACCCAAATACCAGTTGAAGAAAAAGATGTTCGGAATTTTCCGCCAGTATCCATTGGCAAAACATTTGTCTCTGTTCCGTGGCTTTGACGACTTCTTCTATATGCCACACAGTCGCCACACGGAAATCAGACGCGAGGACATAGAGAAGCACAAAGAACTTTCCATTGTCGCCGAGTCGCCAGACAGCGGTGTAAGCATTGTAATCGCACGTGAAGGAAGACAGATATTTGTCACTGGACACATGGAATACTCTCCTTACACTCTCGACCAGGAATACAGAAGAGACAAGGGTAAGCGCGACGACGTTGAGATGCCGAAGAACTATTATAAAGACGACAATCCCGACAATGCTCCCTGCGTTACATGGAGAGCACATGCCAACTTACTGTTCAGCAACTGGATTAACTACTATATTTATCAGGAAACGCCTTACGACATAAACGACATAAAATAAGGCGGTTTTAAACGAAATGGATGCGAGACTTCACCACAATATGACAACAGAAAAAAGGAATATAGAACTTTTGGCGCCTGCCAAGGACCTCGAATGTGGAATGGCGGCCATCGACCATGGCGCAGATGCCGTGTACATCGGTGCCAACCAGTTTGGCGCACGCAAGGCTGCTGCAAACAATGTAGAGGACATAAAATCACTCGCCGACTATGCACATAAATTCAACGCGAAGGTATACGTAACGCTCAACACCATCATCTACGAGAATGAATTGGCTGAAGCCGAACAGCTTTTAAAGAATATTATCAAGGCTGGCGTTGACGCTATACTCGTGCAGGACATGGCTATTGTGGAGATGTACGAAAGAATAAGCAAGGAGGTTGAATTTGCATCAACACGCTTGCCTGCTCTGCACGCATCAACACAGACCGATAATAGGAATGTGAAGAAAGCAGAATGGCTTAGAAAGAACGGCTTCTCAAGAGTAGTCCTTGCAAGAGAGACGTCCTTAAAAGAAATAGAGGAAATACACAATGCTGCACCAGACGTGGAATTAGAGGCGTTTGTGCATGGAGCATTATGCGTCAGCTATTCGGGAGCCTGCTACGCATCGCAGCGTTTCTTCAAAAGAAGCGCCAACCGTGGAGAATGTGCTCAATTCTGCCGTATGGAGTTCAGTCTGAAGGACTCCAACAATGACACCATAATAAGGGACAGTCATCTGTTATCGCTAAAAGACTTGCGATTGATAGACCGTATCGGCGACTTGATAGACGCTGGAATATGCTCTCTTAAAATCGAAGGACGACTAAAGGACGCCAACTACGTGAAGAATGTTGTCGCTGCCTATAGCGAGGCCATTGACAAACTCATAAGCCAACACCCCAATCGCTACAGCAGGGCGTCCTACGGCAAATGTGAATACAAATTCACACCCAACATAGAGAAAACTTTCAACCGGGGATTTACCACTTATTTTCTCGACGGCAGACAGAAAGACATCTCATCGTTTGATACCCCAAAGGCTATGGGCGAGTATGTTGGCTACGTGAAGGAGATAAGAAAAATGTCTTTTAATGTAGCTGGTACCGCTACATTTGCCAATGGTGACGGACTTTGCTTCTTCACTGCCGACAAGAAACTTGAGGGATTCCGCGTCAACAGAGTGGAGAACAACCGACTCTATCCGCACACTATGCCGAAAGGTCTTGAGCCTGGCATGGCTCTCTACCGCAATAATGACATGGATTTCGAACGTCTTATGTCTGGAAAGACAGCAGAGAGAAAGATGTCTGTGAGATTCTGTGTTGAGGAATGTAACGGCAAATTGAAGATCTCCGCCTCGGATGAATGTGGAAGACGGGCTGAACACATAATAAGTGAGCCGTTGCAAGAAGCAATGAAACCACAGCGCGACAACATCGAACGCCAACTTAAGAAACTTGGAAACACGCAATGGAAGGCAGAAAGCATAATATTCACGAATTCTGCCGACCGCTTTTTCATTCCATCAAGTCGTCTTGCTGCCATTCGCCGAGAACTTCTCGACAAATTGGAGAGTATGCCATTTCCCTATTCTGAAGAAGCCAACAATGACAAGAGAAATACGGAGAAGGCAAACCGTCAATCAAACACTACAGACAAAATACAGGCCCACGACCTTAATATAGCCAATGTTGCCAACCATGTGGCACGTGATTTCTACAAGAGTCATGGTGTTGAGAATGTGGCAAGGGCTTTCGAACTGGCATCTGCAAGGAACAACAATGAAGACGTAAAAAAAATCGGCCCAATGCCTACCATGCCACTCATGACGTGCAGGTTCTGCCTAAGATACGCTCTCGGCTACTGCGTCAAGCGTGGAGGCAACAAGCCATTGTGGAAGGAGCCTCTTTTCCTTGAGGCGGCAAATGGCATACGGGTAAAACTTGTATTCAACTGCTCAAAATGTCAGATGGAAGTTTGCGAACCTTAGGGAAGGGAAATACTTTTAACAAAAAATCAAGTTTCGCATGTCGTTGCCATGCTATAATAAACGAGGAGACTTGCCTAACATAGATAATAGAATAAAAAAGGACAAGAAAATGGAGGTTGTAAAACAAATTGTCGCCTGCTGCATCATGGTCATTCTCATGACAGGATGTTATCATACCCACAATGAGAAAGACCGTGTCCTCAGTTGCGACACTACAGTTACGGTTACCGCACCCACTACCTCCACGACAACAAACCATGGAGACAGCTATGCTTTCTATGTAACTCATCATTATGGACCAAACTATAATTTTGTTGTAAAAGCCGACTCCATCACTCTTCTCAAGCAGCAACCAGAAGAGTTGCTTAGCCACATGCCGACAGATTCTCTTGTCGTGAGAAAAGGTTCACATATTGTCGTAGCCGACATACGCTTGCTGAAAAACGACAAAACAGACTCTGTATGGATACAGGTGGCAAGCAACCAATACACGTTCGGATGGATACATGAAAGCAAGTTGCTTGCCAATGCCGTACCCGATGATCCCATATCGCAATTCATATCAACATTCTCCGACACACACTTACTCGCCTTCCTCATAATAATCAGCTTGATAGCTTTCGCTTATACTATATATAAGCTAAAGCGGAGAGAACTAAGAATAGTGCATCTGAATGACATTGAATCTTTCTACCCCACCCTGCTTGCCATCACAGTGGCAATAGCAGCAGCGTTCTATTCGAGCATTCAGATGTTCGCACCCGACACTTGGCGCCATTTTTATTTCCACCCTTCACTCAATCCTTTTGCATTACCGCCATTACTCGCAGTATTTCTCTCATCAGTATGGCTAATGGTAATAATGCTTTTAGCAACGATTGATGATGTATACCACAAGCTACCATCGTCACAAGCAGTCTTGTATCTATGTGGTTTGGCAGCCGTATGCTCGGCTAACTATATCGTGTTCAGCATCACGACATTGTACTACGTTGGTTACGCATTACTAATACTTTATATAATATACGCAATACGAAAATACGTCGACAACAATTACTATAAATACGTATGTGGAAGCTGTGGAGCCAAGCTACGAAAGAAAGGGAAATGTCCTAAATGTGGAGCTATCAACCTATAACACGAACGTGGCGCCATAAGCAAGAACAAGATAACGCAACACTTTGCCGACGGCAATACTCGTGAACGAGATGAAGATGTTCGCCTTCATAAGCCCAAGTAAAATGGTTATGGCACTACCTAAAATAGGGATGAAGGCAAAGAATCCCATCATTGCGCCTCGTCCATTCATGAAGACTTCTGCCCTGTCAAGACTACTCTTGCTTACATGCAGATATTTCTCTATCCATTCAAGCTTGCCAAGTCGCCCCACTCCATAATTGAACATCGAGCCTAACGTGTTGCCGACAGAAGCGTACACAACCAACGACAAAGGGTCGAGACCGGCAGCCTGCAATGCCAACATAACAGCCTCACTGCTGAAGGGGAAGAAGCTGCCTGCAAGAAAAGAAGCAACCAACATTCCCCAATAGCCCCAATTAACAAGAAAGTCTAAAACGGCATCCATATATTACATACTGTAAGAACCAATGCAACCAACAACATAACATAAAAAGATATGTTTGTAACAAGCGTATGCGTCAATGCAATGTAATGACCTATCAATGGCGAGGTGCTGACCAAAAGCATAGCAAGCAATTCGTTGCTGTAGCTCGGCTGAAGTATCATGAATATAATAATTACGATGTTCATGAACGAGAAAATCTCAAAAAGCATGCGCGTCCTGATTTTATCCTTGTAGTTATTTATGCGGAAATGTATCATTCCCGTAACAGACAAAACAATGATAAAAGCTATCGTAAGAATTTTTGACAACTCCATCCCGCTCCAATCAGCTAACGGCATAAAGTCATAAATTGTCTGCAAATGCATGTACAAAGAGTCCATGTCATCTGTCATAAAACAATATGCCCCAATAAACCAATAAGGCAACAAAGTGCCCATTATTGATGCTATCAGAGTACGGGCATTACCCGACATTATGTTGGTGAACATAAGAATCCAAAGCAAAGGCACAAAATAAAGCACCTTAACAAAGAATATGCTCGAAAGACCTATCATCAGAAAGGCATAAAAGATACGCCCGACAGCATTCTTGTCTTGATAAGAAGAGAAGAAGAATTGGTAGAAGGCTATGTTACAGACGGAAAGAATACAGCATCTTATGTCCTCAAAAAGGAAATAGGACATTACCGCCAACACAAGATATGAGCAGGAAACCATTCGGCTATATATTCGTATAAGCGCATTGACATTATTCAGCTCCATCATCAAGAAAGAAGACAGAGCGAGAAGCGCAAATTGGAGCCACTTCCCGTCAGAGAACATCCCGCCCATCAGACAAAACAACAAAACCACCAAGCCTACGACAGGCAAGCTGTAACGACTCTCGGCAACTCTATTTTGAAATCTCTTTATATACAAAACTTGATAATATTATAATTAAACATAGGGCATACCAAAACCATGTAGTTCTGATACGCCCCAATATCATTGTTTTAAGAAGATTCTCTTAAAATCATTAAAACGCATTAGAGGTCCTGTCCGATGTCACGGCGGAAGTATCTGCCGGTGAAATTTATCTTTTGAGCTTCAGCAAACGACTTCTTCAATGCCTCTTCCTTGTTGGCCCCATAAGAGCTAACTGCTATTACACGCCCGCCATTGGTAACGACGTGCCCGTCTAACATCTTCGTACCGGAATGGAACACTACGGAGCCATCAACCTGGTCAAGCCCGTCTATAACATATCCTTTCTTATACGCCTGAGGGTAACCGCCGCTTACAAGCATCACGCATACAGCCGAACGGTCATCGAATTCAACAGAGCGCTTGTCAAGATTGCCTTCTGCAACACCCTCAAACAAGTCTACTATGTCGCTTTTAAGGCGAAGCATAACGGTCTCAGTCTCTGGGTCGCCCATACGGCAGTTGTACTCAATTACCATTGGCTCGCCGTCGACATTAATAAGTCCGAAGAAGATGAAACCCTTATAGCCAATGCCCTCAGCGCTGAGTCCATCAATGGTTGGGCGTATTATTCTGTCTTCAACCTTTCGCATCCAATCCTTGTCGGCAAACGGAACGGGTGACACGCTTCCCATTCCTCCTGTGTTGAGGCCGGTATCGTGCTCTCCAATTCTCTTGTAGTCCTTTGCCTCTGGAAGAATCTTATAGTTCTTTCCATCGGTGAGTACAAAGACAGAACACTCTATGCCCGAGAGGAATTCCTCAATGACAACATTTGCACTTGCATTGCCGAACATTCCACCAAGCATTTCCTTGAATTCTTTCTTTGCCTCTTCAAGAGTAGGCAGAATAAGTACGCCCTTTCCTGCGCACAAGCCATCAGCCTTCAACACGTAAGGAGCCTTAAGGGTCTCCAGAAAGCGAAGTCCCTCTTCAATTGTTGTGCCATTGAATGTCTGGTACCTTGCTGTAGGAATGTTATGGCGCTTCATGAAGCCCTTGGCAAAGTCCTTCGACCCCTCAAGTTCTGCACCAGCCTTTGACGGACCAATTACCGCCACGTGCTTTGTGTTCTCGTCATTCTTAAAGTAGTCGTATATACCTTTCACCAAAGGATCCTCAGGTCCGACAACCACCATGTCGACACCATTGTCCACAACGAACTTCTTTATATTCTCAAAGTCGTCAGCCTTGATGTCAACATTTTCGCCACATTCGGACGTACCAGCATTGCCTGGGGCAATATAAAGTTTGTCAACCTTCTCGCTCTGGGCAATCTTCCATGCCAATGCATGTTCTCTGCCACCGCTACCCAACAAAAGAATCTTCATTTTATTATATTTTTAAGTTAAGACTTATCGCTATTTCAAGTAATCTTCGAAATACTGCGTGATGCGCTCATGCAGATGCACACTCTGATGACCACGCATATTATGCGGCTCGCCAGGATAGGTAAAGAAGTCAGGCTGAGTTCCAGCCGCGATACAAGCCTTGAGGAAAGAAAGGCTATGCTGCGGTACGCATGTAGGATCATTATAACCCATTATTATCTGAAGCTTGCCTTTCAAATTCTTGGCAGTATATAGCAATGACGTTTTCTTGTAGCCCTCCGGATTCTGCTGAGGAGTGTCCATATAGCGTTCTCCGTACATCACCTCATACCAATGCCAATCGATGACCGGTCCGCCTGCCACTCCGACCTTGAACACGTCAGGATAATTTGTCATGAGTGAGATGGTCATAAATCCGCCATAGCTCCATCCATGCACACCTATTCGGTCGGCATCCACGAAAGGTAAAGACTTAAGATACTCAACGCCCTTCATTTGGTCTTTCATCTCCTCCTGACCAAGTTGGCGGAAGGTGACCTGCTCAAAAGCCTTGCCCCTATTCTCCGAGCCTCGGTTGTCAAGGATAAAGAGCACATAGCCTTTTTGCGCCATATAGGTTTCCCAGCTGCGGCTACAATAATGCCAACGTGCGTCCACATTGTGAGCATGAGGTCCTCCGTAAACATAAATTACAGTAGGATACTTTTTGTTAGGGTCGAAATTTGTCGGCTTCACCATACGCCAATACAAATCTGTTTGTCCGTCGGCAGCCTTTATCGTTCCACAGCTGTATTCCGGTACATCATACCCCTTCCAAGGGTCATCAGCTTTGAAATATGAGAGGCGTTTGCCATTCTCAATGTTCACGATTGCAATATTACGTGGCTCTGTAGGAGTAGAATAATTGTCGTAGACATACTGTCCGCTCTTACTCAAGCTACAATAATGCCATCCCTTACCATTTTCATCCATGAGAGCACGTTTCCCAGTGTTGACATCAACAACAAAGATATTGCGCTGTATAGGACTTAATTCGTTGGAAGCTATTACTATGCTCTGATGTTTAGGATAGAAACCAACAAATTCCATCACCTCCCACTTACCGCTTGTCAACTGGCGAAGACTTACCTTCTCCCCTTCTTTGTCTATAGAGCATAGATAAAGGTGATTGTAGCCATCCTTACGGCTTTGCATAAGGAACTTACTACTATCCCAAGGCAAGAAAACTATAGGATGTTGTGGCTCAACGTATTTCTCATCCGTCTCACGATACAACTCTCCCCTTTTCTCTCCCGTTTGGGCATCATAGCAAACAAGACGGCAGTCGTTTTGGTCGCGGTTAAGTTCAAACATATATATGCTTTTGTCGTCAGGCGACCAAGAGATATTGGTGAAGTATCTGTCGGTAGGATCACCAGCCTTGAGATAAATTGTCTTGCCGGTTTTCATGTCAAAGACGCCAACCGTCACCTTGTGGCTCGTCTCGCCTGCCATTGGATACTTCTCGGGATTTGCCTTTGCAATACATGATTCTGTTTCAGGATGGTTGAAGCCTAACTCAGGGATTATTACTTGAGGATAATCCGTCACCATGCTTTGGTCCATACGATAGAAAGCCAGTTTCTCTCCACTATTGCTAAAATAAGTTCCCTTGCGAATACCGAATTCGTCGCGATGAACACTTTGTCCATAAACAATTTCGCGCGAGCCGTCGGTAGACAACTGCCATTTTTTATTGTCACATGAGAGATAGAGATTATTGTCCATCAAATACGCGTCAGCACCACTCGTAGCATTGTGCTCAAGAAGTTCCTCTCCATCCGTAAACTCTCGGCAATCTTTCAATTGACCCTTCTTGAAATCTATTGTATACGTAGCCGTGCCATTGCCGACAACAACCACATTGCGATCAGCATACGGAAAGGATGCCTGCTTGAGCGACTTAACCTTTATGTCTTTGGTCTTTCCTGCCCATTTGTTCACTTGATCGATGGAGAAAAGCAAATTTTCCTTTCCATTCTGCTTATTCACGATCCAGCAAGCGTTGTCATCAAGACGCACCAACTGGTCGCCCCACCACGTGCAGGGGCGATTTTTCGGAACCATATTGCGATAATTGCTACCTCCGAAATTCAAATCCTCAAGAGTGAACTGCTTCAAGTTCTGAGCATTTGTATTTAACGTGAAAGATGCAAACAAAGCCAATGCTACAGAGAAAAACTTAATCTTCATTGTCAAAGTCTTTTTTAGAAAATTTCCTGTCGCTCTTGCCGAAACGTCTTTCTTTGCCAAACGATTTGCCTCCGAAACCACGTTTTTCTGAACGAGAACTGCCTGACTTGAAGTCATCTCGATTGAAACGTCCACGACGACGTCCTTCTCCATCTCCCTCTCTGCGGCTGTCACTTTGCTTGCGACGCTCTATCGAATGGAACTTGAATGAACGAATGTCTGCTTCTGCATTCTCTTCGTCCTCGTCAAGACGCTTCTTGAATTCCCGGTTTTTCTTAAAACGGTGTTTCTCTGCCATTTGGCGTTTCTCTTCCTCGGTCTTAACGATGCCACCTTCTTGGCGGAAGTCCTTCATAGTACCATCAAAGATGGCATACTTGCGGAACTCACACTCAAGCGAACCATTATATACCGGAATCTTTATAGAAGGCTTCAAGCCTATTGCTTCAAAACATTCTGCACGATAACTGAGCACCCATGCTTCATTGCCCATGAACGCATGTTTGAGACGTTCACCTATCATCTTATAGGTATTAAGCAAGTTTGGAGTAGAGATACGCTCTCCATAAGGAGGATTAACGACAAGGATGCTTTTCTCTGCCGGTTTCACAAAGTCCTTGAAGTCTGCACATTCAACGGTGATGTCCTTTGTCAATCCGGCTGCCCTTACATTGAGACGCGCTGTATTGACAGCCTTCATATCTACATCATAACCATAAATATGGTGGGAGAACTCACGCTCCTGTGTATCGTCATTGTAAATGTTGTCGAACAATTCTGCGTCAAAATCAGGCCATTTCTCAAAAGCGAACTCCTTACGGAAAATACCCGGACTCATATTATGAGCAATAAGAGCAGCTTCAATAAGCAACGTACCAGAGCCACACATCGGATCGATGAAGTCGGTTTCGCCATGCCAACCCGTCATAAGAATCATGCCAGCTGCCAACACCTCATTGAGAGGAGCCTCAACGGACTCTTGACGATAACCGCGACGATGAAGCGACTCTCCACTTGAATCAAGCGACAAAGTTGCATCTTCTTCCGCGATATGAATATTCAAGCGGATGTCAGGATTGCTCACAGAAATATTAGGACGTGTACCTGTTCTCTCACGGAACTGATCGACAATGGCGTCCTTCACCTTATATGTTACAAAGCGGGAATTTCTGAATTCTTCAGAATAAACAACAGAGTCGACAGAGAAAGTTTTTCCTTTCTGTATATACTGACTCCAATCCACTTTCTTTATCTGCTCATACACATCATCTGCCGACTTCGCCTTGAATCGTGCTATAGGCTTCAGAATTCTAATGGCAGTATGAAGTTGGAAATTTGCACGATACATCATCTCTTTGTCACCAGTGAATGACACCATACGGCGACCTATCTGCACGTTGTTTGCGCCCAATTGGGTAAGTTCTTTTGCCAACACCGGCTCTAAACCCATAAAGGTTTTGGCAATAAGTTCAAATTCATTCATATCTTTTATAAAGCAATTATTTTCCTTGTCTGGATTTCATAAAATAATTTCGCTACAAAATTAATAATAAATATCAAGAAAATCCCTCATTTTATAAATTAATTTATACGTTTTCGCTGTAACACGATTGTAATATGTGTTTAAACGAGGTGTAATATTACATATATAATTTTGCAGCGAAAATAAAAGAACAAACAATAATACATCAATATAAAATGGAAACAATTTATCTTGTAATCGTCGTTTTTCTGCTATGTTTAGCAGTTTTCGACCTCTTTGTGGGCGTTAGCAACGATGCTGTGAATTTCCTCAACAGTGCCATCGGAGCCAAGGTTGCGAAATTCCGCACCGTTCTATTTGTTGCATCTGCCGGTGTGGCGATAGGCGCTGTTATGTCATCGGGTATGATGGACGTGGCTCGCCACGGCATCATGCAACCAGTCAACTTCTCTTTTTATGATGTCATGACCATTTTCCTTGCCGTTATGGTCACTGATGTCATTGTTTTGGACATGTTCAACACCCTTGGAATGCCAACGTCAACGACCGTTTCTCTTGTCTTTGAGTTGCTTGGCGGAACATTCATCTTGGCAGCAATAAAAATTGCTGGCGATCCCAATCTTTCTTTTGCAGACCTTCTCAATACGGACAAGGCGTTAAGCGTTATTGTCGCCATCTTCGTGAGTGTTGCCATCGCATTCGTATTCGGAATTGTCGTGCAATGGATATCACGTGTAGTGTTCACTTTCAACTACCGCAAACATTCCCGTTGGTCGATTGCAATTTTCGGAGGCATTGCCTTCACAGCCCTCGCCTACTTTATATTCTTAAAGGGTGTTGGCAAGAGCCGTTTCATCAATGCAGACACTCGCGACTGGATTGACACCAACACACGCATATTGCTTGTGTACACCTTCATTGCATCTACAATATTGATGCAAATCCTTCACTTGCTGAAGGTCAACGTTTTCAAGTTTGTTGTGCTTATGGGCACATTTGCTCTTGCCATGGCTTTTGCAGGCAACGACCTTGTCAATTTCGTCGGAGTGCCACTTGCTGGTCTTGACAGCTATCAGGACTTTGTAGCAAACAGCAATGGGGCTGACGTGCAGTCGTATATGATGAAGTCGCTAATGGAGTCGGCACAGACACCTCCCTTCTATCTTTTTGCGGCTGGCGTCATAATGATTGTAGCCATGGCCACATCCAAGAAAGCACGTAACGTGATAAAAACGAGTGTAGACCTCAGCCGCCAGGACGAAGGTGATGAGATGTTTGGTACAAGCCGTGCTGCCCGCAGCATCGTCCGTGCCACACAAGACTGCAACAGCTGGCTAACCCAATACGTTCCAAGGCGTGTTGCACGATGGATTGACAACCGCTTCAACAAGCAAGAAGCCGAGCTTAACGATGGAGCTGCATTCGACGTCGTACGCGCAGCCGTAAATCTTGTACTGGCTTCAATGCTCATTACAATCGGCACTAACTATAAGTTGCCTTTGTCTACAACATATGTAACATTCATGGTTGCAATGGGTTCGTCACTTGCAGACAGAGCCTGGAGCAGAGAAAGTGCAGTATTCCGCGTAACTGGCGTTATCAGCGTTATTGGAGGATGGTTCATCACGGCAGCCGTGGCATTCGGCGCATGTGCTTTAGTCTGTATCATAATGTTCTACGGAGGCATCCTCGCCAAGCTTTTATTCATGGCATTGGTTGTCGTGCTCCTCATAAGAAGCAACAGAAAGTATGCGAAGAAGGAGAAAGAAGCCGACAAGGAGGACGTGTTCAGACTTATGATGCGCACCCGCGACCCGGAGATTGTATGGGATTTGCTCCTCAAGCACGTATCGCGCACCCAGAGTTTCTGTGCCCGCTTTGCTACTGACGAGTTCAACAGCATCATAGACGGTTTGGAAAGCGAGAGTCCACGTACGCTACGCAAAGTAGGCAACGACCTCTCTAAAGAAAAGGATATGCTGAAGAAATTCCGCCGTCAGGAATTGCTTGCCCTCAAGCGGGTTCCCAAGGACATTGCCATAGAACGCAACACATGGTTCCATCTTGGTATCAATTCCTCAGAGCAATACATCTACTGTCTTCGCCGTATGTTAGACCCTATAAAGGAGCACGTGGACAACAACTTCAATCCATTGCCAAAGTCTTACATTGACGAGTTCCAACCGATACGTACTGCCATCAACGATCTTATGCGCCAAACAGAGACTCAGATTTCGACCTGCCGCTTCGAGCACTATCGCGACACACTTGCACTTGCAGACAAATGCAAAGATCAGTTGTCTGTTATCCGCAAGACCCACATCGATCGCATAACAGAAGCCAAGGACAACAACAATCTCCAAGTGTCACTCGTCTACCTTAACCTCCTGCAGGAAAGCCAACAGCTTCTTAGCAACATGCGCCATCAGCTACGTGCAGCAAAGAAGTTCACGGAAAACTAAGCTATTGAAGTTTGAGGGTGTGTCAAAACTCGTAGTTGCAAATTTGCCTTTTGACACGCCCTCGTCAATAGACAAATAGAGAAGTAAAAAAAGACGAAGGAAAGCTTCAATTTTGAAACTTTCCTTCGTCTTTTTGCTTTATAAAATCTGCTTTCTTACTCCAATATCTTAACCATATTAAGCTCCGTAATTCTTCCGTCAGGATTAACCTTGGCATTGAATCGGAACTTAGCCTCTGATGTAGAGTTGTCTGTGTGAGTGATGCTCTGTGTAGCAGTGAAAGTCACTGTGAACTCATACTGCTGATCGCCAACTTCCTTCTTGGAGATGTTATAGTCGCCAAGCGACTGCCATGACATAGAAGAAACGTCAGGCTTATAAATCTTGTGCATGAACGTTACAACATCACTACGCGTTGCGTTACTCTTGCCAAGGAACTTTGCAATGGCAGGATTGAAAGCCGTTGTCAAGCCATCTTCATCGCGGCTGTTGAGACTCTGAAAGAATCCGCTGAATACTCCACTGACAAGCATCTTGTCCTCTGGTTGCACTGTGCTTGAATTGAGCGACTTTATCTTTCCGTTAGCCTCGTCAACATACTCACCATCAGGATGTTGCTCCAGATAAAGTTCGATCGACTCCACTGTATTTGTAGAGTTAGCCGCAACCCAATCCAAAGAGTCTATCTTATGCAGAGCAATCTGCTTGAACGGAGAGTCAGGATGTTGGTCGATGTATCGTTGGAAATCGCTCTTTGATCCACTCACAAGGACATTTGTCCAATCGCGGTCGAGCTGCATCAGCATATCAAGGTGAGACTGTATTGAGTCACGATGGGCCTCTGGAGCATCTGCGTATTGGTCAAGATAGTTCTGAAGCACCTGGGGATCGTTGCTTGCCATTGCCAGTTCGTAAGCCTGAGCCTCTTTCTCGCTCTGTGTACTACTGTAGAACATGTAGCAAATGCCACAGACAACAAGGACGACAAGCAGAGCTATGCCAACAACCAACTTGTTGTTGCGTGAAGTATGATTCTGTTCCGTCTGGTCTGCTTCAGGCTGGTATTGCGCAGGCGCTGCCTGAACTTTCTCAGAGGGTTCTGTTTGTGGAACGGGTTTGGGTTTCTCTGCTGGAGACTCGTCCACGGTAGCAGTTGGCGCAAGTTCAGTTTTGTGATGACACTGCGGACATTCTGCTCTGTCGTTGAAATAAGTTTTTCCACACACCGGGCATGTTACAACATGCCCGGCAATAGGAGCGCCACATGAAGGGCAGGAAGGAGCCTTGTCACTAATTTCGTGATTGCACTCCGGACATCTTATTATTGCCATATCTTTAATTATTTGTTTTTCCCTATATACATATTTTAGTAATTCATACTACTTAATGCGCGAAATTACCGATGCCGATACCTCAACTCGCGCAAGCCATGTCGCCCCATAAAGCGGCTTTTGTCAACATAGCCTCTTATGCCGTCAATATGTCCCTTACCAGTGTATTGCCACAACATATAATCGTTGCCATCAGTCAACACCGGTTCTTTGGCAGAATACTGCGCAATCATTAGCTTGTAGCCATCAATGCTTCCAGCGAGGTAATGATTGTAGAAGTTTGTGCCTGTATAAATCAAAGGCTTCTGATGATAGGCCTCCTCCACCATGTCAAGAAACTTCACCAACGAGTCGCAAAACTCAGCCGTGCCCATACCCTGCTTTGTCTCAACGTCAATCATCGGTATCAAATCCTGTTGACGCGGAAGGCACTGTGCCTTGAAATTCTCAAGTTGCTTCTTCAAGTCGGTTCTGGGACGGAAGAAATGGTAGGAGCCAACTTTCAATCCGTATTTATGTGCAAGTTCAATGTTTTTCTCATACATGTTATCGATGCGGTCGCCGCCTTCAGTGGCCTTAAGATAGACATACGCCATCTTTGAGTTTTCACCTATCGCCTCCCAAAACACTTCGCCTTGATAATGGCTCAAATCAATACCATGAACGTGTGAGCAAGTGTCCTCACACTGTACTTGGACATCCTGAGCGTTGGAAACAGTAAAAACAAAACTTAGTATGATTGACAATATATATATACCTTTATTTTTTTTCATAACTGCAAAGTTACTGCAAAAAGGATAAAACTCAAAAGATTTTATTTATTTTTAAACGAGTATGCAACAAAAACAACGGCGACGATAGTGTGTCAGTCGACACACTACCATCGCCGTAAATTCAAGCAATACTAAATAGTTTAAGATTCTTCTTCTGCCACTTCCTCGGCATGCTCGGCAATGAGCTTTTGCTGCAAATCGTTCGGAACGAGCTCATAGCTTGCAAACTTGGTGGTGAAGGAAGCGCGTCCACCCGTGAGGCTGCTCAACGAGATGGAATAGTTGCTCAGTTCCTTCAACGGAATCTTAGCCTGGAGTTTCTGATAGCCAGCTTCGCTGTCCATGCCCATAATCAGAGCACGACGACCCTGCAAGTCGGACATAACATCGCCCATATAATCAGCCGGAACATACACCTCAAGGTCGTAGATAGGCTCAAGAATCTTCGGACCTGCCTCTTTGAAAGCAGCCGAGAAGGCATTGCGTGCGGCAAGCATGAAGGAAAGCTCATTAGAGTCAACGGGGTGCATTTTTCCATCATACACCACGACGCGCACATCACGAGCGTAGCTTCCCGTTAGAGGGCCATGCTCCATACGATCCATTATTCCCTTCAGAATAGCAGGCATAAAACGAGCGTCGATAGCACCGCCGACAACAGAGTTGATGAACACCAGTTTGCCGCCCCATTCGAGATTGATTTCCTCACGCCCCTTGATATTAACCTTAAACTCCTGCCCGTTAATCTTGTAGGATGTCGGATCGGGCATTCCCTCTGCATAAGGTTCAATGATAAGGTGTACCTCACCGAACTGTCCTGCACCACCCGACTGCTTCTTATGGCGATACTCGGCACGAGCCATCTTCGTGATGGTCTCACGATAAGGAATTCGTGTCGGCTCGAACTTCACGGCTATCTTCTCATTGTTTTCCAGACGCCACTTCAATGTGCGCAAGTGGAATTCGCCTTGACCTCTCACGATGGTCTGGCGCAACTCCTTGCTCTGCTCCACCAGCCACGTCGGATCCTCTTGATGCATACGGAGAAGAGCCGCCATGAGTTTTTCTGTTTCAGCAGTATTTTCTGCCTTAATGGCACGAGAGAATTTCGGATTGGGATATTTGATGAAGTCAAATCTCCATTCGCAATCCTTGCCGTTGAGGGTGTTTCCTGTCTTTACATCTTTAAGCTTTACGGTGCAACCGATGTCGCCGGCCTCAAGTTCATCGACAGCGATGCGGTTGGCACCGGCACAAGCATAAATCTGACCGATACGTTCCTTTGAACCTCTGTCAGCATTGGTTAAGTCGTCGCCTGGCTTAATCTTTCCGCTCATTACCTTGAAGTAGCTTACTTCACCAATGTGCGGCTCCAAACCTGTCTTGAAGAAGTAGATAGACTCAGGACCGTTTGTATCTGGGGTGATTTCCTCGCCGCGTGTGTTGTGAAGTTTAGGCATCTCGCTTACGAATGGAACTACATTTCCTAAGAATTCCATCAAGCGGCGAACGCCCATATCCTTACCTGCGCACACGCAGAACACTGGGAAGATTGAACGTGTAACGAGTCCCTTGCGTATGCCTTCTCTGAGCTCATCCTCAGAAAGGGTCTCTTCCTCAAAGAACTTTTCCATAAGTGTCTCGTCATTCTCGGCAGCAGCCTCAACGAGAATTTTGTGAAGTTCCATAGCCTTGTCCTTCTCTCCTTCCGGAATGTCCACAATTGTCGGCATTCCGCCATCTGGTCCCCATGTGTACATCTTCATCAAGAGAACGTCGACAATGGCATTGAAGCCAGCACCGGTCCCAACTGGATACTGTATCTGCACGCACTTTGAGCCGTAGATAGCCTTCATATTGGCAATGATGTTGTCAAAGTCGCACTTCTCCGAATCGAGCTGGTTGACAAGGAAGATTACTGGTTTGTGCAGTTTTTCTGTGTAGCGGAAGTTGTTCTGTGTACCAACCTCCGGACCATACTGACCGTTAATCAATATAACAGCCTGGTCGGTAACGTTAAGGGCTGTGATTGCCCCACCAATGAAATCGTCAGATCCCGGGCAGTCGATGATATTGAGCTTCTTGTTGTTCCATTCTACATGGAACACTGTAGGAAACACAGAATACCCATACTCATGCTCTACAGGAAAATAATCGCTCACCGTATTCTTTGCCTCAACAGAGCCACGGCGCTTGATAATTCCACTACCATAAAGCATTGACTCGGCAAGAGTTGTCTTGCCGCTACCCGCACTGCCCAGAAGAGCAATGTTCTTGATCTCATTTGTTTGATAGACCCTCATATCTTCAGGTTTTTAATGGTTAATATAAATTGTTCATGGCGGATTGACTTTGGGGCGGGTGTCTATCCGACTACTAAATTAGAAAATTCCTACTTATTTCCAAAAGAAATAAGTAAAAACAATCAAGTTTTTTAAACTTATTAGTAATTTTGCAAACATAAATGAGCGACGTGAGCGTCTTCACCTTATTATATATAAATGAAAACAGGAATATATATCCACATACCTTTTTGCAAAAGCCGTTGCATCTACTGCGGCTTCTTCAGTACGACGAGCTTAGATTGGCAATCGCGCTATACCTCCGCAGTAGTGAAAGAGTTGCAAATGAGGCGCGATGAACCATGTCTATTTGACGAAGAAGGCGGAGCAAACACTATTGCAACTCTCTATTTCGGCGGAGGCACTCCGTCGTCACTGCATATTGAAGAGTTGGAGAAGATTGTTAATGCCGTAAGGGAATATTATCACGTAAAAGCCTTGGAAGAATTTACTGTTGAGGTGAATCCAGACGATGTAACACCGGATTTCATCAAGAACCTACGTCGCCTGGGAGTCGACCGCGTGAGCATGGGCATACAGACCTTCGACGACAAGCGGCTTCAGTTTCTCCACCGCCGCCATACCGCTGCAGAAGCGTGCGCCGCTGTCAAAACGGTAAGAGCGTCGGGTATCTGCAACGTCAGCATCGACCTCATGTACGGTTTCCCCGGCGAGAGCTTAGTCCATTGGCGCCAGGATGTGGAGACTGCCATGTCGCTCCATCCCGACCACATCTCCGCCTACAGCCTTATGTACGAGGAGAAAACATTATTGAAAAGAATGTTGGACAAAGGAGAAATTGAAAGTCTCGACGACGAAACGTGCCTTGAGATGTATACATTCCTTGCCAATACTCTTCGCGCCAACGGCTATGAGCATTACGAGATAAGCAACTTCTGTCTTCCCGGCAAAAAGGCAAAGCACAATAGTAGCTATTGGAATGGCACCCCATACTTAGGTTTTGGAGCAGCCGCACATTCGTATACAATCGACCGCCGCAGCTGGAACGTGGCAAATCTCAGCACATACATAAAGTCAATTGAGAATGGAGTGTTGCCGTCGGAGCATGAGGAAATCGACGAAGACACTCACTACAACGACCTCATAACGACCTCCATGCGCACCCGCGAAGGACTCGACCTCAAAAGCCTTACGCCAGAATATCGGGATTACGCGCTCTGCAATGCGAAAAGAGCATTGGACGGCAAGTTGCTTGAAATCTACGATGACCATCTGCGACTAACACGCGACGGAGTGTTCGTGAGCGATGGGGTGATGAGCGACTTAATAAAAATATAACCAAGAACGATAGTGCTGAGGCTGATAAATACATTACAATCAACAATCTTATATAAAAACTATGAACATGAATGATGACATACGAGCAATAGAAGAAGAATTCAAGGAAGATCTCCATAAGTTTCTACTGTCTACCGGCATGGTTGACAAAATTCTCCCAGAGGCTCCCGACATTGAGGAGAGATGGCACGGCATAGCAGAAAGCTACATGCCAGATGCCTTGCGCGAGTTCAACGGCGACTACCCTATGGTGGCTTTTGGATGGATTATGTACGTAGGCATGGCACTGGCAAAATATTGGGACGTTGAATGGGAAACGTATTCAAACGTGAAAGACATCTATGCGTATCTGCGCGACCGCATCGACTTCGACCACATGGATGACTACATCTGCCAAAACGTGCTCTGCCTCGACCAAAAGCAACGCGAGATTGTCGACAACACTGTTGGCGAATGTGCCTCACGCACCTACAACCGTCTGTGCCACCTGCATCTTGAGCCAGGGTCGGCAAATGCATTCCGAGCCTTTGTTGCTGTTCTTCATCAGATGTACCTTATGGGTGTGGCTGTAGAATTGCGCCATTTGGGTTATCACATGACAAAAATATAACGCCATGACAGAAAAAGAATTTGAAGGATATTGGCTTTCAGAGCGAAAGAGAATACTTTCCGAAAGCGACGAATACCGACGGGCAAAAGAAAACTTCAAGATTAGCACGGGAGCCGACTGGCTTCTTTTCGGCATTCCAATAGTGGCTGGCATTGTAGCCATGAGCTACATTCCACTACAAAACGAGTTGCTGAAATGGCTCGTCAGTGCCTGCGTAACGATAGTATGCTTCGCCTTGTGTGTATGGGTGAAGAGCATTACGACAGGCACTGGCTCGCCAGACGAGATAGAAAAGAAGCTAAAGAACAAGGAGAGGGAGCGTCTTGTAAGAGAAAGCTAACGCGCCCCTTTCTTCATGCCTTTGCGCATCTCCTTGCGCATTTTTATAGCCTCCTTACTGTTGTTGCCAAATTTTCTTTCCGGGCGACCATAGCTTGGCGGGCCGTACCTGCGACTGCCAAGGCTTGTGCCGAAGCCTCGTTTTTTAGGATATTTGGCGTAGATGTTGTGAACGTAGGCATTGTTGCGCCATTCTATCGGACGATAGAAATAGTAGGAGTCTTTATATTTCTTCCATTGACGGTCGCTGAGCATCGCTTTCATCTGGCGGTTGCGATACTTCCACCCCTTTGAGTTGATGTCACGATAGCTTGTAATGCCATCCAAGTAGGTAAGGTTGAGCTGAAGGATATTGTTACGCTGCACGGAAGTAAGGCCAAGCTCCACGACCATCTTGTCCGTAATGAAGCGTGCTTCAGCAACAACGTCAGTGAGTCTCTGTGCGCAAGCCGATGAAAACATCATCATCGCAACGGCAATCGTCATTAATATTCTTTTCATAATCAGTGTGTTTTTTAAAGCGTCGTTAAACTTTCAATTATCGAACTCTCTCGGACTACAAACCGATTGTTTTTTTGATATTGCAAAGGTACGCCAAAAGTTTTTCCCATACAAGGGAAAAACCATAATCGTAAATATGGATTTCCCTAAATTGCGATATAGATTTGTCCCGTCGTGACAAAATTTTTATGAAAAAAAGGCAAACAATCCATAAAAGATTTGTGGACTATTGCTTTTCTTCATAACTTCGCAACAAAAACAGAAAATGAAACTTTCACACATAGCATTTACTCTTTTACTCTCCTTTGCACCATTCTATTCAACATCTGCACAGACTCGCGCAGAACTGCGCGACAGTCTTGCCAACGCATCGGAAATACTTTCCTACCATCCCGACTCCCTTGAACTGCGACTGAGAAAGGCTTCATGGAACATGCGGCTTGAGCAATGGCAATACGCACGCGACGAATACGACTACGTTCTACGCCGCGACCCCGACAACATTGCAGCACTTTTCTACCGTGCGTACGTAAACGAACAGCAGAAGCGCTACAAATTCGCACGACTCGACTATGAACACTTGCTCTACATCGTACCCGGCAATTTTGAGGCAAGCCTCGGACTCGCATTGCTCAACCAAAAGGACAGCCGCTACACAGAAGCTCTCAACCAAATCAACTTACTCGTGTCGCAACATCCCGACAGTGCCTTAGCTTACGCTGCACGTGGAGGTATAGAGGCAGAACGTGGAATGTACGACCTTGCCGAATACGACTACGGAAAGGCTATAGAACTCGATCCGTCTAACACCGACTACTATTTGAACCGTGCAGACATACGCTTAAAGATGAAGCACAAAAAAGAAGCACGCGAAGACCTTGACGCCGCCGTAGCACATGGAGCGATAAGGGCAAACCTTAATTTATGGTATAAGAAATGCAAATAATACTATTCACGGGTTCACCTAAAGTGCCGCTTTAGCCATCGTAAAGCGGCACTTTTGCATTGCTAAAGCGGCACTTTAGAGATGATAAAACGCTGCTTTCATTTTGTCAATTGAGGGATTTATTGTAATTTTGCCCGACATTTCCAAATCTGGAGGCAGTAAAGTACTGCGAAAGCATACGACTTTTAACATTAAAAGACAACAAAATGGCAGAATATTTAAGCACAAGCAAGAAGAAAATCACAGCACCCCTTTTTTACGAGATGAAGAAAAGTGGCGAGAAGATAAGCTGGCTAACGGCTTACGACTACACCACTGCAACGCTCATAGACCAAGGAGGCATTGACGCTATTCTCATAGGTGACTCAGCGTCAAACGTAGCTGCCGGCAACGAAACCACACTTCCCATCACTCTCGACGAGATGATTTATCATGCACGCGCCGTGGCACGCGCCGTAAAACACGCCCTTGTCGTATGTGACATGCCGTTCGGCAGCTATCAGGTGTCAGCAGAAGAAGGGTTGCGCAGCGCCATAAGGATAATGAAAGAAACGGGCGTTGATGCCGTGAAACTTGAGGGAGGTGCAGAGATTGCTCCGATGGTGGCGAGAATGGTGGCAGCAGGTATCCCCGTGTGCGGACATCTCGGATTGACACCGCAAAGCGTTCACAAGTTTGGAGGTTACGGTTTGCGTGCCAAGGAAGACGCCGAGGCAGAGAAGCTCATTGCTGACGCCAAGGCCCTCGATGCAGCAGGATGCTTCTGTATCGTGCTTGAGAAAGTGCCTGCCGCCCTTGCCGAGAAAGTTACGAAGAGCGTCAGCTGCGCCACGATAGGCATTGGCGCCGGCAACAAATGTGACGGTCAGGTGCTCGTATATGCCGACATGCTTGGCATGAACAAGGGTTTTAAGCCGAAGTTCCTCCGCCAATATGCCGACCTCTTCACGGTCATTACAGAAGCCGTGGGCAAATACGTTGCCGACGTGAAAACCTCTGACTTTCCAAACGAGAGCGAGTCGTATTAAGTGATGGACAGTCAATACACTCCCACCTACCACCGTATGTGGAACCGCGACTTCACGTTGCTTGTTGTCGCAGAATTACTCTTCTGCGCTTCTTGCTACATGACCGTGCCGCTCCTCCCCCACCGCCTTGCCCCAGCAGGCGGCGACACCGAACTTTGGGCAACGCTCTCCATAGTGCTGTTTGTTGCCGGCATTTGCCTGTCGGGACTGTTTGGCAGTTGGCTCATACAGCGTTACCGGCGCAACAAGGTGTTTCTTGTATCGGCGATAGCACTCAGCATTTCCATCTTGGGATTGTCACTTTTCGACGTTCACCGTGCAGAGTTGCCCGGCAACGTTGAATACTACGTGCCGCTTGCCGTTTCGTTCCTCTGCGGAGCGCTGTTCGGCAACGGCAAACGCGTGCTATCGTGCACGCTCCTTATCGACAAGACAGAGTCGTGCCACCGCACAGATGCCAACTACACAGCAATATGGATAGCACGTTTGTCGGCTGTGGCAGGACCAGCCATAACAATCGCGCTCCACGACTCGGCAAGAACAACAACTTTCTACATAGCAAGCGCAGCAGCATCGTTCATTTCAGCAATACTCGTTATGTGTGTCAAATTTCCATTCCGTGCCCCGGAAGAAGGCGTACATATTTTGTCGTTCGACCGTTTTTTCCTACCACAAGGCTGGAATGTGTCGCTGGTGATAGCCACTATGACTGCCGCTCTTGGCATAATGCTTGCAACGAGATTTGACATTGACTTCTGCCTCTCCATTATGGCAGGATTTGCCGTTGCCGGTCTCATCATGCAATATCCATCAATAAGGAAAGCCCGCTTCACGTCGGCGGTTGGCAACGCTTGCTCTATACTTGCCGTGCTTGCCATGTCGGCACACGACGACACGCTCGACGGCACGCTGAAGCCAATGCTTATCGGCATAGGCATAGCAATAACTTCATCGGAGCAGTTCTACAAGCTTCTCGACCACAGCAACCATTGCCAACGATCCACGGTGGAGAGCACTTACTTCCTGTCGAGCGACGGTGGACTTTTCCTCGGTCTGGCAGCAGGATGGACATTCGGAGGCGACTACGTCAGCGCACAACATACGGCACTCGTGCTTCTTGCCGTAGCCACGTTGCTCTGCTGCGCCAATGCGTTGGTAAAAAAGAAACGTAAGGAGTTTAGGGCATAAAAATGACGCATTTATAAACAACATTTAAGATAAAGGAGTTTAAGCAATGACTATTGATTTTCAGAAGACAGAAGAAAAACTAATCGATGGTTTCAAGGGTGGCAAAGGTCCGTTCTTTAGCAAACTCATCGACGACGGCAAAGTAAAAATAATGTACAACCGGCTCCCGGCAGGCAGCACTATCGGACTGCATAAGCACGAAGGCAACTGCGAAGTGATGTACGTAACGAAAGGCGAGATAACATTCATTTGCGACGGCAAAGAAGAAACGGCAAAGACGGGCGAAGCACATTACTGTCCGGATGGACACAATCATTGTGCAGAGAACCGTACTGACGATGACGCTGAGTTTTTTGCCATTGTTCCACAGACGAAATAAGCCAGACGACACGGGAATATAAGAAATGTCAAAATCCAACGAAATAGACATGCTCCAAGGGCCGCTGCTCATGAAGATTCTTACGTTTGCACTTCCTCTTGCAGCAAGCAGCGTGATGCAGCAATTATTCAACTCTGTAGACGTTGCCGTCGTAGGACGTTTTGCAAGTAGTCAAGCCTTGGCGGCAGTTGGCAGCAATGGTCCGGTAATCAGCCTTCTGATAAACCTTTTCCTTGGTGTGTCTATGGGAGCAAATGTCATCATTTCCAACCACATCGGACAAAACGACCGCGAGAGCATACGCCATGCGGTGAACACCGTCGGGATGGTGGCTCTCGTCAGTGGCATTGCCATCATGACAATAGGCGTATTGGCTGCCAAGCCTATATTGACCCTTATGGACACGCCCGAAGACGTGCTTTCAGAAGCCGTCACCTATCTAAGGCTCTACTTTGTGGGCGTGCCTTTCTTTCTCATCTTCGATTTCGGTGCAGCCATTCTTAGAAGCAAGGGCGACACGAAGCGTCCGCTCTACATCCTTGTAGTTGCAGGAATCGTCAACACCGTGCTCAACCTCGTGTTCGTAATATGTTTTGGGATGGGCGTGGCAGGCGTTGCCATCGCCACGGGAATTGCCAATGCCGTGAGTGCCGCACTTATAGTGTGGCTCTTGGCAAAGGAGAAAGAGCCATTCCGGCTGCATATAAAAGATATAGGCATCTACTGGAGTGAACTGAAACGAATGTTGCTCATCGGCGTCCCGGCAGGAATGCAAGGTATGGTGTTCTCATTCTCCAATGTTCTCCTGCAAACAGCCATCAACAGCCACGGCGCAAATGCCATAGCAGGCTCTGCGGCAGCGCTGAACTTCGAGTTCTATTGCTACTTCGTCATCTCTGCCTTTAATGGAGCAGCCATTTCATTTATTGGGCAGAACTATGGAGCAGGCAAACTCGACAGAGTAAAGCGCATCTATTGGATATGCATGGCAATGAGCATATTGATGTGTGGCACACTCAACGAACTGTTCGTATGGCAACACACAGGATTTCTATCGCTGTTTTCCACCGACCCCGACGTGCAGGCCTACGGATACATACGAATGAGGACGGCATTGGCATTCCAGTTTATAGCATGCAGCTATGAAATATCTGCATCTGCATTGCGCGGCTTCGGCAAATCAATGTTGCCAACTATACTTACTGTGTTCGGTACTTGTCTGTTGCGCATAGTATGGGTTTACGCAATTTGTCCGAGATGGAACAGTTTCGAGACGATAATGCTTGTCTACCCAATATCATGGATAGCCACTGGCATTATGGTGTGCACGGCTTATTACATCACCATACACAAAATAACACGTCAAGTGAAACTTGCCACCTTAACAAGGTGAGAATTAATGAGTTCGGAACGTAAATATTCGTACTAAAAGCAAAAAAGTTCGCAATAAATTTTCGTATGACACGAAAAACTTGTATCTTTGCACGTCCTTAAGAGAAGGAATTCAATAGGAAAATAATAATTAATACATACAAATGACAAAAGCAGATATCATTAATCAAATTGCCGAGAGCACCGGATTACAGAAAAAAGATGTTTCGGTAGTCGTAGAAAGTTTCATGGAGAGCGTCAAAGACAGTTTGTTATCTAAGAAGGAAAATGTGTACCTGCGCGGATTTGGAAGTTTTATCGTGAAGCATCGCGCTGCCAAGACAGCGAGAAACATCCTCAAGAAGACAACGATGAAGATTGGCGCCCATGATCAGCCAAGCTTCAAACCCGCAAAATGCTTCATTGAAGAAATGAAAAACGCAACGATGGAATAAGACTGCAAACGGGCAGACTACACTCCTCAACGTTTAAAATAACATATTAATTAATAACATATTAAACAATAAAAAATTAAAAGCTATGCCAAACGGAAAGAAAAAAAAGGGACACAAGATGGCTACTCACAAGCGTAAAAAAAGATTACGCAAGAACAGACATAAGAGCAAGTAAAAAAGCCTGCCCATAAGGGTCAGTTCCGATATGGGGGCGCGTCAAACACGTTGCATGCGCAATGATTTTGGCGTGCCCCCATGCTTTTATGCCATAAACAAAAATGTACCTAATTAAGAAAAACAAAGAGAAATGACAAGCGAAGTTGTAATCGATGTACAACAGAAAGAGATTTCCATTGCGCTGCTTGAGGACAAGCGACTCGTGGAATACCAGACGGAACCAAGATCCGCCTCATTCTCTGTTGGAAACATTTATGTTGCAAAAGTAAAGAAACTCATGCCTGGACTTAACGCAAGTTTTGTCGACGTGGGCTACGAAAGAGACGCCTTTCTCCATTATCTTGATTTAGGCAACCAATTCAATTCTTACGAAAAATACCTCAGACAGGTAGAAAGCGACAGAAAGAGACTTTATCCTTTTGCAAAAGCAACAAGACTCCCAGATTTGAAAAAGGACGGAAGCGTGCAGAACACGCTGACCGTAGGTCAAGAGGTTCTTGTACAGATTGTAAAAGAGCCGATATCAACCAAGGGACCTCGCCTCACGGGCGAACTAAGCTTCGCCGGACGCTATCTCGTCCTCATGCCTTTTGGTGACAAGGTCTCTGTGTCAACAAAAATCAAAAGCGGCGAGGAACGCGCACGACTCAAACAACTCATCAACAGCATCAAGCCAAAGAATTGCGGAGTAATCGTACGCACCGTCGCAGAAGGCAAGCGCGTCGCAGAACTTGACGCAGAACTGAAAATCCTTACAAAGCGCTGGGAAGACGCACTTATTAAAGTGCAGAAAACCCAAAAACGACCACAACTTATATTCGAAGAAACCGGACGTGCCGTAGCTCTTCTCAGAGACCTCTTCAACCCCACCTATGAGAACATCTACGTCAATGACGAAAATGTCTTCCATGAAGTGAAAAACTATGTTGCACTAATTGCCCCTGAAAAGGCCAACATAGTCAAGCTGTACACTGGAAACGTACCCATATTTGACAATTTCAACGTCACGAAACAAATAAAGTCCAGTTTCGGAAAGACTGTCAACTACAAACACGGCGCTTACCTTATTATAGAACATACCGAGGCTTTACACGTCGTCGACGTTAACAGCGGCAACCGCTCACATTCCGACAACGGTCAGGAAGCAAATGCCCTTGACGTCAATCTCGGAGCAGCCGATGAGCTGGCAAGACAGCTGCGACTGCGAGACATGGGCGGAATCATTGTCGTTGATTTCATCGACATGAATCTCGCCGAAGACCGACAACTCCTGTACGAGAGAATGTGCAAGAACATGCAGAAGGATCGCGCACGCCACAATATCCTTCCACTGAGCAAGTTCGGACTCATGCAGATTACCCGTCAGAGAGTAAGGCCGGCAATGGACGTAAACGTGGAAGAGGTATGCCCCACGTGCTTCGGAAAAGGAAAAATCAAGTCAAGCATAATTTTTACAGACCAGCTTGAAAGTAAGATTGACCGACTTGTCAACAAGATTGGAATAAAGACATTCTACTTACACGTGCATCCTTATGTTGCCGCATACATCAACAAAGGCCTGTTCTCGCTTAAGAGAAAATGGCAAATGCGCTACGGACTTGGAGTACATGTCATCCCTTCACAAAAGCTCGCTTTCCTGCAATACGAATTCTACGACAGCAAGCGGCAGTTTATTGACATGAAGGAAGAAATAGAAACAAAGTAGGAAAATATAAAAAGACGGCGGCTTATGGCACGGGGAATTGTCCGGCACCATAAGTCGCCTTTTATCTCGTCCTTAACGGTTCTCAGAATGCCAGGCATACATGGTTTCTAATGATAAATGTTACAGACTTTTTGGATGAGCGATGACAAAAAAGGCACCATTTTTTTTGACATTCAAATTATTATTCGTAACTTTGCAGCCGCTATTACGAGTTAGTAGCATAATTCAAACCACAAAATTTAAATAAAAAATGGCAACAAAAATCAGACTTCAGCGCGGCGGTCGTAAAAGCTACGCTTTCTATCGTATCGTAATCGCTGATTCAAGAGCACCACGTGATGGTAAGTTTACTGAGAAGATTGGTACTTACAACCCCAACACCAATCCTGCTACTGTAGATTTGGATTTCGACCGCGCACTCTATTGGGTAGAGACCGGCGCACAGCCAACAGCTACTGCACACAACATCCTCAAAGGCGAGGGCGTTTACCTTATGAAGCACCTCCGCGGTGGCGTTAAGAAGGGCGCTTTCGACGAGGCAACTGCACAGAAGAAGTTCGACGCTTGGAAGGCAGACAAGCAGAAGGGTCTTGACAGCGTTCGCGAGAGCGAGGCTAAGGCTAAGGCAGAGGCTGCAGCTAAGGAACTCGAGGCAGAGAAGAAACTCAACGAGGCTATCGCCAAGAAGGTAGCTGAGAAGAAGGCTGCTGAGGCTGCCGCTAAGGCTGAGGCAGAAGCTGCTGCAAACGCAGAGGCCACAGCAGAAGAGGCTCCGGCAGAGGCTTAATCCGCACACAAAGGAAAATGAACCCTTTTAGAAGGGTAAAACAAGAATCCCAGGAACGTTGTTCTTGGGATTTATTGTTTTGTCTATATATAATCATATAACGTAAACAAAAAAAACAATATACTCATGCCAGACTATAGCGCCAACAAACTGCGGTCTACCTACAGAGCCATAGCCCTCGACCTCGACGGCACTCTCACAAACAACAAAAAGGAAGTGACTCCGTTGACACGCGAAACGCTCATCAAAGCACAAGAGCGAGGTGTCAACATTATCCTTGCCTCTGGCAGACCCACTTACGGTATAGCTCCAGTAGCAGACACTCTCGAACTTGACAAGCGTGGAGGTTACATACTCTCTTACAATGGAGGAAACATTGTCGATTGGAAGACGAAAGCTACGCTCTACTCTACTCACCTGCCGGATAATGCTATCCCCCTCATAATAGAATACGCCCACAAGAACAAATATGCACTACTGGGCTATTCGGGCAAAGATATAATAACTGAATCGCCAGAAGACAAATATGTACATGAGGAATCGAGAATAAACAAGATGCAGATTAGAAAAGTCGACAACTTGCTTTGCCAACTCGACCCTCACCCTACAAAACTACTAATGACCGGCGAACCATACAATATGCAACAAGCCGAACAGGACATAAAAAATATCCTTGGGGACAAAATGGACGCATACAGGTCGGCACCTTTCTTCCTTGAACTCGTTCCCAAAGGCATAGACAAGGCAAGGTCGCTACTCCGCCTGCTTGCCATGCTCAATCTCACTCCGCATGACATGATTGCGTTCGGCGACGGCTACAACGACTTGTCTATGCTGCGTTTGGCTGGCATGGGCGTAGCAATGGAGAACGCAGCACCAGAAGTAAGAGCAGAGGCAGACTACGTAACAGCGTCAAATGAGGACGAAGGAGTGGCCAAAGCTATTGAGGCTCTCTGCTACAACAATTGAGAAACATATAAGAATCCACCCAATACACTATAAAGGAAATGAAGGTTAACACATCGACATTCGAGGAGATAAATCGCCCGATGTATATATTAGAAGAAGAGAGACTGCGCAAGAACCTCTCAACTATAAGCGACGTGGCCAAACGTGCCGACGTAGAAATTATCCTTGCTTTTAAGGCCTATGCCTTATGGAAAACATTCCCTATATTTAGGGAATACATCAAAAGCACGACAGCAAGTTCCCTATCAGAAGCCCGCCTCGCTTATGAAAAGTTCGGAAGTAAAGCTCATACGTTCTCGCCTGCTTACACAGACTACGAGATTGAGGAGATTGCAAAATGCTCAAGTCATCTCACGTTCAATTCACTTACACAATACGATAGGCTACACAAGAAAGCAACCAATGCAAACAACAACATTTCTTTCGGAATACGTATTAACCCTGAATACTCAGAGATAGAAACAGAAATCTACAACCCATGTGCACCAGGTACGCGTTTCGGGGTCAGAGCAGACGTACTTCCCCAACAATTGCCATGCGACATAGAAGGATTTCATTGCCACTGCCACTGCGAAAACGGGTCTGACGTTTTCGTAAGAACACTGAAGCATATTGAAGATAAATTCTCCAAGTGGTTTGATCAGATAAAATGGATCAACTTCGGAGGCGGACATCTCATGACGAGAAAAGGCTATGACATAGAACTCCTTGTCGATACATTAAACGATTTCCACAAATGCTATCCATGGCTGAAAGTTATCATGGAGCCCGGCAGCGCATTCGGATGGCAAACTGGTCCTCTCGTTGCACAAGTTGTAGACATCGTGGAAGACGGCGGAATAAAAACGGCAATTTTAAACGTTAGCTTCTCATGCCATATGCCCGACTGCCTTGAAATGCCGTACCATCCTGCCGTCAGAGGCGCACAAACCATAGAGGAAGACATTGATTACAACAATCCCTATACATACAGATTGGGAACCAACAGTTGTCTTTCGGGCGATTTCATGTCTGCATGGCGATTCGATCATGAACTGAAAATCGGAGAAAACATCATCTTTGAGGACATGAATCACTACACCACTGTGAAGACAACGATGTTTAACGGCATATCCCACCCTTCCATTGCAATGGTACATAAAGACTCAAAAGAACTCGAAATACTACGAGAATTCACAGTTGAAGACTATATAAACCGCATGGATTAAAGAAAAATGCACTTTTTCTTGATTTTTTTCGCAAAAAGTTTTGGAGGTTCAAGAAAAAGTGCTACCTTTGCAACCGCAAATCAGAAATGCTTCTCTAACAAAGAATTGCAAATGCGGCAATAGCTCAGTTGGTAGAGCACGACCTTGCCAAGGTCGGGGTCGCGGGTTCAAGTCCCGTTTGCCGCTCAACATTCTAAGAGATGCGTTTATGCCCAGGTGGCGGAATTGGTAGACGCGCACGTTTCAGGTGCGTGTGTTTAACGACGTGCAGGTTCGAGTCCTGTTCTGGGCACAAGATTTATAAATATACTTTATGTCGGAGAGGTGGCGGAATTGGTAGACGCGCTACTTTGAGGGGGTAGTGACAATTGT
>ERZ808270.254-NODE-254-length-33645-cov-3.394969_pt1 | contig 33645 bp, 33 predicted proteins | sample MGYA00521082_ERZ808270 | MGnify/ENA primary metagenome ERZ808270 (study PRJEB31516, sample SAMN03275594) | gut metagenome | biome: mammalia-associated habitat; material: feces | host: Papio cynocephalus | place: Kenya | collected 2012-07-27 ... | reverse complement strand
TGGCATCAAATCCGGCATCACAGAGGGATACACAGACCTCTTCCACTGCCTTTCGGGTAGAGCAGTAGACAATGCCGCTTTTTCCGTCGTTTTCTTTCAGCAGGTGAAACAGTTCCGTCATTTTGCTGTTGGGACGGCGCACCCCGAAAAACAGGTTTTTCCGGTCGAATCCGGTATGTATGGTTTCCGGGTCACGGAGTTTCAGTATGCGTGCAATATCCGCCTCGACCTGCTTGGTTGCCGTCGCCGTAAACGCCGTGCAGACCGGACGCACCGGCAGCTGTTCCATAAATACCGGAATGTCCAGATAGCTCTGCCGAAAATCCTGCCCCCACTGGGAGACGCAGTGCGCCTCATCCACAGCGATCATGCTGATCTGCACCCGCTGCGCCAGCCGGAGCAGACTCTCCGTCATCAGCCGTTCGGGTGTCACATAGAGAATGCGGCACTGTCCCTGCTGTAACATCTGCATGGAATGATAAAACTCCTCCTGGCTGATGCTGCTGTTGATATACGCCGCCGGAATGCCCACCTGCCGGAGTGCCTCCACCTGGTCTTTCATCAGCGAGATCAGCGGCGAAATGACGATCGTCACGCCCGGCAGCAGCAGCGCCGAGATCTGATAGCACACAGATTTTCCTGCGCCTGTGGGCATGACCGCAAGCACGTCCCTGCCGGAAAGAATGGCATCGATCGCCTGTTTCTGTCCGGTGCGAAATGCCTTATGTCCGAAATACTGCTGTAACAGCGCCTCTGGCTGTATCATGTTTCCTGTCCGTCCTCTCTCTCCGGCAGCAGGTCATCCTGCCAGCGTCTCAATTCTTCTCTTGCTGTCTCCAGCAGCAGCACGCTGGGATTCTCGCCGCCCATGATCCGGGCGATCTCATGCACACGCCCTTCCGGTTCCAGCACCATAACATGGGTCTCCGTTCTCGTCCCCTCGGTCTGCTTTTCGATCATCAGATGCTGGTCTGCCATAACGGCAATCTGGGACAAATGGGTTACGCAGAGCACCTGCCGCAGCTGTCCCACTTCCCGGAGTTTCATGCCGATCTTCTGCGCAGCCTTGCCGCTGACGCCGGTGTCGATCTCATCGAAGATCAGCGTGGGGATGCTGTCCCGGTCGGCAATAACGCATTTCAGCGCCAGCATGATACGGGACAGTTCACCGCCGGATGCGATGCGTGCCAAAGGTCTCGGCTCTTCGCCCCGGTTCGCCGAAATGAGAAACTCCAGGCTGTCCATGCCGTGAATGGTCAGCTTTCCCGTGGTATGCTTTGCCGTCAGCACCACGTTTGGCATATTCAGAAATTCCAGCTGTTCAGTCACTTCTGCCGTAAAGCGCTGCAGTGTCTCCGAGCGGTATTCCGACAGCGCTTTCGCCTGGACGGAGACCTTTTCCAAAAGTTCCGCCTTCTGTTCCCGAAGCGCAGTGATCTCTGCGGCAGCGCCCTGCATCTGTTCCAGTTCCTCTTCCGCACGGTTGCGGCGCTCCACCAATTCGTCTCCGGTACACTGATACTCCCGGCTGAGCCGCCGGATCTCCAGCATCCGTTTCTGCACCATGGCATAGCGCTGCGGATCCAGTTCCATGTCATCCCGGAGCCGGCGGCATTCTGACGCAATGTCCGCCAGTTCAATGCCGGCTGCGGAAAGGCGCTCTCCCAGCACAGAAAACTCCGTCCGCAGATCAGCGAACGGAGACAATTCCTCTGCTGCCGCCTCGGTCAGCAGCACCGCAGAGCCGTCGGCATCCTCGCCGTCAATGGCATCTGCCGCCGCCTGCAGTGCCGCCGCAATGCTTTCGGCGTGCTGCAAAAGGTTCATCTCTTCTTCCAGGGCATCCTCTTCGCCCAGTTCCAGCCCCAGCTCGTCCACCTCGGCAACCAGCGCCTTCAGCTGATGCCGGCGGTGTGCCTTATCCTGTTCCAGCTTTACCAGCTGGTTCAGCCGCTTGGCTGCCTGCTGCAGCTGGCGAAATGTCTCCTGGTATTCCTGCAGCAGGGTGTCGTCTCCGCCGAAGGAGTCCAGAATTTGCAGATGGCATTCCGGCGCAAGCAGTACCTGGTTGTCATGCTGTCCATGGATGTTGATGAGGGCATCGCCGATCTCCCGGAGAACGGAAACGGTTGTGGTATGTCCGTTGACCCGTGCGGCGCTGCCGCCGTCTGCGGCGATCTCACGGGTCAGCAGCAGTTCATCGTCCACATGAGAAATGGAAAGCGCATCCAGTCTCGCACAGACCAGCGGATCCAGGTGGGTGAAGAGTGCCGTCACCACTGCTTTTTTGCAGCCGGTTCGCACAATGTCCCGTGTGACACGCTGTCCCAGCACCGCATGGATGCCGTGCAGCAAAATGGACTTTCCGGCGCCGGTCTCACCGGTAAACACGTTGAGCCGGGGTGAAAACGGGATGCGTGCATGGGCGATCACCGCCAGATTTTCGATTTCCAGTTCAGCCAGCATTAGAATCCTCCTGTTTCCATCAGTCTCGCAAAGCTGCCGGCAAATTCCTTTGCCTGCGTTTCTGTGCGCAGCAGTACGAAAATGGTATCATCTCCGGCGATCGTTCCCACCACATCTTCCCGGTGCATGGCATCCAGTGCCGCAGCCACTGCCTGTGCTGTGCCTGTCCGGCAGTGGATCACAGAAACGTTCCCGGCATAATCCGTCCGCAGTGCAGCGTTCTGCAAAATGCCGCCGCTGACCTCCTGCCGCACCGGTGCAACATAGCAGGCTCTGCCGCCGCTGCGCCGCTCCTTGGTCAGTTTCAGCTCCCGGATGTCTCTGGAAAGCGTCGCCTGGGTCACCGCAAAGCCCTGTTCCGCCATCCGCTCCCGCAGCACCTCCTGGGTCGGGATATCCTCCGCAGCAATCAGCGCCAAAATGGTGTCCTGCCGTTTCTTTTTCATCGTTCTGCTCACGACCTTCCTGATTTCAGTGACTGCATCAGCTTTCTGCTGAGGGAATCAAAAAATGTATTTCCGCTGAGATCCAGAATCTCCAGCGACTGGTCAGAGCCGGAGATCTCCATGACTCTGCCCTCCGGAAAAGGCTCCGGCTTTTCCCCGTCTGCGCAGAAATACGCATCGTATTCCTCCCGGACACGGAGACTGACCTGCAGGTCGTTGTGGGGCGAAAACAGGATGGGTCTCGCCGACAGGGAGTGGGGACAGATCAGATTCATCTCAATGCAGGAAAACTCCGGCTCAATGATCGGACCGCCGGCGGAAAGGGCATAGGCGGTAGAACCGGTAGGCGTACTGAAGATCACGCCGTCTGCCCGGTATTCGCCCAGCACCACATTGTTCCGGGATACGGTAAACTCAATGACACGGGAAAAATTCCGGGAAATGACAATGTCGTTGAGCGCCGTCAGCTCCCGGAGACAAGTCCCCGTTTTGTCCAGCACCTTGCCCCGGAGCAGCATCCGCTTGGACACCCGGTAGTCTCCGGTCTGCAGCCGTGCGATCTCGCCGATTTGATCCGGCTCCATGGATGCCAGAAAGCCCAGCCGCCCGGTGTTGATGCCCAGCAGCTTGGCACTTGTTCCCACCACATGACGGGCGCAGTGCAGGATCGTGCCGTCACCGCCGATGGCAACTGCCACATCCGCATCCTGTATTGCCTCCAGAAACGGGGCATAGCACACGAAATCCATATCTTTCAGCAGACCCAGACAGCGTGGGTCTGCCCAGACCTCCATACCGTTCCGATGGAGTGCCAGGCAGACCTTTCTCGCCACTTCCGGGGCGTTGCCCTTTTGCAGATGGTGAAACAACACGACCTTCATTTCGTCTTCTCCTTTTTCGCCTGTGTAAACGCCTGCTGCACCACAGCTGCAGCGTCCGGCACATATGCCGTTTCGCCGCCTTTCTGCACTGCCGCCAGATATTCCACATTGCCGGAACCGCCCCGGATGGGTGACGGACACAGCAGCTGCACCGCCAGTCCCAGCGCAGACAGCAGCGTCAGAATATTCCCCAGCACCTGAACATGGACACGCTGCGACTGCACCAGTCCGTTTTTGCCGATGTTTTCCCTGCCAGCCTCAAACTGGGGTTTGATGAGAATTGCTCCGGCGGCATCCGGTTTCAGCAGCGGCAGCACATAGGGCAGTACATGGTGCAGCGAAATAAACGACACATCCACTGAAAAAAAGTCCGCAGGCTGTTCCAGCTGTTCCGGTGCAATACTGCGGACATCTGTGCCTTCCCAGTTTACCACACGGGGATCTTCCCGGAGCGACTGCACCAGCTGTCCGTGTCCCACGTCAATGGCGTAAACCTTCGCTGCGCCGCGCTGTAACATACAGTCCGTAAAGCCGCCGGTAGATGCGCCGATATCCAGACAGACCAGTCCTTCCAGAGAACGCTTTGTCTGTTCCAACGCATATTCCAGTTTCAGACCGCCACGTCCCACAAAGGGAATATCGCTGCCCTCCATGGTGATCTGATCGGTCTCTTCCACGGCAAATGCCGGCTTGGTGCAGACCTTTCCATTCACAGAGATCTGTCCGTTCTGAATCAGCGTTTTTGCACGCTGGCGGCTGGGGACAAGTCCCTGCTGCACCATTGCCGCATCAAGTCTCGCCATGCTCTGCCTCCTGCCGGATATCCCGGTAAATGGCGTATTCCGAAAGCCCCATGGTCTCCATCTGGGAATCCGTAGATGCCTGGAGCAGATACTGTTTCGGTGCGACCCGGCGGTATGTACCACGGAATCCACGTTCCAGCAGCAGATCGCCGAACAGCTGGGAAATGCCGCCGTAATAATATGCCTCTTCCAGGAATACTACCTGACGATAAGACATGGCAATGTCTACCACACTGTCTGCCAGAGGAAAGATACGGGTCAGTTTCAGCAGGTCACAGTGAACCTCCTGCTCTGCGCAGCGCTTTGCCGCACGGTACAGATTATCATATACTCTGCCGTAGGAAATATACAGGATATCGGTCTTTTTCCCGGAAACATGGGTATATTCCGTGTTCAGGGCGCTCTTGTCAAACACGCTCTTGTCGTTTCCTCTGGGATAGCGCACGCATGCCAGTCCCTTATCCCGGTACAGCGCCCGGCGCAGACAGAGACGCAGCTCATCATAACAAGCCGGCGCATAGATCACAGCGCCCGGCACAGTGCTGAGGAACGACACGTCATACAGCCCATGATGGGTCTCGCCGTCCTCGCCCACAACGCCGGCACGGTCAATGCCCAGCACCACATGGAGTCCGCCGATGGCAACGTCGTGCATCAGCTGGTCATAGGCACGCTGCAAAAAGGAAGAGTACACCGCAAATACAGGGAGTTCTCCCATAGATGCCAGCCCGGCGGAAAATGTCACGGCGTGCTGTTCGGCAATGCCCACGTCATAGTACCGGTTCGGGAACTTTCGTGCAAAATGATGCAGTCCCGTGCCGTGTTCCATCGCAGCAGTCACTGCACAGATACGGGAATCTTCTTCTGCCAGGCGCACCAGTTCCTTGCCGAAAACATCGGAATAGGAATCCGTCCCGGAGACCTCCGGGTTGCCGGTTTCGATATCGAACTTGGAAATGCCGTGGTATTCGCCGGGATTTTCCTCCGCCGGCGCATAGCCCTTTCCCTTCACCGTATGCACATGGAGAAATACGGTGATACTCCTTCGCCGCCAGCAGCGCCTCCTCCAGGTCGCCCAGATTATGCCCGTCCACCGGTCCCAGGTATACGAACCCGAAATCCTCAAAGATGGTGGCAGACTGGAGCAGCACGTCCCGGACAACACTCTTGGAATTCTTGATGACCTTCGCCACAGACGGGCCGATCACAGCTGTGCGGTTCAGACGGCGCTCCACCGCCTTTTTGGTGCGGACATAGCCCTCACTGCTCCGCATGGAAGAGAGATATCTCGCCAGCGCTCCCACGTTTTTGGAGATGGACATTTCGTTGTCGTTCAAAATCACGATCAGATTGTTTCCCGACTTTCCGGCATTGTTCAGTCCCTCATAGGACAGACCGCCGGTCATGGCACCGTCACCGACTACTGCAACGGCAAAATGATCTCTGTCTCCGTGCTGGCGCATTCCTTCCGCAATGCCGCAGGCAACAGAGATCGCCGTGCTGCTGTGACCACTGATAAAGCTGTCGTGTTCCGATTCGTTTGGTTTCGGAAAGCCGGAGATGCCGTTTTCCTGCCGCAGGGTAGAAAACTGCTCCAGCCGTCCGGTCAATATTTTATGGGTATAACACTGGTGTCCCACGTCCCAGACAAATTTGTCCTGGGGCGAAGAAAATACACGGTGCATCGCCACCGTCAGTTCCACAGAACCGAGGTTGGAGGCGAGATGCCCGCCGGTTTTCGAGACGGTCTCCACCAGGAGACTTCGAATCTCCTCACAGAGCGACTCGCACTGTTCCAGCGAAAGCCCTTTCAGATCCTTGGGAGAATGCAGCCGTTCCAACAGCGGCGCATCTTCCTTCGGCAATTGATTATGCTCCATTTTTTCATTATCTGCGAGTCTCCTGTCACAGCCAAAACCCGTGACATTCCCGCAGACTTCACTCCTTTATTTATTTTTCACGCCGCAGCAGCTCCTGCGTCAGCGCCATCAGGAACTCGTGTTCCGGAAACTGCGCCAGGATCTGCTCTGCCTCTTCTGTCAGAGCCGCAGCACGTTTCTGCGCCTCTTCCAGTCCCAGCAGCGTTACAAATGTTGTTTTTCCCTCTTCGGCATCACTGCCCACCGGCTTGCCCAGCACCTCAGATGTACTGGTCACATCCAGGATATCATCCACGATCTGGAACGCCAGTCCCAGCTTTGCGCCGTACTGGTCTGCCAGTGCGATCTGTTCTTTGGACGCAAATCCGGCAGTACAGCCCAGGCGGCAGGCGGCACGGATCAGTGCGCCGGTCTTTGCCGCACACATCGCCTCCTGCTCTTCCAGGGTCACGTCGCTGCGCTTTTCGTTTGCCATATCCATGATCTGTCCGCCAACCATTCCGGCGGCGCCGGTCGCCTCGGTCAGAATGTGCAGCAGTTCCACTTTCATTTCCGGTTCCAGGATCGGGTCATCCACGATCACACGAAATGCCTCTGTCAGCAGGGCATCCCCTGCCTGCAAAGCCACCGCATGACCGAACGCCTTGTGGCAGGACGGCTTTCCACGGCGGTAATCGTCGTTGTCCATCTCCGGCAGATCGTCATGGATGAGCGAAAAGGTATGCACCATTTCCAGCGCACACGCCGCCGCCATTGCCTGTTCCTTTGTGCCGCCGAAGATCCGGCAGAATTCCAGCACCAGCACCGGACGGATCCGCTTGCCGCCTGCCTCCAGAGAATACCGCATGGCATCTACCACCTGCGCCTGGCGCTTTGTCTCCGGCGTCACCTGTACATAACGGAGCAGCTGTGTCTCCACCTCTGCCGCCAACTGTTCCAAATGGGCTTTATCCTTCGCTTCCATCTGTGTCCTCCTGTTCTGCCGCCGGCACATTCTGTTTGGAGATCTGCAGCTTTGCCGTTTGCAGTTCCTCCTGACAGGATGCCGCCAGTTCCATGCCTTTGCTGTAGAGCTGTACCGCCTCTTCCAGAGGCAGGTTGCCCTGCTCCAATTTCTGCGTCAGTTCCCGCAGCGCTTTCATGTGTGTCTCAAATGCCATGTGCATCCTCTCCTTTCCCGAAATTTGCCTGTGATATTTCGATACAGCACCGCACAAGCTTTGTGCGGTGTTGCCTCAGGCTTACGATTCCTGCGGTACGACCTCTGCCACAACCTCGCCCTCTGCCAGCCGCAGCCGCAGACGGTCTCCGGGCTGTACCTGTGCGGCACTGCGCACCAGTTCTTCGCCGTGATACGCCAGGGCATAGCCGCGCCCCAGAATTTTCAACGGGCTGAGCATCTCCAGCCGTGCCGCCTGCTGTGCCAGCTGTTCCCGGCACTGTTCCAGCCGCAGCGCCATTCCTTTTTCCAGACGCTGCTGCAAATGCGCCAGTTCCTGCTGCGCCAGCTCCTGCCGGTGCGCCGGAGACTGCAGCTTTAAGCGGTCTGACAGCCGTTCCAGTTCCTGTGCCTTTTGCCGGAGCTGCTGCTGCATGGCGCTGTCCAGCCGGCGTGCCTGCTCCTGCACCTGCTGCATCAGATGGCGCACATCCGGCACTGCCAGTTCTGCCGCCGCAGACGGCGTAGGCGCACGAAGGTCTGCCGCCGCATCTGCCAGCGTCCAGTCTGTCTCGTGTCCCACCGCCGAAACAACAGGAACAGAACAGTGATAGATTGCCATGACCACACGCTCTGTGTTGAACGCCTCCAGGGTCTCCGATGCGCCGCCGCCACGTCCCACAATGAGAACGTCACAGCCGTCACGCTCTGCCGCCGCAATGGCACGGCAGACAGAATCCGCCGCCGCATCCCCCTGCACCTGTGCCGGATAGACCAGCAGATGTCCGATGGGATAGCGCCGCCCGATGACGTTTTTCACGTCCTGGAGCGCCGCACCGGTATCCGAAGTGATGACGCCGATCTTTTGGGGCATTGCCGGGAGCGGACGTTTTGCCGCCGCATCGAACACGCCCATCGCCGTCAGTTTTTTCTTGAGCTGTTCCAGCGCCAGCGCCTGTGTGCCAGCGCCGTCCGGCTGGAGATCTGTCACATACAGCTGAAATGCGCCGTCCCTTTCATAGAGCGATGCCGTCGCTGCTGCGATCACATTCATCCCTTCCCGGGGCGTGAACCGCAGACGCTGGGCATTGCTCCGGAACATCACCGCCTTGACACAGCTTTCCGCATCCCGGAGCGTAAAATAGAGATGCCCCGACCGATAGTGGTTGGTGAAATTGGTGATCTCGCCGCGCACCAGGATGCCCTGCAGCGCACGATCCTCTTTCAGCTTGAATCCCACATAGCGGTTCAGCTGACTCACGCTTAAAATTGCCACAGTTTTCCTCCTTGCTTTCGCCACGCACCATAGACTGCCACACCTGCGGCATTGTCACAGGCGAACTCCGGCGCAGCAAACCAGCACACCGCATTTTCCGCCAGCAGCGGACGGATCAGCTGGTTGGACATGACGCCGCCGGCATACAGCACCGGCAGCCTGCCATAGCGCTCCTGTGCCGCCTTTGTCATGGCGATCACTGTCTCCGCCACAGTCAGCAGACAGAACTTTGCCACATCCTCCGGCAGTTCGCCCTGTTCCAGCCGTTTCCGGCACTGGTTTTCCAGCCCGGACAGACAGCAGTCCATGCCGCGCACCACTGGTTTGATCCGGAATGTTTTCCGGCTCTTTGCCGCCAGCTGTTCCAGTGCCTTGCCGCAGGGAAACTGTAAACCCAGCATCAAGCCCACCCGGTCGATCGCCTGTCCGGCTTTCAGATCCAGCGAAGTGCCGCAGGGTGTGATCTTCAGCGCCATGTCCGCATCCGGCTCACAGTAGAGCGAATCGGTAGTGCCGCCGCTGACATGAAACGCCAGAAACGGCTTTTCCCGTTCTCCCAGCTTTCCGGCAGAGTACAGCGCCGCCAGCACATGACCCACCTGGTGTGAGGTCTCATACAGCGGCACGCCGCTCACCGCAGCAACGGCACGGGCAGTTCCCACACCGGTCAGAAAGCAGGGCATATACGAGCCGTCCACATTCCGGGGACGTGTGGAAACACTGACGCCGCAGACCGGATTCCCCTCCAGAAACGGGCGCAGCCGTTCCAGCAGCTCCGGGAGCTGGCGTGTATGGTGAAACACCGCATCGCTCTGCCGCAGTCCTGCCTCGCCGGCTTTTACCGGCAAAAGCTGCTTTTCCTGATGTACCGCTCCGGTCTCCAGATCCAGCAGCGCCGCTGAGGTGGTGTAATTGCTGGTATCAATCCCCAGAATTTGTGCCATCGGCAGTGTCCTCCTTTGCCGCCGGCTTGGAACGTGCATAAGCACCCAGTACGCCGTTGATAAAGGCGGTGTCCTCCGGATATGCGTATGCCTGGGACAGATGTACTGCCTCACTGATGACAACATTCACCGGAGTCTGCGGCATATTCTTCAATTCGTACAGTGCCAGACGCAGGATCGAACGGTTCACTGCCGGCACACGGTTCAGACTGCGCTGCTTGCTGTGCGCTGCAATAATGCTGTCCAGTTCCTCTGTCTGGGACATCACGCCGGACACATACTGCTTCACCTTTTCCGGGATCGGCAGTTCCAGCATCTCTTCTGTCGAGGCGTACAAATCCTCGATGGTATTCAGTTCTTCGGTTCTCACCATTGCCTCATACAGCAGCAAAAATGCGTATTCTCTGGTTTCGTGTTTTGTCATAACTACCTCCACATCCATTTTTTTACAATTCTTGCCCGCCTGCAACGCTTTTCGCATTTCTGCAAAAAAGAAAGCTGCTGTAGACATTTTACAGCAGCTTTTCATCCGATTACTTTGGTTTCTTTTGGTACTTCTATGTATTTCAACAGAATCGAAAGAAACCGCATCTGATGCGCTGCCCGTTCCATGCCAGTCCGAACAAGTTCTTTCTTCTATTATACCAAAAAAAATCGCCGGATACAACTATTTTACCTCAAAAATTCGAATATTTTCTGCCGGGACTGAAACTTCGCCCAAAATCACGTCCTTGATCGCTGCCGCCTGTGCCGCATCCAGACCCTCTGTCTGCACCACGACCTTGGCGCTGTCCCCGTCCAGATAGACGATGCAGTTGGAATATCCCTGCGCCTGTATCAGCGACTCGATGGTGCTTTCGCTCTCGATCAGCTTGGAAGTCTCCACGGCTGCGATGGCGTCGGTCACCAGTTCGTCCTCTGTCCGATCGCCGCCGCCCAGCATGGACTGCAGTGCCGCCACGCTCTCATCCCGGCTGCTGGTGCGTTCCAGTCTCGCCTGGGCGAAATAGTTCTCCGCACTTCCGGCGGCGGTATACTCTGCCTCTACGTCTGCGGCAGTTTCCTCCGCATCGCCGTTGACGGAATATGCGCCGGATGTCTCGTCAGCCGGTTCGCTTTCCTCTGCCGGCTGGCTCTCCTCCGCTGCCTGGCTTGCCTCAGCATTCACGAAGGCAGTGTCTCCATAGGTCACGCTGTCCCTGGACTGCACCTGTGCAGTTTCCAGCTTGCCGTCCGACATGGCATAATTCACATAGACGGCAATGGCAAGCATCAGCGTCAGACACGAGAGAATGATCTGTTTTTTTCCGATGATAAAAGATGGTTTCTTCATGCTCTGATTCCTTTCTGGTTCACGCCGCCGGAACGACGCAGATTCTGCCGGCGGCAAGACGCAGCACTGCCTGTACTGCCTTTGTAACACGTTCCTGCACCACAGCGCTGGATGCGCCGCTGCACACCACGATCACGCCGCTGATCTCCGGCGCAGCGATCTGCTGCACCAGCGGCTGCTGACTGCCGCTGTCGGAAACGATCACACATTTCCGCTGGATCCTGGTGCGGTTTTCGCCCTGCTCCTGTTCTGCATCCTGTGCATAGATGGTCTCCGGGCTGCCTGCCGCCGTCAGCATCACCCGACAGCTGCCCACGCCCTCGACCTGTTCCAGCACAGCGACCAGCTGCTGTTCCATCCGGCGGCAGTACTGCTCCGCCTGTTCCTGGGAGGCTGTCTCTGCGCTCTGCACAGATGCGGTGTCTGTCTGCTTTTCGGCTTTGTCCGGCAGAAACCCGGACAGCAGGATCAGCGCCAGCCCGGTGATGCCCAGCAGCATCACCAACCGCACGCCGTTCTCGCCCTTCAGCTTTTTCCGCAGCGGTTCAAGAATCCGTTTCCACATGGATATTCACCTCTTTTCCCAGACAATCTGTCAGCAGCTGTCCTGCCGCTGCGGCATCTCCACAGGCCACTGTGACTTGTTCTATCTCTATGCTGTTGTCCTCCGCAATATTCATTTCCACCTGAACCCGGGCATCCGGAATACCGTTCTGCCGCAGCATCGCCGCAAGAGATTCCTCCAGATTTCCGGCAGCACAGCGCAGCGTCTCCTGTTCTGCGGTTTCTGCCAGGCTGTTTTCTGTGAATTCGGCGGCACAGTCCCAGTTCGGCTGGAACTCTGCCGCACCACGGCTCAGCGGCGTAAGGATCCCCAGCACAAACACTGACGCCAAAAGCAGACGCAGCTGGCGGTCAAACTTTGCGCTGGGTTTCAGCACGTCCAGCAGACCGCTGAGAATGCTGATGACGCAGGTAACCAGCACAATGGCACGCATGGTCTCCAACGCTATACTGCCCCCTTTCCAATGGTCATGGCGATGGCAGTTGCCACCACGAACATAATGCCGAAACAGACCAACAGGGCAAAGGCAATGGCGAGCGCCTGCTGTGTTCCGCGGAGCAGACGCAGCAGACTCTTTGTCCCGAAAAGTTCTGCCGCTGCCGCACCCACCGCCACCACAGCACGGTACAACAGCAGCTGCACCAGCGGCGGCAGAAAAAGCACGCACAGGGAGACGATCCCGATCACGCCTGTGGTGCTGCGCAGGATCTGCAAACTGCTGCGCACCGTGGTATAGGCATCGGACACCGCATTGCCCACCACCGGCACAAAGTTGGCGATCACATACTTGGTGGTTTTGGATGCCGCTGTATCCAGACTGCCGCCCAGCCAGTTCTGCATGGAAAGCACCCCCAGAAACAAGGTCATCAGCAGCCCCAGCACCCAGGTGGTGAACTTCCGGGACAGCCGCAGCAGTCCGCCCACGGACACAGACGGACTGACGGCATCCACAATCGCCAGGGAAAAGCCCATAGTGCAGAACGGCAGCAGCACACAGGTAATCATCTGCATCACGCCGTCCGCCAGGGCTACCACGGCAGTCTGGTAGGACACAGCGCTGGTGACTGTGCCGCCTGCCGCCAGGATACTGGCAAACACCGGCACAAACAGGGTCATAAACGATGCGCCCTGGGACAGTGCGCGCTCCACCGCCGCAAAGCTCTGACACAGCGGCTCTGCCAGAACTGCCACTGCCGCAAGCGCACAGACAAACTCGTATACCTGTCCCACGGCACGGCGTTTCGGGTCATCCTGTATGCCCTGGAGCAGTGCCGCAAACAAGATCACTGTCAGCAGTCCGCCCAGCATGGCAAAGGGCTGCGAGATGCGCCCGGAGAGGTAGTCCGAGAACACCTGCCAGATGTGGGACAGGGTGAATTTTTCCCCGGTCTCATCCGGCGCAGTCACCGACAGCCCCAGCTGTTCCAGCACCGACTGCACATCCCAGTCCAGCTGTTCCGTCACCCCAGCTGCGCCGCTCTCCTCTGCCAACTGTCCGACAGGTTCTTCCTGCGCCGCCGCCTGCCACGGCAGCAGCAGCCCCAGGCAGAGCGTCCCCAGCAGCACCAGCGCTTTCCACCGTTTCATGACAACACCTCCGTTACTGTCTGCAAAAGAACCTCCAACAGCGGCAGGGACAGCAGCACCAGGGACAGCCTGCCCCAGAGTTCCACCGTCCGTGCCAGGGCAGACTCGCCGCAGTCCTGGCAGAGATCGCCGGCGATGCCGGTCAGATAACAGATACCCAGGGCTTTCCAGAGAATCGCCAGATAGGCGGACGGCAGGTTTGTCCGCTCGAAAAGCGCCTGCATCTGCGACACCACCGGCGTGAGATACGCCGCCGCTGCGATACCCACCGCCGCACACGCCCCGATCACGCAGAACAGGGCGTGTTCCCGGCAGTATTGTTTCAGCAGTGTGGAAAAGATCGCCGCAGTGATGCAGACTGCTGCGGCAGTTACAGTCTCCTCTATCATAAGCCAAACACCGACTTTACCCGTTCGAACAGCGTGCCGATCTGATCGACCAGCAGCATCAGCACCACCACCAGCCCGGCAAGTGTGGTCATCATCGCCTGCTCTTCCCGCTCCGCCCGTTTCAGAACCAGATTCAGCACTGCTACAATGATCCCCGTTCCGGCAATCTTAAAAATGAGATCTATTTCCATGGTTTTTCCTTTCAGCAAAGCAGGATTGCCGCCAGAAAGCCGCCCAGGACACCCAGGCTGCAATAGAGCCGCTGTTTCCGGCGGCACATTTCGCCTGCCTCTGCGGCATAGGGTTCCAGCTGCCGGCGGTATTGGGACAGCGTGGCGGTCTGACCGTCCAGGTCGCTTGCGCCCAGTTCTTCGCCCAGGGGCAGCAGCAGATTCTTTCCCGTCTCCGGAATCGCCTTGTCCTGCCGGATGCCCGACTCCCAGGCATCTGCCAGAGACATCCCCTGTTCCAGCCCGGAAAGCACCAGCACCGGGAACTGAAACGCCCCATATGCCGGCTCCCGGCAAAGCTGTTCCAGCAGTTCCTGCACCGTCAGACTGCGAAACGCCATCTGCACGGAAAGTTCCCGGAGCATCCGGCAGAGCTGTTCCAGGTTCCGGTGTGTCTGCCGCAGACGCATCGCCTGCATCACGCCGATCCCTGCGCCGCAGCAGACCACCAGCAGCAGCCCCAGCAGTTTCATCATGGCACCACCTGGCGCAGTGTCTGCACCTTTCCCTGTTCCCTGCCGGACAAAACTGCCGCATACTGAAACACGCCCCTGTCCAGCAGCTGTTTCAGCACCGGACGGCGTTCCAGGTCTTCCAGAGATGTTCCGTGTGCCGATGCCACCACCGGGACGCCGCTGCCGTGTATGCGCAAAATTGCCTGGGCATCTGCCTCCGTGCTGATCTCATCGCAGACCAGCACCTCCGGCGTCAGCACACGGAGCGCTGTCAGCAGACCCTCTGCCCGTGGAAAGCCGTCCATCACATCGGTGTGCAGTCCCACATCATATTGCGGCACGCCGTGGTGTACGGCGGCGATCTCGCTGCGCTCATCCACCAGTGTGAGCCGCCAGGATGCCCCCAGAAGGCGGCATAGGTCACGGAGCATCGTTGTCTTCCCCGACCCCACAGCGCCTGCCAGAAGAAGGCTGGAGGGTCTCTCCGGGCATATCTGCCGGAAGAGCGGCTCGGCACAGCCGGTCACCGCATGAGAGACCCGAAAGTTCAGACCGCTGATGTGGCGCATCTGCACCAGTTTTCCCTCCCGATAGACTGCCGACCCGGCAATGCCCACCCGGTTGCCGCCGGCAATGGTCACAAAGCCCTCGGCGATCTCTTTCGCATAGCGGTAGACGGAGTATTCGCACACCGCCTGGAATGTCTGCTCGATGGTTCTCTGTGAAACCGGATGCCTCGGGTCTAAAGGCTTTTCTCTGCCGTGCAGCAGAATGCACGCCGGCCGCTCTGCACGCAGGCGTATCTCCTGGATCTGTGCCTGCTCTGACAGCGGCAGCTGCTGTATCCGGCTGCGCAGCTGCTGCGGCAGACAGCGCAGCACGTTCTGTATCCCTTGCTGTTCCATACGTCCTCCTGTTGGTCATGGGCTGTCCTCTGTGTTTGTCCCATTCTATGCACGGCGGCGGACGAGTATGCAAAAAACCTCCGTGCGCCGGTTGAGTGTCCGGTACACGGAGGTTATAATGGCAACACCGCACAAAGCCCGCCTGACGGTCTTTGTGCGGTGTTACCATTATTATTCCAGTTAAAAACATAATTTCCAAAATAACAATGATTATAAATATTGCTTTTCCATTTTTCATGCAGCTCCTAACAAACTCCCATTTGTCACATCAGTCTTTCGCATACACCACCAGCAGATCGCCCCTGCCCACAGTCACCACTGCATTCTCTGCCAGGATCTCATTGCTGACACCCAGCGGAAACGCATTGGAAAATACCCCGTGGCACAGCGGATACGCCACGCCCTCCAGCGTCACGTCCTCGCACCGTTCCGTCATGGCAAACAAGGAAAAGTACATCCCGTCCCGTCTGGGATAGACTGCCGTTCCGCCGCGCTGGAGCGTGACCCAGTGGGCATGGTCAACCAGCACGCCCTGTGCGCCGTGGTCTGCCAGAAAGCGGAGCATCTGAAGATTCGCCACAGTGTGATCCAGTCTGCCGCCCAGCGCGCCGTAAAACACCAGCCGCCGGCAGCCCTTGGAAAGGGCATACTTCGCCGCCAGCAGAATATCCGTATCGTCTTTCATAGGGGAAAACAGTTCCACATTTTCCCCCTCCGGCACACTGCCCAGGGAGTCGAAATCACCCACGATCCAATCCGGCACAACGCCCAGCGCCTGCGCCAGTTTCACCCCGGCATCCGCACAGACGTAGAGGTCTGCCGCCGGGACAGGAGGCTGCTGTTCCGGATGCACCGGCGCTCCGGCAAAAATCACTGCCTGTTTCATGATTCCCACGCCTTTCGCTGTTTTGCCGTCTGGTACAGAGAAACATAAGCGTCATGACGGCTCTTTGCAATTTTTCCTGCCCGGACTGCCTCCACCACGGCGCAGCCCTTTTCGCACACATGGGCGCAGTCACTGAACCGGCACTGTCCCAGATACTGCCGGAACTCCGGGAAACAATCGGCGATACAGTCCTTGTCCATCTGAAGATACTGTTCCACCTCAAAGGTAGAAAAACCTGGTGTATCTGCCAGATAGCCGCCGGCGCAGGGATAAAGCTGCACCTGGCGTGTGGTATGTTTTCCTCGTCCCAGCTTTTCGCTGATCTCTCCGGTGGCGAGCTGGAGTTCCGGGGCAATGGCATTGAGCAGCGTAGACTTTCCTACGCCGGAATTGCCGGTCATCATGCTGATCTTTCCGTCCAGCAGCTTTGCCACATTGTCGATGGTCTCCGGCTTGTCATAGTCCACCAGATACACCGGAATGCCGGCATCGGCGTACAGCGATTCCAGCTTTTCGCCTCTGTCGAGATCAACCTTTGTCAAAATCACAGCCGGCTGGATATCCTGGTATATCGCCACCGTGAGAAACGAATCCAGCAGCAGCAGGTTCGGGGTCGGGTGACAGGTAGAAGTCACAAAAAAGATCTGATCCAGATTCGACACCGGCGGACGCAGGATGCTGTTTTTCCGGGGCAGGATCTCTGAGATCACGCCGTCCTCGGACAGCATAACATAGTCGCCCACATAGGGTGTGATGCCGCGTTTGCGGAATATGCCTCTTGCTTTACAGGTGCAGATACCGGAAGAGGTCTCTACCGTATAGAGACCTCCCACCGATGTGATAATTCTGCCCTGTGCATTTTCCGGAATGGAAACAGGGAGTTTTGTCATCGCTTTATTCTACCTCCCCGGCATTGTCCGGTGCAGCAGTTTCCGCAGGAACCGTGGTCACCGCAGGTGCAGTCGGCACAGCGACGCCTTCAATGGCTCCTGAAATGTTTTCGCTGGATGCCGTAAATTTCTTGCCGGCAAAATCAAACGTATACGTGCCGAGGACCTCTGTCTTGCCGCTCTGGGCGCTGGTGATGGAGACCTTTACGGTCTTGCTGCCCTTGCCCTTGACCTTTACGCTGACGGACGCATCTGTCAGACTCTCTGCCACAAACTGACGGGATGCGATCACGCCGTCCTCATCTGTGGTAAAGCTCAGCGTATACATACCGCTCATCTCAGAGACCGGCAGATTTTCCAGGCCATAGGTCACTTCGCCCTCCGGCTCTTCACCGTTGCTGACAGTCAGCTTAATGGTGGAGCCAGAAACGACTACCTTGCCCGGCTCCGGATCCTGCTCTGTGACGATGCCCTTTTCTTCTGTAGAGGGTGCCTCAGTCACTTCCAGCTTGAGACCGCGGCTGTCTGCCTCTTTCTTTGCATCCTCCTGGCTCATGCCGATAAACTTCGGCACATCCGTCTCATCGACTGCAATGCCCTGGCTGACATAGATCACAACGTTCGAACCTACGGCAACCTCTTCATCCTTGCCCGGTTCGGTACGGATGACGTGGTCTGCCTCGATATTTTCCTCAGAGGTACTCTGGGTCTTTTTCTGCTCTGCGGTCAGACCAAGCGCCTTCAGCGCATCCTCTGCCTCCTGTGCCGTATAGTTGGTCAGATCCGGGATCTGCACCTTCTGGATGCCCTTGCTGACAGCGACTGCCAGTTCGATCTTGCCGTCCTTGTTCTTCTTCACGAACTGACCAGCCTCAACGTTCTGCTTATAGATGATGTTTTCTTCATATTTGTCCGTATATTCCTGCTCTGCCACTTCAAACTCAATGTTGGGATAGTTCAGCACAGCATCGTCATAGTTCATGCCAATGACCTTCGGCACTTCATCGGTAGAGCCGCTGGAACCGTTTGTTCCCTGCCCCACCAGCAGGAAGATCACGATTGCCGCCACAACGACCACAACGATGGTCACGGCAGTCAGAATCGGAACGACCAGCGACTTGGACTGTTCCGGCTCCGGCTCGTTTTCCTCCCGGTAGTTGTTTTCATAGTAGTCCGGTCTGCTGCCGGAATCGTATCCGTTCCGACGCTGAGGTGTCCGGTTCCGGTTCTCCTCCGGCGGCGTGAAATACTGGGTCTGTTCCGGCGCATTATAATAGCCGAAGATGATCTGGTTGTTTGCCTTGAATGCCTCGATATCCCGGATCATATCCGCCGCCGTCTGATACCGCTTTGAAGCGTCCTTTTCCATGGCGTGCATGATGATTTCTTCCAGGCCAGAGGGAATGTTCGGGTTGATATCTCTGGGGCGCACGGCAACATTCTGCATGTGCATCACAGCGATAGAGACCGGGTTATCCGTATCAAAAGGCTTTCTGCCGGTGAGCATCTCATAGAACATGACACCGACGGAATAAAGATCGCTCTTGGCATCCGTCACGTCGCCGCGCGCCTGCTCCGGGCTGATATAATGCACCGTACCGATCGCCTGGTCTGTGGCAGTCCGGCTCTCTTCCCGGGCGAACTTGGCGATGCCGAAGTCCATGACCTTGATCGTGCCGTCTGTCAGCAGCATAATGTTCTGGGGCTTGATATCCCGGTGAACGATACCGCGGCTGTGGGCGTGCTGGAGCGCACGGAGAATCTGAATGACAAAGTGTACGGCGTCCTTCCAGTTCAGCACGTGTTCGCTGTCGATGTAATCTTTCAGGGTAATGCCATCAATGTACTCCATGACGATATACTGCATCTTGTCTGAAAAGCCCATATCGTAGATCTTCACGATATTGGGATGAGACATCATGGCGATCGCCTTGGATTCGTCCCGGAACCGGCGCTGGAACTCTTCGCTTTCGGAATATTCCTGCTTGAGAATCTTTACAGCGACCACACGGTTATCCAGCACATCTACTGCACGGTAAACATCTGCCATGCCGCCTTCGCCGACCAGCTCCGTCAGTTCATAGCGGCCATCCAGTCGGGTTCCTATGAGTTTATCCTTGTCCATCGTTCTCATTCCTCCGTATTATGTGAAACAGTTGCCAGTGCAACTGAAATATTATCCCGTCCGCCTTTTTCCAGTGCGGCATCGATCAGTTTCTGCGCCGTCTCTTCGTCCGAGAGGTTCTCTTTCAGAATCGTTTCGATCTCTGCATCCGAGCAGAAACCGGAAAGTCCGTCCGAGCAGAGCAGCAGCCGGAATGCCTGGTCTTTTTCCAGATCAATGCGGAAAAAGTCCGGGCAGACCGTCCGTTCTACGCCCACCGCCTTCATCAGCATATGCCGCTGGGGATGGGTCTCCATCTCTTCTTCTGTGATCTCGCCCTTTTCCATGAGCATATGCACGACCGTGTGGTCTGTCGTCACCTGTTCCATTTTGCCGCCGGTGAGAAAATACGCCCGGCTGTCGCCTACATTTGCCACTGCCACATATTCCGGCGCAACAAAAGCCGCAACACAGGTCGTTCCCATGCCGAAGTTCTGATAGTCCATCCTTGCGGTCGTATATACCACGGAATTCGCCGCAGAGACGGAGGACAGCAGCAGAGACCGGATGCTGTAGGCATCCATATCCTCTGTGTAGCTCTCCTCAAAATGTTCGAAAAAGACATCGGTCGCCATGGAGCTTGCCTTGCTGCCGGAGCGTTCACCGCCCATGCCGTCGCAGACGACCAGCAGCAGATTTTCTCCATACTGACGAATCCCGACACGATCCTGATTCTCGTCCCGGACATAACCGATATGGGTTTGCGATGCACTCGTCAATTGTACCACCTCCGTAAAGGTTCCCTGTTACAGAACGCACTGCCGCCGGACTGTCCGGGGCTGCGTTCCGGAAAAAAGCTTTGAAAAGTTAAGACAACACCGCACAAAACTTGTGCCATTGCGTGCAAAGCCGTCAGACAGGCTTTGGGCTGCCTTAAATGGATTCCTGCACAGCATTTCTCTGTGCGTCGGCATCCCGCCGCAGCTGTCCGCACGCCGCCTGGATATCGCTGCCCAGGGTACGGCGGATAGTGGCGTTGATGCCCAGTGCCGTCAGTTCCTTCTGAAACCGCTCCACATCCTTCCGGAACGACCGGAACGAGCGTTCCTTGATGGGATTTACCGGGATCAGATTCACATGGCACTGCATCCCGTGCAGCCGTTTTGCCAGCTTGCCGGCATCTGCCCTGGTGTTGTTGACACCGTTAATGACGGCATATTCAATGGTCACACGTCTGCCGGTGGTGTCGAAATAGTACCGGCAGGCATCCAGCAGTTCCTCCACCGGATACCGCCGGTTCACCGGCATGATCTCGCTGCGGCGCTGGTTCTCCGGGCTGTGCAGGGAGACAGAAAGCGTCACACCCAGCCGCAGGTCTGCCAGCTGACGGATCTGCGGCACAAGTCCGCAGGTAGAGAGCGCCGCATGGCGCAGGCTCATGTTCATGCCGTCCGGATGGGACAGGAGCCGGAAAAACTGCACCACGTTGTCAAAGTTGTCCAGCGGCTCTCCGATGCCCATGAGCACAATGCTGTCGATGCGGCATCCCGCATCCCGCTGGGTCTCATAAATTTGCAGCAGCAGTTCAGACGGCTGCAAGTCCCGGACGTAGCCGGCGATGGTGGATGCGCAGAACTGACATCCCATCCGGCAGCCCACCTGGGTGGAGATGCAGAGGCTTTTTCCATGGTGATAGTCCATGAGAACCGTCTCTACAAAGTTGCCGTCCGGCAGTTCATATAAGTATTTTACCGTATCATCGGCAGAAGATGCAAGCTTTCTTGCAATATTTAGTCTATTTATACAAAATTTTTCATTCAGTTTCTGCCGCAGTTGGAGAGAAAGTGTAGTCATTTGAGCAAAATCCGTCACCTGTTTCTGATGGAGCCAGGAAAAAAGCTGTTTTGCCCGGAATTTCGGCTCGCCCATTTCCGCCAGGTATTGTCCCAGTGTCTCCGGGGACAAGGATAAAATGTCGATTTTTTCCATGAAAATGCTCCTTTCAGAAAGTGTATGCCGGGCGGCGGTCACGAATGCTTTCTCCGGAACTTCGCCACAAAGAATCCGTCGCTGCCGAACATCTCCGGCAGGATGGTCACCATCGGCTGCGCCAGTGCGCCGCCCAGTTCCGGATATACCGGCTCGGGGACAAACTCCGGATGTTTCTGCAAAAACGCCTTTGCCACATCCTCATTTTCTTCTTTGAGAATGGTACAGGTGGAATATTGCAGGATGCCGTCCGGCTTGACGTATCTTGCGCCGTTTTCCAGGATCGACAGCTGTAACTGCGGCAGCTGTGCCAGATCCTCCGGCGATTTTTCCTTGACCTCCGGCTTATGCCGCAGCACGCCGATGCCGGAACAAGGCACATCACACAGCACACGGTCTGCACCGGCGTATTCCTCCTGGAATTCCGCCGCATCGCCCTGGGATGCCGTCACGTTTTGCAGTCCCAGACGCTTGACGTTGTCCTGGATCAGCTTGACCCGATGCGCCGCCAGATCAAAGGCGTACACCATGCCGGACTGCGCCATGCCTGCCGCAATGGTACAGGTCTTTCCGCCCGGTGCGGCACAGAGATCCAGGATCGTTTCTCCGGGTTTTGCGCCCAGTGCCAGAGCGCAGATCTGGGAAGAGAGATCCTGTACGTAGAACCAGCCCTTGCGGAATGCCGGCAGCTTTCGGATATCGCCGGTGTGCAGCTTATATGCGCCGGGCAGATTTGTGGGACTGATGGCATCTCCCAATGCCTGTTCCAGTTCTGCACCGGTACACGCCGCCGGATTCTGCCGGATAAACCGGTTCGCCGGCTGCAAAGCGTCTGCCAGGAATGCACGTGTCGTCTCTTCTCCGTAGGCATCCAGCAGCTTTTCCAGCAGCCACTGCGGCACCGCATATTCCACTGCCATTGCCGCCTTTTTCCCCTTGGGATACGGCACTTTGCACTCGTCCCGGAGAAAACCGCGCAGAACAGCATTCACAAAGCCGGATGCGCTGGCTTTCCGGCAGGTTTTCGTCAGCTTTACGCTCTCATTGACTGCCGCACGGGACGGGATCTGGTCGCAGTACAGCAGCTGATAAATGCCCAGGCGGAGAATGTTCCGCACGGTGCAGTCCAGCTTTCGAAGCGGCTGCTTGCTGTAGTGGGAGATCACCGCATCCAGGGTAATACGCCGTTCGATCACGCCGTAATACAGGGATGCACAGAGCCGCTTGTCCCGGTCGTCCAGCTGGGACTGGGACAGTGCGCTGTCCAGCAGCAGGTTGGAATAGCTCTGCTCCTGCTCGGTTCGGTTCAGCAGCTGTACTGCCAGTTTTCTTGCACTCATCTTCGGTTGTTCCTCTTTGAAATGTTCAGCAGACGAATCAGCTGCAAAATGCTGTTGAGCAGGGCTGCCACATAAGTGAGCGCTGCCGCTGTCAGCACCTTCCGTGCCTTGGTCAGTTCCTCACCGGACAAAATATACCGGCTTTCCAGCGTCTGCATGGCACGGCTGCTGGCGTTGAATTCCACCGGCAGTGTCACCAGCTGGAAGAATACGATAAGGGAAAACAGCAGGATGCCAGCCATTTGCAGGGGCATTCCGGCGTAGGAATTGCTGAAGATCATGCCCAGCAGAAAGACGATATACCACAGCCGGGAACCGATCTGCGTCACCGGGATAATGGCGCTGCGCACCTGCATGGGAAAATAGTCCACAGAATGCTGCACCGCATGGCCGCACTCATGGGCAGCGACACCGATCGCCGCCACCGAAGTGGAATCATGCACGCTGTCTGACAGCCGGATCACATTGCCCTTCGGGTCGTAGTGATCGGTCAGATTGCCGCTGACCCGTTCGATCCGGATCTGGTATAAGCCGTTGTCGTCCAGGATCTGACGTGCCACCTGTGCCGCCGTCAGTCCACGGCTGTTGTGGTCGTTCTGATACCGGCGGAATGTGGATTTCACATTCCAGGATGCCCACAAGCTGATGACCAGTCCGATCAGTACCAGACCATATCCAACGTCAAACCATCCGCCATAAAACAGCATAAGATTCCCTCACTCTCTCTGGTTTATCCCAGTTTTTCGCCTTTTTCCAGTTTCTTTCCACGCAGAAAATCTGCCGTCTGCATCCGGCGCTTGCCCTCCGGCTGGATCTCCGTGAAACGCAGTCCGTTTCCGTCGCCGCAGGCAACCACAAACGCCGCCGGATCTGCAATGGTCCCGGCATCGCCGGAGACGCCCTCGACCACACGGGAGCCGTAGACCTTCAGACGCTTGCCCTCCAGCTGGGTGAACCCTGTGATGCCGCGGATCAGATTATGCAGCTCTGCCGCCGGACGAGTAAAGTCCAGCGCAGACATTTCCTTGGTGATGCGTGACGCATAGGAGGACTGCGCATCGTCCTGGGGCGTGCCGCGGAGTGTGCCAGCCTCCAGCTGCGCCAGCGTCTCCTCCAGTGTTTCCACGCAGAGTTCCGACAGACGGCTGTACAGCTCCTCTGCGGTCTCTTCCGGACCGATCGCTGTTTCCTTTTTCACCAGCATATCACCGGTATCCAGTCCCTCTCCCATCTGCTGTGCCGTCACGCCGGTCTTTGTTTCCCCGTTCAGAATTACCCACTGAATGGGTGCTGCGCCACGGTATGCCGGGAGCAGGGATGCGTGAAGATTGATACAGCCGTACTTGGGCAGTTCCAGCACCTCTTTCGGCAGGATCTGTCCGTATGCCAGAACGACAATGAGATCCGGATTCAGCTGGCGCAGGGTCTCCAGCGCCGCTGCGGCATCTTCGCCCTTTCGCAGTGACAGGGGCTGATATACCGGAATGTCATATTCCAGCGCAGCCGCCTTGACTGCGGTGGGGATGGTATGATGGCCACGTCCCTTGGGACGGTCGGGCTGGGTCAGAACGCCCACGACCTGATGCTTGCTCTCTGCCAGATACCGCAGTGTCGGCACAGCAATATCCGGCGTTCCCATATAAACGATTCTCATGCTTCTTCCAAATCCTCCGGATCTACAAATTCCTCTACCACATCAATGAACAGCTGACCGTCCAGATGTGCGTTTTCATGACAGGTACACTGTGCGCCCAGTCCGCTGAGTGTCATCTCGTACCACTCACCCTTCCGGTTCTGCGCCCGGAATTTGCACTTGTTCGGGCGTGTCACATAGCCCCATTTATTCGGCACAGAAAGGCAGCCCTCCAGAACGTGCTGCTTTCCGCTGGTTTTCAGAATTTCCGGGTTGATCGCCTCGATCTTCATCTCGCCCAGGTGCATAATGAAAAAGCGGCGGCAATAGCCCACCTGGGGCGCAGCCAGACCGACACCGTTCGCCTTGTCCAGGGTCTCGTGCATATCGTCCAGCAGCTGGTTCAGCTTATCTCCGAACTCCGTCACCGGACGGCATTTCATGCGCAGGATGGGATCTCCTTCTTTTATAATACGTCGAATTGCCATAATGATTCCTCCATATTGTCTTCACCGGCGCTCAGACGCCGACATCACCATTCATATCCGCATACAGATGCACTCTCGCAAAGCAACGGTCTGCCCCTGCCTCTGTCAGCACCGCCCGGATCAGTGAGCGGTACGGCTGAGTGTTTTTGCACTTGATGACCAGCTGATAGCGGAACTTTCCGTTGACCCGCCCATAAATGCAGGGAACCGGTTCCAGCACCCAGATGGGATAGGAAAAGCCGGTTTTCCGGATCTGCGCTTTCAGCACATCTGCCGTGTGCATCGCCGCCGTCCGTACTTCCTGTTCCCGCATTCCGGTAAAGCCGATGACGCAAATATCGCAGATCGGCGGAAAGATCAGCTGACGGCGCAGTGCGATTTCCTGGGCATAGAACTCCGGATACGCCTGCTGTGCCGCAAGCCGCAGAACATAGTGATCAGGCATACTGGTTTGCAGGATGGCACGTCCGGGCTTATCGCCTCTGCCGCCTCTGCCCACCACCTGGGTGACCAGGGAAAAGGTCCGCTCATAGCTGCGGAAATCCCCGGCATACAGCGCCTTGTCCACGGACAGAACGCCTACCAGCGTCACGTTTGGAAAATCCAGTCCCTTTCCGATCATCTGCGTTCCCAGCATGATGTCATACTTTCCGCTGCGGAACTCGTTGAACCGTTCCTCATAGGCATACCGGGACATGGTGGTGTCGGCATCCATCCGGAGAACACGGGCATCCGGCACAATGGCTTTCAGTTCCTCCTCCAGCCGCTGTGTGCCGAATCCCATTTTCCGCAGATGCTCACCGCCGCAGGATGGACAGTGTGTCACCATTTCCTGGGTATGTCCGCAGTAATGGCACATCAGGCTGTCGTTGACCTTATGGTATGTCATGGGGATGCTGCAATTGGGACAGTACACCGGCTGGTTGCAGGAGGCACAGCTGATGATCGTATGGTAGCCCCGGCGGTTCAGCAGCAGAAGCGACTGGTTCCCGGCGTCCAGATTCTCCCGGAGCGCCTGCGCCAGTGTTTCCGAAAACATCCCGTCATTTCCGGCAGTTTTCTCTTCCTGCATATCCACGATCTCCACCTGCGGCAGCGGCGCCTGGTTATACCGCTGTTTCATTTCCAACAGAGTATAGACACCACGTTTTGCATAGTAATAGCTTTCCACAGACGGCGTCGCCGATGCCAGCAGCAGCGGACACTGGTGCGTCTGACAGCGTTTTTTCGCCACGGAAATGGCGTGATACCGGGGCGCACTGTCGGATTTATACGTCCGCTCGCCCTCTTCATCCACCACGATCAGTCCCAGATCCTGCACCGGTGCAAAAACAGCACTTCTCGTGCCGATGATGATTTTCGCTTCGCCGGATGCGATGCTGCGCCAGGTCTCACTGCGCTGTCCCAGAGACAGTTCGCTGTGGATCACCGCAACAATATCCCCGAACAGGCTGTAAAACCGTTCCATGATCTGCGGCGTCAGCGCAATTTCCGGCACCATCAGGATCACCTGCTTGCCGCGCTGTACCACCGTGTCGATCAGTCGGATAAACACGCTGGTCTTGCCGCTGCCGGTCACGCCGTGCAGCAGAAAGCAGTGCATTCCCTCTTCCAGGGCTGCGGCCATCCGGTCATAGACTGCCTGCTGTTCTGCAGACAGGATGATATCTGTGGGCTGCTGGGTTTGTCCGCCGCCGGCATACGAGTGCATCGGCGGTTTCACCGTATAGCTTTCCACTACGTCGTTCTGCACCAGCTTTTTTGCCACAGCCGATGTCACGCCGCTGAGATAGCACGCCTCCTTTTCCGAAAGCGCATCTACCTCCTGCAAAATGCGTACCAGTTTCTGCTGTGTCTTGGTCACCGGCGGCAGCGCATCCGGCGGCACTGCCATCCGGAGCATCTTGATGCCGGTCTGTCCGTGGGTCTTTTCCTTTACCGTTTCCACCCGGCGCAGAAAACCTTTTTGCACCAGAGATTCCACGATTTTTTTACCCTGTGCATCGGCATCCGCCAAAATGCGGCGAAACTCCTGCTTATTCCTGGCACGGCGCAGAAAGAACAGCACGTGTTCCTCCGCCTCTGTCAGGGTCGCCTCCGGCTGCGGGGAGACAAGCGTAATTGTCTCCACCAGCTGCACCTGCATTCCGGCAGGCAGGATGGTACGCACTGCATCATAATAAGTACAGAAAGTCATTTCCTTGAGCCAGAACACCATGTCCAGCATCTCCGGAGAGAGAATCGGCTGTTTGTCCACCACGGACAGCACTGGTTTCAGCTGCTGTTCCGTCTGCACTTCCTGCGCAGCAGACAAAACGATTCCCACACGCTTGGCATTGCCCTTTCCGAATGGTACAACGACCCGGCATCCAACCGGAATCTCCCGGGTGGACACGTAGGAAAACAGACGGTCAAACGTGTAGGATGCAGCACAGACGGCAACACCTACGCACCAGATGCGCGGCAGTTCCTGTGTTTCCATTTCGATTTAGTGCGGCATATCTTCGCCATCCACGATGCGGTACTTTCCGGCAGCCAGTTCCCGGATCGCAGTCTTTACCGGCTTTTCTTCCAGGGTCTTGCCTTCCTCGTAAAGTTCATCGGCAATCTCACGGGCACGCTTTGCCACGCCAATTACCAGGGAATAACTGCTTTCGTTCTTTGTAATCAACTGATTTACAGACGGTCTTAACATATTCATTTTCTCAGCACCTCTTCAATTTCTTCCAGATTTTTTTCGGTTTTATGGGATTCTGCGCACAGGATTGACTTGACATCAGCGATCGCCGTGGACAGATCATCATTGATGACAATATAATCGTACTTGGCAGCCGTACCCAGTTCCCGTCTTGCCTGTGCAACACGTTTCTGCACGACCTCTTCTGCCTCAGTACCTCTGCCACGCAGACGCTGTTCCAGTTCCGACAGAGACGGCGGCAGGATGAACACAAAGACTGCATCCGGACGAGCCGCACGGACTTTCATTGCACCCTCGACCTCGATCTCCAGGATGACGTTCTGTCCTTTGGCAAGGTGTTCCTCTACCGGCTGTTTCGGCGAGCCGTAATAATGTTCGCAGTAGCCGGCATATTCCAGAAAGCCGTCCTCTGCGATCAGCTTTTCAAACGCCTCGTTGGTCATGAAACGGTAATTCACGCCGTCCACTTCACCGGGACGGGGCGCACGGGTGGTTGCCGAAACAGAGTAGTACAGGTTCGGGTCTTTCAGCACCTCCGCCAGAATCGTTCCCTTGCCGCAGCCAGACGGACCGGAGACGACAAACAATGTTCCTTTTTTCATGCTGCACACTTCCTTTATTCGATGTTTTGGATCTGTTCCCGGATCTTTTCGATTTCCGATTTCATATCCACTACCAGCTTGGTGATTTCCAGAGACTGTGACTTTGAGCCGGTGGTGTTGACCTCCCGGTTCATTTCCTGCACCAGGAAGTCCATCTTTCTGCCTGTTGGCTCTGCGCTTTCCAGGAATCCCCGGAACTGGGCAATATGGCTATGCAGACGCACCAGTTCTTCATCTACGGCGATTTTTTCTGCCACGACAGCAGTTTCCGTCACCAGACGGGACTCCTCCACCGTGCGGTCGCCCAGCAGCTCCGTGATTTTCTTGTACAGCTTATCATAATACTGCTGCACCGTTTTCGGAACAAGCTGTTCCACACGGTTGGTCATAGACTCCAGATTATCCAGATGAAATGCCACGTCCGCAGCCAGGCGTTCGCCCTCTGTCTGACGCATGGTCACAAACTGCTGCAGCGCCTCAGTCAGGACCGGCTGCACCTCCGACCAGATCACATCAGCATCCTCCGTGACCTGCTGCACCTGGAACGCATCCGGGATGCGGAGCAGCGTGGAAAACGGCAGCGCATCCGGCGCACCGCCAAACTCGCTTGCCGCAGTTCCCAACACGATCTGATTTTTGGGAAAACCGGATTCCCGGAGCAGTTCATTTTCCGCCGCAACAGCACGCAGGTATGCCATCACCACATCATGATTGATCTCCACCGTTGTATCCTTGCTGCCGACAGACTGCATGGTGAGCGCAACCTCCACCTTTCCACGGGAGACTGCCTGCTGCACCTGTTCCTTGATTTTTTCTTCCAGATAGCTGAAACTGCGGGGCAGACGCACACTGGTTTCCAGATAACGGTGATTCACCGAATGCACTTCCGCCGTGATCTCATAACGTTCCGTCCGTGCTGTTGCACGCCCGTAGCCCGTCATACTTTTCACTTCTGTCACACTCCTTATGAAACTGCACGTATCCCATGCAATAATATTCCATAGTATCTTATTATAGCATTTTCGCGAAAAAAAATCAAGTCAAATGCAGAAACTTTTTTTCCATACAAAAAGCGCCGCAGCATATTTCAGCTGCGGCGCTTTTCTATTTACGGAAATCGTTCAAAAAACGACTTCAATTATGCGTTCAGATCAGAAGATTCCGGCAGAGCCTTGATGATGTGTACCAGGAACTTCAGCAGAGCGGTAGCATCGTTACCGTCGATCTCACCGTTCTGGTCATAGCAGTCACCGTTCAGAGTCTGCTGTGCGTTAAAGTCAACTGCGTTTGCAGCCTTCTTGTTCAGCAGAACAGCGTCAGTGATGTCTACACGACCGTCCAGGTTGGTATCGCCAAGCAGAACATCACCCGGAGTTACAGAACCGCTGGTTGCGCTGCTGCTTGCAGTTGTTTCAGTGGTATCGCTCTCGGTTGTGCTGCTCTCGGTGGTATCGCTGGTTTCAGTGGTAGAAGTTGTAGTTGCTGTAACAGTTACAGTTACTTCAACAGTCTCGCCGTCCTTAGAAACCTTGATGGTGGTCTCACCAGCAGAAACGCCGGTTACAGTACCATTCTCATCAACCTTAGCGATAGAATCGTCAGCGGTCTCGAATGTGCAGCCTTCCTTGTTCGGCTTCAGAGTCTCAGTCTCGTCAACACCAACGGTGATGTCAGACGGAGTAACCTTCAGGCTGTCAGACGGATCCTCAGCGTCATCAACCGGCATATCCGGATACAGTTCATACATAGTACCCAGAGCCATCATGATGTCGCCAGCATGCCAGAATCTGTGCAGTGTGAAGTAGTAGTTATCGGTGTTGCCATCCTTCTTGTAGTACTTCTCAGCTTCCTGATACATAGCGGAATTCTTGTAGTTGGAGCGGATGTCTACGAATGCTACACCATCCTTGATCACGTCGCCGTTCGGCATCTTACCAGTGTAACGATCAGCTGCCAGGGTCTTGCCCTCACCATTCTGCGTAGAACCGTTCGGCAGAGCCAGCTTGGTCTCCCACAGTCTCGGCAGGTTGGTGTTATGGTCGGAAACGCCCAGACCGATATCATCACGATACTTGTTCCACTCTCTGTCGAGGAGCTGTTTGCCCAGGTACAGGGACTGCTGTGCCAGCTCTGTAGCAGATGCAGCAGATGCAGTGGTCTTGTTCTCATAAGAAGTCTTTGCAGCAGCGATGTCGTCAGTCTTAACGCCCTTTGCCTTTGCATAGTAGATCAGAGTATTTGCCAGAGAAGATACACAACCCAGGTCGCCGTCACCATAGCCAACGATGGTGCAGGTCAGGTTGTTGTTATCCTGGTACTTACCAGTCCATGTCTCCGGCTGACCAGACCAGATCAGGCTGGACGGAATGGAGAAGGACTCGCCGTCATCGGTTACACCCTTTGTCAGATCCGGTACAGTGAACTCAGTATCTGTGGTGTCATACGGCTCATACTTTGCAGAGAATGTCTTGGTTGCATTTGCAGTACCCAGGATGGTGTTGTCCATGAACCAGCCTACCCAGCGATCCAGAACCTTTTCCAGAGCCTCGCTCAGTTTCAGACCAGTGTCGCCAACCATCGGATCATTTGCGTTTTCAGACTTCACAACATAGTACAGTTCAGCCAGACGCTGTACAGCCCATACCTGGTTACCGATCCAGTGGTTCGAACCAGGGTCAGCGTATACCGGGTGTTCCAGATAAGCCATGTTGTAGAATGTGGACACATCAGATGGATACTGCTCATAACGTCCCTTCCAGGAGTTCGTGCAGCCGCCGGCGATCGGGCCGTCCTTAGACAGCAGCCACAGGTACAGTTCCATCTGTCTGCTCAGAGACTTCTCGAAGTCCTCGGTAGCACCCTGTGCCTTCATGCCTGCATTCAGGGAAGAGTCATTTACCAGTGCATAAGCAGCCAGCGGGTTCTGGTAGAATTCGTGGCAGTGAGATGCACCAATCTGCCATGCCCAGGAGCCGTCCATTGCACCGCCCCAGGAGGTGTACCAGTTCATCAGATAATGCTTGCCATTATCCTTGCCGCCCTGAGACCACTTATTCTGGCAGCCGATTTCCTTGTAGTACTTATCGTACATATTGTTACGGGTTTCATCACCCATCTTACCAGCCAGTGCGGAGATAGACTGATTACCGCCCCACTTGGAGTTAACAGTCTGTTCGCCTACGCCCCATCTGTTTGCATCATAAACAGCCTGGATTGCACGGTCTTCTGCGTCCGGTGCGTTGGTGTAAGACCACTGTTCAGCCGGAGTAGCTTCGGTGTTGAAGAAGCCCTTCATACCGCCGTTGCCTCTGATACCATAGGACTTGTGCAGATCGGTACAAGCGTGCGGGATAGTTTCCCAGCAGGATTCCTGCTCACCACGCTGGAAGGTGTTGATCAGCGTAAACTGACCGCTGCCGCTTGTAGATACAGCACTCTGTGCACCCTGAGATCCATTTACAGCACCAAAGCCATACCAGTCATCTACGTCAGCCAGCCAGTGCATCAGGTACAGACCCTTATCGCTGCCGTATGCGGAGCAGAAGCTCTGGTGGATCGGGTTCTGTGCAGTATTGCCCTGTGCCATATCGGTCGGATACATTTCAACCTGTTCCCACTCATCGCTGTAAGTTGCGCTCAGCTGACCGCCCTTGGACATGAAGTTGCCGCCCTGCTGATCCGGGATCATGGTTGCTTCCATGGTCTTCCAAGCCTTAGCCAGGTCGCCAACAGTCTCAGTAGAAGCGTCCTTTACGTTCTTTACTTCAACTTCGCCGTTCTTTGCAGCGTTTACGATGTTATCACGCATTGCTGCGGTCCATACCAGGTAGGACAGTGCCTCAGAAGTTGTCTCGTGACCATAGTCCGGAGCCTCGATACACAGATCTTCTACCGAGTGGTACGGGATGCCCAGACCGTCGGAAACGGTGTTCGAGCTGGACATATAGCCGTTCTGTACACCGTTGGTAACAACGTCATCGTACAGGGACATAAAGCGCTGTGCATAAGACTTGTCGCCGTATGCCTCGTCTTTGGTTCTGGTACCAGCGGCAGCAGATGCAGCGGTCGGCAGAACTGCCGAGCAAGTCATTGCAGCAGCCAGAACAGCAGCCAGAAATGTTTTGCTTTTCTTGAATTGCATAGTTTAGGAATTCCCCTCTCTGAAAGATAAATGTAGGAAATGATGGTTTCCGCTGTGTTCGCATCCTTTCTTCACGGCAGGACCCGGCGGGCACAGCAGCTTATGTTTTTGAACGCATCCTTTGTCCATTTTCACAGGACGCACACAAGGATGCCTTCTTTCATATCAAAAATTATACACCCCTTTCGAAAGTATGTCAACCCTTTGCACAAATTCCTGCTGTGAAATTTTGTATTTTTGTAGCTTTGCCCAGTTTCACGCCTGCCGTTTTGTGCAAGATGACCCACATTTTTCTGTCATTGCGCATTTTTTCCGTCTCATTTTGCATTTTCGCCGATTCACCGCCGGATTTTCACAGCACTTTCACACAAATATGCCATACTGCTTTTGCGATACTTACAAGCTTTTCTGACGGTTGCAGAATTCGTTTTATCCATTATTCCGATATTTCATGATACTGTTACACTTTATATATGACAGGAACACATTATTTTGCGATAATAAAATGAGTTGTAAAAAGCCGACAAAACGGCTTTTGCAGAAAGGAGCAATCATATGGTTGAAATTCAAAACCTGACCAAATATTACGGCAGCAAGGCTGCGCTCAAAGGGATCAGCTTTACCATAAAGGAAAATGAAGTGCTGGGCTTTCTCGGACCGAACGGCGCCGGAAAGTCTACTACATTAAATATTATGGCTGGTGTTATTCCTTCCACAGGCGGAACGGTAAAGATCCAGGGCTATGACATTGCCCAGCAGCCCGTCAAGGCGAAAAAGTGCATCGGCTTTCTGCCGGAGATCCCGCCGGTATATCCGGATATGAAGGTCCGGGAGTATCTGTACTTCGCTGCCGGGTTGAAAGGCATCCCTGCCGCAAAGCGGAAGGGCGAAGTCGAGCGTGTTATGGAGCGGCTGAAGATCACGGACGTGCAGAAGCGTCTGATCCGCAACCTGTCCAAGGGCTACAAGCAGCGTGTGGGATTCGCCATGGCGATCCTGGGAGATCCGCCGGTGCTGATCCTGGACGAGCCGACGGTCGGACTCGACCCCACACAGCTGATGGAAGTCCGCAATCTGATTCTGGATCTGCGGCGGAATCACGCCATCATCCTGAGTTCACACATTCTGGGTGAGATCAGTGCCGTCTGTGACCGCATCGTCATCATCAACCACGGCGAGATCAAGGCAGACGACACCATCGAGCGCCTGGAAGAGGCAGACAACTCCGGTCTGGTGCTGAAGCTGAAGATCCAGGGCAGCTCCAGAGAAGTGCCGAAGATCGCCAGAGCCGTAGAGGGCGTTGTCCGTGTGGACAACATCCAGTTCGTACAGACCGGCATTTATACTTATGATATAGAGCTGGAAAACGACGGTGTCCGGAACGCTCTGCTCTCCGCTCTGCTCCAGCACGGTCTGGAAGTCCTGGAAGTCTCTGCTGAGAAGAAGAACCTGGAACAGGTATTCGTCAAGCTGGTCAACCAAAAGACAAAGCACTCCAGTCTGGAAGATCTGCTCAGCGAAATGGACGAAGAGACCGCCCAGAAGAGCGGCGATG
>ERZ808270.253-NODE-253-length-33779-cov-8.699680_pt1 | contig 33779 bp, 25 predicted proteins | sample MGYA00521082_ERZ808270 | MGnify/ENA primary metagenome ERZ808270 (study PRJEB31516, sample SAMN03275594) | gut metagenome | biome: mammalia-associated habitat; material: feces | host: Papio cynocephalus | place: Kenya | collected 2012-07-27 ... | reverse complement strand
TTGCTTGACAGGGCTGAGGTGCAGCCTAACTTGCGCGGAGCGAAAGTTAGTGCAAACCGAATGCACTGGCAAGAAAAAAACGTGTTTTTTGCTTGACAGGGCTGAGGTGCAGCCTAACTTGCGCGGAGCGAAAGTTAGTGCAAGGCGAGCGAAGAGCAAAGAAAAAAACTTGTTTTTTGCATTGCTTCCACTCAGTTCTGTGGGCGACGCGTCTCGCGTCGGCATCGCTTGCGGGCATAGAGTCTAATCAGAGTCTACTGGGGGCGACGCGTCCTCGCGTCGGCGTCATCATGCAATGAATATGAATACCCCCAACTTGCTAAGTGATACCGACGCGAGGACGCGTCGCCCCCGGTATTGGCTGAAAAAATTGCTGCTCGCTGACGTTGCCGACACGATACGCGTCACCCACAACACTAATGATTCACCCACTAATAATTCTCCCATAATACCACACACGCGTGCGCGCGCATCACAGCCATTTTTCCTCTTCTACGCCCTCACGCCCTCACTCGCAGATTCTTTCTTTTTGATTATCAAAGTCATTACAACGCGCTGCTGCCTACACTTTTCCTACACTCATCCTACACTTTCGGCCTCACGCCCGCAAATCCCCGTCCTCGTACAAAAGCAATATGCCACCAAGGACTAATCAAAACACTTCCAACCACTAATCAAAACACTTCCGACCACTAATCAAAACACTTCCGACCACTAATCAAAACGCTTCCGACCACTAAGAAAAACGCTTCCAACCACTAATCCGACAATGACGTCGCAATGCAAGGAAAGTGTAGGCAATAGCACAACTATTACACTCATAGTTACACTCATTTCCAAAGCGTTACAACGCACTCTGTGCAAGATAACAATTATTCTTACCCCAAACTTACGGTAACACACGTAGGCACACGCCTACACGAGGGGGAGAAGAAAAAGTGAACAAACTGTACACACTTTTTGCCCAACTCCTATACTTGCCGTACCTTTGCACTATCCAACGTACTTTCGCTCCTTGCGCTACCCCGCCGAAGATTGAAACACATTGATTTTGAGATTCTTAAGTTTTTTACTACTTTTGCAACTCATCTCAAGTTTTCCCTCCAGAGGAGAAATATTAAACCAACGAATCATTACAGAAACCGATTCTACCCAATGAATTTTAAAAAGATAAACCTCGTACAGACTGAAGACGGACACAACTACTTGTGGCCCTACGTCCTCGTCACCACACTATTCTTCCTGTGGGGATTTGCCCACAGCATTCTCGACGTGCTCAACAAGCACTTCCAGGACACTCTCGGTGTGAGTAAGACGCAGTCGGCGCTTGTACAAGCCGTGGTCTATGGAGGTTACTTCCTCATGGCTCTGCCCGCTGGCCAGATTATTCGTCGTCTGGGCTATCGCGGAGGAGTGCTCACAGGACTCTTGCTCTACGGCATTGGCTCCCTACTGTTTATCCCTGGTGGGCAGATCAATTCGTTTCCTTTCTTCCTATTTTCGCTCTTTGTCATCGGCTGTGGCCTCACCTGTCTGGAGACGGCTGCCAATCCCTACGTCACCGTACTGGGCAATCGGCGCGATGCAGAGCGACGCATCAACCTATCGCAGTCGTTCAACGGATTGGGATGGATTGTCGGTCCCATCGTGGGCGGACATTTCTTGTTTGCTTCGCAAAGTGGCAAGTCCAACATCTCCGTGCCCTATGCCATCATCGGCATATTGGTGATCTGTGTGGCAGCGATCTTTACACGAGTCAAACTGCCCGAGGTGGACGATTCGAAGGAGGAAGACTCCGTATGCCACACAAGCGAAAAGGCTTCAAGTCTGTGGTCGCACCGCAACTTCGTAGTGGGCATGATTGCGCTGTTTCTCTACGTGGCAGCACAGACGGGCATCAATAGTTTCTTTATCAACTACGTCACCGAATTCTCCCACATGGATCGCGCCGCCGCTGCCAACCTCTTGGGCTACGGAGCCATGGCGCTCTTCATGCTTGGCAGAATGGGCGGTAGCTGGATCATGTCGGCGGTACGTGCCGAGAGCGTACTGCTCTACTGCGCCATCGGAGCAACTGCAGCCATGGCCACTCTGCTCACGGGCACGGGCGGTCTGGGCATAGCAGCCTTCATGCTGTGCTATCTGTGCGAGAGCATCATGTTTCCCACCATCTTCGCCTTGGCGCTGCGCGGTGTGGGGGCACACACCAAGCAAGCCTCGTCTTATCTGATCATGTGCATCGTAGGCGGTGCCGTAGCACCCGTGCTGATGGGACTTATTGCCGATTATTGCAGCATGGCATTGGCTTTCGCCATCCCCCTCATATGCTTCGTGGGCATTGCGCTCTATGCCATGATGCTCCTAAAACCCTCTGCTCATGCTGAGTGATGAAATCAAGAAGCTCATAGAGCAGCAGTTTGGCTTTGCCTTCACGCCAGGACAAGAACGAGCTGCCACGCTCCTCTCCCACTTCGTCTGTACACCCAAGGCCGATGCGGCCTGCATTCTGCGAGGCTATGCCGGTACGGGCAAGACATCGCTCGTGGGTGCATTGGTCAAGGTGATGCGGTTGCTCAAGCGCGAAGTAGTGCTCCTTGCGCCTACGGGACGTGCCGCCAAGGTGTTTTCACGCCATGCGGGCGAGGCGGCATTCACAATCCATCGCGTGATCTATCGCCAACAGACGTTTCAGGGCGAGGGTACACGCTTCTCATTAGGCTTCAACAAGTTGCGCCATGCGCTCTTCATCGTCGACGAGGCTTCCATGCTGAGTAGTGGCACAGGCTGTATGGGACAATCGCTCTTTGGCACAGGCGAACTGCTCGACGACCTCATACGCTACGTCTATTCGGGCGAGGGCTGCCGACTGCTCATGGTGGGCGATACGGCTCAGCTTCCACCTGTGGGCGAGGAGGAAAGCCCAGCACTGAGCGACGACGTGCTCCGTGGATACGGTCTACTCGTGGGTAGCGCCGATCTCACGGAGGTGGTGCGCCAGAGTAGCCAGAGCGACGTACTATCTGGCGCCACGCTACTGCGCACGCTGCTCAAGCAGGGCTACGAGGGCATTCCGCCCCTTCACACCGATCGACATGGCGAGGTACGTGCCATGCCTGGCACTGAACTTATAGAGAGCCTCGTAAGCGACTATCAAGAGTTTGGCCCCGACGAGGTGATTGTCGTGACGCGTTCCAACAAGCGAGCCAACATTTACAACGGCGGTATTCGTTCGCGCATATTCGACCGTGAGGACCAACTCACCCGTGGCGACTTGATCATGGCGGTGAAGAACAACTACTTCTGGACTTCACAACTTGCCAAGACGCTCTCAAAGGACGCCCCTCCCCTTCCGCTCAACTTCATTGCCAACGGCGATACGGCGGAGGTGGTACGCGTGCGCAATGTGCACGAGCAGTATGGCTTCCGCTTTGCCGATGCCACACTGCGTTTCCCCGACTATAGCGACTTTGAGATGGACTGCCGATTGCTGCTCTCCACGCTCGAGAGCGAATCGCCCTCGCTCACACAGGATGAGAGCACGCAGCTCTACGAGCGCATACTTGCCGACTATCAGCACATCCCCTCCAAGCGCGAACGGCTCAAAGCGCTCCGACAGGACCCTTATTATAATGCGTTGCAGATAAAGTATGCATACGCCGTGACTTGCCACAAGGCGCAGGGCGGACAGTGGGCTCGCGTCTACGTGGACCAGGGCTTCGTGCCAGCCGACGAAGCGGGCGCTCCTTACCTCCGCTGGCTCTACACCGCATTCACCCGCACCACCGAACGCGTTTACTTGGTCAATTGGCGGACCGATTTATTTTAAGTAATAAGTAACAAGTAATAAGTAATACATTCTTGCTAATATCAAGCAATAACTTGCTATTATCAAGTAATAAGTAACAAGTAATAAGTAATACATGCTTGCGATTATCAAGTAATAAGTATATTATTTAAGTATTAAGTATAACATGCTTGCTCATTTTCAGCCAGTCTTCTCAGAGTCTACTGGGGGCGACGCGTCCCCGCGTCGGCATCAAAATACGAAAAAAAACAGTGCCCCACAGGGCTAACACAATATCATCTACAAGAATTCTTAACCTTTACCCCAACCCGGCACCGCCTCTTGCGATGCCACACCTATGCCTTTATATATATGAGAAAAAAACTCCTTCCCCTCTTGCTGCTCCTGGCCTTGCCCGCAGCAGCACAGACCGTAAGTACAGCCGATGCAAAGGCTAAAGCCGTGGCTTTTCTCAATAAGAAGAGACCTACGACCGGCGTGAAACGCACCCCCGTAAGCAGCCGAGAACTTACACTGGCGTATCAAGCCGCGGCAGACAACGAAAACTATTTCTACGTGTTCAACCGCGAGGGCGGACACGGATTCATCATCGTCGGCGGCGACCTCCAAGCTCGCGAGATTCTGGGTTACTCCGACGAGGGAACTTTCCGCACCGACCTTCTGCCCGAGAACCTGAAGTGGTGGCTCTCGCAGTATCAGAGTCAGATAGCACATGCCATCCGCAAGGCAAGCACAGGCGAGGCATCTGCCACGGCTCAATCCGCTCGCCTACGAAAAGAGGCTGCTGCCGCAGCCTCAGCACGAGTCTCCATTCCGCGTCTGCTCTCCGTCAATTGGGGACAGGATGAGCCTTACAATCTGGCCATCACGGGTGGACAGAACAATTACAAGACGGGCTGCGTAGCCACAGCTGGTGCACAAGTGATGACACGTTGGAAGTATCCGGCCCAAGGCAACGACCATGCCTTCGCCGCCATGACGCTCAGTGACAACACCACGGAGGCACGAGCCACCAACACGTCTATGCTGATCGACTGGGAGAGCATGAAGGATTCGTACGCTTACTTCTCTTACGACTATTCCAAGGATGAGAATAAAGCCGTGGCGGACCTAATGTACAACCTCGGACGTGCTTCCGACATGGAATATAGCACCTCTGCTTCGGGCACCACAGCTCGTGCGCTCGGCGCAGCACTCATCAAGGATTTCAACTACGATGCTGCACTCAGCGTGGAAGACCGATTCCGATACTCCGACGAAGCATGGGAACAATTGGTCTACAACGAACTATCCGAAGGTCGACCCGTGATCTATTCTGGCACGGCCCCCAAACAGGGTGGTCACTGCTTCGTGTGCGAAGGCTACGATGCCACCAACAACGAGTACTACATCAACTGGGGATGGCGTGGCTACTGCAACGGATATTTTGCACTGACAGGTACAAATGCGCTCAACGATAGGAAGACGGGAGTAGAAGGTGATGGCTTCACCGATAACCAGTCAATCCTCCGCGGTCTGAAGCCCAACGAGGGGGGCAAGTTCCGTAAGGCGCTGTCTATGGAGAAGCCCGCTCTTAAAGAAGCCCCTTCTTACTATGACTACTACTTCAGTTGTACACTGACCGACCTTAGCTTCGACCCTAACGAAGAGACTCCCGTATCCCTTGCATTTACAAATACACAGACAGGCGAAAAGGTCTACCTCAATTCTAACTACACCACGGCCTCAAACCCTAAGGGATATTATATGCCCTCCATTCCCTTCAAGGTGCCCTCTGCTTGCGTAGCCGGACAGACTTACACAGTAGGATTGGCTTATAATGATGAAAACGGCATCATGCGCGAGGCTTACAAAGATCCCGCCCAAGCATTGCCAGAGTTCACCGTAGCTACGCCCACCACGCAACTTTACCTTGTGGGCAACCCTTCGTTTAAGGATAATGGTGCTTTCGTCTCGACCGACGATTTCGAACTCACGCTCAACGTGAAGAATAATTCGGATGCCGACATCACCAAGGCGCTCTACATCTCCATCTATTCTAAGGCTGGATACGTCTCAGCCTCTTGCACCACAGAGGCACAACTCTTCCCCGCTGGCGAAGTGACCACAATTAAGCTCAATGCTTCCGACTTCAACGGAATCTCTAAGCTCAACGAGGGAGACACTTACACGCTCGACGTGAAAGACGACGACACTTACAAGGACATTTTCTCGAAGAATAAGTTTACCTTCCAAGTGGTGCCTACCACGCAAGTGGCGCTCAACATCACCTCTGCCGAATGGGCCACGCTTTGTCTGCCTTTCTCTGCCTCCCTACCTGCCGATATGAAGGCTTACACCGTGAGCGGACATGAGGGTACGGATCTGCTACTCACTCCCGTGACGGACGGAATACTGCGCATAAACACGCCCTATCTGGTTAATGGTCCGCAAGGTACTTACAACTTCTCTGGCCCGCAGAGCACCAGTGGAAGCTACAGCAATGGCATGCTCGTAGGCTCTACATCAGAAAGTTTCACCGCACCCAAGCATAGCTACATCCTGGCCAACTACAATGGTTCGTTAGGCTTCTACCGCATCGCTGCCGAGAAGGCTTGCCGTCGCTATTCTGCCTATCTCGAAGTTCCTGCCGTACTCAACCTCACCTCGTTCCGATTCGTCGATGCCACCACAACGGGTATCCAATCGCTGCCTATCAAGGGCCTTACCGACGAAGAAACCTACGACCTCAGCGGCCGCCGCACCAGCGCGAATGCGAAAGGCCTTCTCATCATCAACGGACAAAAAACTTTGAAACAGTAACTCACCCTCATTATGAATAAGCTAACTTATACTGCTCCACAAGCAGCCCCTATCCGCCTCGAGCCCAGCACCATCCTCGCCACCAGCAAGGAGCCCGAGATTAAGCAAGGCACAGAGATTCCCGAAGGCGACCTCTCCGACGTAGACAATCTATAGGTAGTTGAAGAGTTGAGAAGTTGAAGAGTTGAGAAAATAGTATATTGACTACACATCGTCTCAATTTCAAAACTATCCTCTTAACTCTTCAACTCTTCAACTCTTCAACTTCTTGACTATCCTCTAAACATATAAACTCAAAAACTAAAAATGTACGCTATTATCATCAACGCTATCGCCGTGATCGTGGGCAGTGCCATCGGGGCTCTGTTCAAACGCGGCATTAAGGAAAAATACATCACCGTGCTCAACACGGCTATGGGACTTTGCGCCATTGCGCTCGGTCTGAACGTAGCTATCGAGAGCATGCAGAAGACCCACTACCCTGCCCTGTTTATCTTCTGCCTCTCCATCGGCGGACTGGTGGGCACACTCCTCAAGATGGACCAGCGCATGGAGCGCGCCACTCGCCGTATCTCGACGACGAATCTCTCTGAGGGCATCACCACGGGCATTCTGCTCTGCTGTGTAGGTACGCTCGCCATGATGGGCCCCGTCATGAGTGCTCTCTACGGCGACAATACTTACCTTATGACAGCCGCCACGCTCAACCTCGTGACAATGATCGTGGTAGCTTCATCCTATGGTTTCTGGGTGATGGTCACCTCTGTGGCGGTATTCCTATGGATGTCGGCCATCTATGGCATTGCGCTTCTATCCCGCTCATTTATCTCCGAAGAGCTCATTGCCGAAGTTTCGCTCGTGGGTGGCATTCTCATCACGGCATCGGGCCTTGGCGTGCTCCATATCAAGGACTGCAAGACGATCAACCTCCTTCCCGCCTTGCTCGTGCCGATGGCGTTTTTTGCTCTAAAAGCGATTTTCTCCTTTTAAGAGGTAGACACGTGTATTTATACTGAAACGATTTAGGGGTGGTAATCAATACGACTGATGCGATATTGATTACCACCCCTTATTTCCTATTCTATATTTTTTATGTTGTCTTACCCGTTGGCGGAATTCTTGGTTAACCCGTCAACCAATTCCGCCAACGTGTTTTGTCTTATAAATTGCTCTCCACCAGACGCGAGGCATCTCCCCAATTGCTAATGGAGTAAGCAGAAAGATTGCCACGAGAGACACGCAGCGTGATATGATTGGACACAGAGAAGAGGATGTGATCGGCGTAAGGAGGATTCTCGCTCTCACATTCCACATCACACCCCACATCGCCCCCCACACCGTAAAAGGCATTCTTTCCCACACGTTTCACCGACGAGGGTATGCACAGTCTGCGCAAGGCTTCACAACCATAGAAAGCACTTTCACCGATAGAAATCAAGCCCTCTGGCAGGTTAATGCGTTCCAATGCCGCGCAGCCGCTAAATGCGCCCTTACGTATATCTCTTACGTTGTCGGGCAAGAGGATTTCTTTAAGCTTGCGACAATTCGAAAACATCCAATAGTTCACCACATTGTTGACCATATAGCAAGCGCCATCTCGCTTCAGATATTGATCACCATCTGCCACCAATGTAGCTTCGCTCAGATCGAGCCGAGAAAGCTTACCGTCAGTAGGATTTCCTTTGACATCGCTTCCTGCCATATCGCGAAGCAGCATCACATCGCTACTTCCTACAACGCCAGTGAGCTTCAGATTCGTAATCTTGTATTTCTTACGTTCGCCTATCAATTGATGCAACTTGCCTGGCGCGTCGAGATGTAACTCTATCTGTCCCACTGCTGGGCTGGGATTGTCTGCATCAGAGGCAGCCATCATGCGGTTGGAGGTCTGTACCTGAAGAAAGTTTCCAGTCTGTTGCTCCACCCTGCTTGCGGCTTGCACTTCAGCAAATGTCGTACTTCCAACAAAGAGCGCAATAATGCTGCACATAAGGTTTGCCTTATGCGATACGTGGGTGAGCAAGGATCCGTTGTATAGTTTCTTCATTTGGAGGTATAACAGGACAAGTGTATTCGTCAGCAAATATACAGACTTTTTGCTGATTAGCAAACTTTATTACTATAAAAGACTTGTTATGTACAAGAAATGTCGTCGCAAGGTAGCACCTTGATTGCGACGACATTATTCTTATACCATTATAAATCGGAGCGGATATGAGCATGGGCTACAAGTACCGCCCCCGTGCCGCATTAGTCAATGCGGTGCACCATTTCACGGAATATATCAGCCATGAGGGGCTGAACGGCATTGGCTGCACGCTGCACTTCTTCGTGGCTTACTTCTACAATCTTGCCCTCTACACCAAGGTCGGTGATGATGCTGATGCCAAACGTGCGGATGCCGCAGTGGTGAGCTACGATCACCTCGGGGACGGTCGACATTCCTACTGCATCGGCGCCCCAAATGTGGTACATACGATACTCTGCGGGGGTTTCGAAAGTAGGGCCTTGAGTGGCAAGATATACGCCCTCTACGGTGTGGATACCCTTTTCCTTAGCAATGCTTCGTGCCATATCAAGCAGCTCATGGTCGTAAGCCTCGTGCATATCCGGGAAACGAGGACCTGTGGGGAAGTTGGGGCCATGGAGCGGATGTTCGGGCATGAAGTTGATGTGGTCAGTGATGAGCATGAGGTCGCCAATCTTGAAGTTGGGATTCATACCACCCGAAGCATTGCTCACAAAGAGGGTCTTGATGCCAAGTTCGTACATCACGCGGATGGGGAACGTCACTTGCTTCATGTTGTAACCCTCATAGTAGTGGAAGCGTCCCTGGAGCGCCATGACGTCTTTATCGCCCAAACGACCAAAGATGAGTTTTCCACTATGACCCTCCACCGTGCTTACGGGGAAGTTGGGGATATCCTTATAAGAAAATTCGTCTTCTATCTCGATTTCCTCAGCAAGGTGTCCCAGACCGGTGCCCAGGATAATAGCGGTGCGAGGACGCATCTGCGTGTGTTCTTTAATCCACGCTGCGGTTTCTTTGATTTGCTCTAACATATTGTAAGATGGATTGATTAAATGATATTTCTTCTTCGTTGGCCGGCTCTACGCTTACCGTGATAGGCTGCACGAGGAGGCGATCTTTTAAGTCTGGAGGAAGCAGATGGGCAATGGTGCGCAGGCGCTCTTCATCCTTTTGCGTGGTGACAGCCCAAGTACAATCTCCTTCTTGCCACTCCTTTGCTATGCGCTGGGCATCGGTGGGAGTGAAGTTGTGATGGTCACGAAATTCTATCGTTCGCACATACACACCTTGTCTCTCCAATTCTGCCTTTAAAGGACTTGGATCGGCTATTCCAGCAATGAGAAGCACACCACCTGTAGAGCCTTGGATCGATGTCTTTTTTCGTGACGAAATATCGACAGGCTTTACATGTTCTCCCTTTGCCCAAGCTGGCAGCAATGGGCCGTAAGAGATCTGGCTATAATACAGCCTTTGCGATGGAAGAACTTCTAACGTAGGGTGCTCATCAGCCTCACACTTCGTGACCACCACAATCTGTGCTCGCTGAGCCGCCGAGGGAGCTTCGCGAAGTCGCCCCCAAGGGAGGAGATGGTCGTGAGTATAGAGTCGGTGTGAGTCGGTAAGGAGAATATTAAGCCCCGCACGAATATAGCGGTGCTGATAGGCATCGTCGAGCACTACAACGTCGGTATCGGGCACATCGCGCAAGAGCCTTTCCACTCCTACTACGCGCTTTTCGCACACCGCTACCCGAGCGAAAGGGCAATTCTGCATCACCTGATAAGGTTCGTCGCCCAGCTCGGCAGCCGTAGTACGGGGCGTACCTATCACATAGCCTTTCGTCTGCCGACCATACCCTCTGGAGAGCATAGCCACATGGTAACCCTGCTCATGAAGCAGACGAAGGATATATTCCACATGAGGCGTCTTGCCCGTGCCTCCCACAGCGAGATTGCCCACACAGATGAGAGGCAGGTCGAACGACTGAGATCTCAGCCATCCCACGTGGAACATCCAACCTCGCACCGCTACCACCACTCCCCATATCCAAGAGAGCGGAGCGAGCACAAGAGTTGACGCAAAGGTTTTGCAGGTCATGAGCGGTGCTTACTTCAGATTGATCATATAGAACGGACGTGCCTGCAGGCTGCTTCTACCGTCGAGGCCACGAAGCGTGCTGACAAACTGAATCGGAGCATAGTATTCACCCAATGCTGCACGCATCTTCTCTTCCATATAGTCGCGTTTCACAGTGGAAGCAAGCAAATTGTCCATCCACGAAGCCTTGTCGGGGAATGAAGCCACGCTATAAGTCTTCACTTTGGCACGCTGAGCAGCTATAGCGATAGCATCGTCGAGCGAACCGAGTTTATCCACAAGTTTGATACCAAGAGCTTGATTGCCCGTCCATACACGGCCTTGGGCAATCTTATCTACTTGCTCCGTGGTCATATGTCGGCCAGCAGCCACACGCTTCAAGAAAAGTTGATAACCACGATTCACATATCCCTGCATAGCCTCAGCCTCAGCAGCGCTGAAGGGACGGCCCTTTGCCCCAAAGTCGGAAGCTTGATTGGTCTTGACTATGTCGAAATGCAGACCGAGCTTCTCTGTGAGCAGCCCCGTAGCATCGGGTATCATACCAAAGATGCCAATACTTCCCGTGAGCGTAGTCGGTTCGGCCACGATGTAGTCAGCACCACACGAAAGATAGTATCCGCCCGAAGCTGCCATACCGCTCATCGATACGACAACGGGCTTTTTCTGCTTCAACAACTGTACGGCGCGCCACATCTGCTCAGACGCATAGGCACTACCGCCGCCCGAATTGATGCGCAATACGACGGCTTTCACGTCATCATCATTGGCCAATCGATCGAGATCTTCCACAACTTTCGAACCTACTATTTGTGATGTATTGCCCAATGCAGAGGTAGCAGCGGCTTGGTCTACGATATCGCCTTCAGCATAGTAGACAGCTATTTGTCCATCGCCACTCTCTTGCTCATAAAGTTTTGCCAATTCCGCAGGTTCCACAAAGTTTACCTTCTCCTGGCCACTGAGGCGACGAAGGACATCGCGCACACCATCGGCATAAGACAGCGTGTCGGCCAAGTGGTTCTGCACGTAGCTCTTTTGATCAGCGAGCATAGAGTAATTGTCGGCTATATGGTTGAGTTGTTCCACACTGATGCGGCGCGACTGAGCCACCTCCTTACACACATTGTTCCAGATATCGCCAATATAAGCCTTCACCTGCAAACGATTGGGTTCACTCATCTGCGTAAGAATGAAAGGCTCCACAGCACTCTTAAAGGTGCCTACCTTGAACACCTGCATCTTCACGCCCACCTTTTTCAGCAGATCTGTAAAGAATATGGGTTGCGCAGCAATGCCGTGCCAATCGATCATTCCATCGGGATTGGCTATCACCTTGTCGGCTACAGAAGCCAAGTAATACGTGCCCTGCGTGTACATGTCAGCATAAGCCACGATAAACTTGCCACTCTTTTTAAAGTCGACAAGTTGACGGCGGAGTTCTTGCAGTGTGGCATAATCCGTCGAGAGCACACCACCCTCTAAATAGATACCTCGGATGGCAGGATTTGTTTTGGCTTCTTTAATGGCCAAGAGAAGGTCGTCGAGCCCCTGTTCCTTCACATTGTCGTTGCCAAGGATGGAGGCAAAAGGATTGTCGGCGGCACGCTCTTTCACCATTCCACTAAGCGAGATGCGCAGCACACTACCATCCTGCACCGTGGGCTTTCCGCTATCGGCCAATGCGATAGAAAACACCATAAGCAGGCTCAGGAGCGAAGCGAAGAGACCTGTCGCAAGAATGCCCACCACGGTGGCAAGCACGTACTTCAAGAATTGTTTCATAAGTTATAAGGTTTAAATGAGAGAATAGCAGTTTACATACTTACCTTGATATATCATTCAAAGAGCACATTATATACTATCATTTCTTACTCATCTTATTAATCTAAATTGCTTCATATCGTCCACAAGGAGCAACTACCATTCGATATCCACCTCTACAGGGCAATGGTCTGAACCCATCACCTCGTTGTGAATCGTAGCAGACTGGAGCTGCGGTTGCAAACGATCAGACACGAGGAAATAGTCAATACGCCATCCCGCATTCTTCTCGCGAGCATGGAAGCGGTACGACCACCACGAGTAAGCCCCCTCAAGCGAGGGATTGAAGAAGCGGAAGGTATCAGTGAATCCTGCTTGCAATAGTTCGGTAAACTTAGCCCGCTCCTCGTCTGTAAAACCAGCATTCTTCCTATTGGTCTTAGGATTCTTAAGGTCTATTTCCTCATGAGCCACGTTCATATCACCACATACGATGACAGGCTTCTTCTGATCCAACTCCTGCAGATATCGGCGAAAAGCATCGTCCCAAGTCATACGGTAATCGAGTCGACGCAGTCCATCCTGCGAATTGGGCGTATAGACGGTCACAAGATAGAAATTCTCCATCTCGAGCGTGATGACACGTCCTTCATGATCGTGCTCATCAATGCCGAAGCCATAGGTCACACTAAGTGGCTCATGCCGCGTAAACACAGCCGTACCTGAATAGCCTTTCTTCTCGGCAGAGTTCCAATAAGAACGATACCCTTCAAACTCTATGTCGAGCTGATGCGGTTGCATCTTCGTTTCCTGTAAACAAAAGAAATCTGCATCAAGCTTTGCAAAGCTTTCACGAAATCCTTTGCCGTCGCAGGCCCGCAAGCCATTGACATTCCACGATATAAATTTCATCTTTATCTTCCTTTTCTACAAGAGCAACATGCTCTTCCTGTGCGAAGATAACAACAATTCTCCATACTTCAGCACTACTCTCAGATTTTTATTTTGCAAAACTACCAACAACCCGCCAACGAGTCGCCACTCCCCCACTCCTCACAACCGCATACCAACTATGGCAGAACAAATACTTTTGAAAATATTTTTGCAAAAAAGAAGGAAAAAGTTTGGATGGTATAACAAAAACTTGTACTTTTGCACCCGTATTTACGAGAGGGCATCTCTGAGATACACCCGATTGGGGTATGGTGTAATGGTAACACTGCAGATTCTGGTCCTGCCTTTCCTGGTTCGAGTCCGGGTACCCCAACAAATTTATTCCCCGCTATATTGGTAATATAGCACAATGTGATTGGGGTATGGTGTAATGGTAACACTGCAGATTCTGGTCCTGCCTTTCCTGGTTCGAGTCCGGGTACCCCAACAAGCGAAGCGAGCAATCGATTACTCATCGATTGCTCGCTTTGTATTCATGCAATTTTGCTTTTCATGGCTCGTTTTCTTGCATCGTAACTTGTGCCAAGACGCTCATCACGCCCTTTGTACAGGTTTCAGTCATGGTGGAACACTCTTAACACGTTGACATTAATAGTGCAGAACATACCGATGCACGCAATGAAAAAAGCTTACAGACGTTTTCAGGAAAAGAGTGAAGTTAGGACTGAATTCCATACGTAGAATTCAGCCCTATACATGATTGAGATTCACATCCTCGCAATAATAAGACTTCAGTCAATCATTGTCAGCCTACTCTTCGATAGCAAGGAAGAAAGATTCGTCATTTTACAACAGCTATTTTATTTCAGATAGAAGATGTACGGCTTGTTGTAATTTCTGTTCACACAAACTGTCGCCTTGCGCTCCGAAAGGTTGTAGACCACAGACCACTGCGTATGGCTTGTCACATCCGTAGGGTTCTCAGCCTGGCTCACGTCATCGAGCAGATTCATTGCTCGGTTCTCTGTGAGACAATCATTGTTTTGTGTGAGCACAAAGTCCATTATATCATAACGAGTTTTTCCGTGTTGCGACTTTACGGATCCCTTTGCCGAACATTCCATTGAGGGAGAGAGATAGAAATTGCTCACGCAATGCTTGTCGGTCATCACTTCGAGTGTGTTCGGTTTCACGTCAGGATACTCGAAGCCTTCAATCTTTCCGCTACCATCGTATATCTCGTCATCGATAAAGCGCGCATCTTGGTGCTCTTCATCCCATACATATTCGATCACGGCATGCTTGCCCGTGGCATCAGCCATAAAGAAGTGAAAGTTTCCGTTGCCATCAGGTACATGCAGGTCAAACTGTTTCGCCATCGTTATCGCCTCGTCCACAGAATGTGCGTTGTCGAGCAGATAGCGCATAAGCACCGTTGTAGTAAGTTTGTTCCGAGCATTATCCTGTTGCGTAGGTTTACCATCAAGATGGAGCACGCTGATGGCAAGCCCTGCCTCGTTCATGCCGTCCATCAGTAGATACGGAAATCCCATGACATAGGAAAGATCCTGCTTTTTTCTCTCATTGAAATCTTTCACGTCGTCACTGAAGCAATGATACAGATCCTGGCGATAGCCTATCCAGTAGCCGTCTACAAGCGAGATAGACTTGAGTTTGCCCACAGGAGCTGTGCGTACAAGGGCAGCGGCTATGGGTTCGTTGCCATGGGAATAGTCGAAGTTACGTCCCATGATGCGCGATCCGTCGGGCGTTTTAGCAGCAAAAGCGCTACATCCGGCATCATAATTGAGGCTTGCGCCCGACTGTGGTGTTGATGCATCACATAGATAGGTCAGAACGAAATCTACAAGCCCAGCATTTGTTGTTATGTTGGCCTCCGTCAAGAGGTTGAGCTTATAGTCGGCAGTATAGTCGAGATAGAAGAATCGTCCGTCGTCTATATCCTGTATGGAGTGAAGCATCTTTAATTTTTCCTGGTCGCTAACGAGCGATGCTGGCACGTTGGTGTATCTATAGCCATCGGTGACATGGACATCATCGCTGCATGCCGTGAGCGATGCCATCCCGATGAAGAGGAAAAAAAGCAAAACAAAACCATTGTTCTTATCCATAAATCAAATTATCGCTTAATATTTATATTCATAAGTACGGTATACTTCTGACGAGTTAAGAAGTTTCCATGTGATATTTAGTTTGTCTATCTTCTTGTCGTGCAGCGTGGAGCGGTTGTTGTTGAGCAGATTTATGAGCGTATTGATGCGGTTGTCTATCATCGTGCGGTCATTGAGCGTCACCACGGGCAAGTCGAAGGCGAGTTTCCAGTATTTTGGGAACTGTCTTTCGAGTGTGGTCTGCACGTCGTTGCTATATGGAGTATACGACATTATCCACTCCTGAACGTAGCGTGGAGGGGGAGCCAACTGGAAGGTCTGCTTACAATTGACGCTCTTGGTATTGTAGTAGGGGTGAGTCTTGAAGAAGCCCACATTGAATCCCAACGTCTGTAGGCGCACATTTGCACTGGTCGTGAAGCTATAAGTGCCATTGGCATTTGGCATCTTCCATATCCAGCTGTGGCTCACGGTGCAGTCGGTGCGCAATATCGGCTTTGCCGTGGTATGCGTCACATACACTCCAAAGTGTGAAGTGGGACGCGTACCTGCCGTGTATTCCCATTTCGGGGCATTCCCATTCTGCGATTGTGTCATCTTCAGGTCTGGAATGTCATACGACCAACTTTTTGAAAACGATACACCACCGCCGATACCCAAGCTCGGGTCTTTTGAAAATGTCAGAGCGCTATTGAGAGACCAGTCGAAACCATGCGTATAAGTAGAGGAACCACTTGTGCTGTTCACGGGTGAGACCTGTTCTATATTTACTGACCTGTTGCTGAACGAATGCTCTGTGGAAAACTGATACATAAACGGTCCATAAGTGCTGTTTTTATGCCACATCTTCTCATCAGTGGGTCCGCAACGCAATTTGCTATTTTCAAGCGTAACGGTTTCCTTCACGAGATAATAATCGGTCATATTCGTCTTGTCGCTGGCATTCCATATATAATATGTGAGTGTTACAGGCTCACTTCTGCCGTCCATTGCCACATTGAAGGTGCGCTTATACTGCTGCGCATCGATTATATCCATCAGGTTTGCCTTGTCTATGTTGCTTTCCGCAGTAAGCATATTGCGCCCCTGTGTCATAAGTTGCTCTCTGTTGGCAATATATTCGGGCTGCAAGTTCAACCATGCCACGAGAGCCTCGGCATGCTGACCGTAAACGTAGTCGGTGGGCATTTCCGGAGCTGCATCTGTGTTTACTGCTGATGAGAGGATCTCGCCGGTATTCTCGTCAAACTCCTCTATGAGGGTCTCGCCGGCTGTAACGTCGTCAAGATCGGAAACCACGTAAATGTCGGAACCTCGCAGTGCTATGGCATCGCATATTACTCCGTCAGTATCTGCCTCGTCGACAAACGGCGGCAACGGTGCACCATTGCTGTCGCTTTTCACACCTACAAATCGAGAACAAAACGAGTTTGCTAACGGCGGATAAATCATAACAAGATCCCCTTGTTCCGCCATCTCCTGATAGACGTTCTTTATGTGTTTCATCCATGACGTGATGCCGTCTTTCGTGGGCTCGACATACACAATGTTACCCCCACGGAGATACAAGTTTATAATCTTCCTCATATCAGCGTCATCAAGCACACGAGCACGTGCGTCTGTAAACACCACGGTCGTCACAGCATCGTCAAGCAATGATGTCTTGTTGGACACTCGCCTCAGCAGAGCTTCAGCACATCGAGGATAGCTGTCGTTGAATACATACGTAGGCAAAGCGGTGAAGAGTTGGGGTGTGTCAGCGGTGACGAGATCCGTTTCTTCTGTTTCCATCACGGGCGTCTTAGGCTCATCGTCATTACTACATGACGCAAGCGTCAATGCAACGGAAATACACAGCAACACCTTAGCTATGCTTGCAACTGGAATCAATCTCTTGAATAAATGAATGTTTCTCATACCAATTGTTTTTATCATTACGGCAGTGATTATATGCCAATGCTATTTGTTTCGGGAGCAAAATTATCGGATATGAGAAATCGTCACAAACTGCAGCACCCTCAAATATGGTCAAAATGCCTTCTACTGACGTTTTTTCTTCCTTAAAAACAGGCAAGAAGGCTTTTTTTTATACATTTGCAAAGACAAAAAAGAAGGACTTACGATGAAAGAAACAGACAATAAATACAGTCATCCTTGGAAATCCTTTTGCGGATTCCTCAAGCAGCACATTCCCGAGGAAAAGGCATTTCTCGACTGCCGACGGCAAAGTCTGGCAGCATGGTTCGTATTGTTGATAACATTAGGAGCGCTGGCCGACTTGCTTGAACTTTCAGGATCATTCAGCATTTTTTATAAATACACTAATAGTATAATGCTCGTGCTGATATGGACTTCTACTGCTTGCTACTTGCTGAAGAAGATAAGCATCCTACACACGGCGACTCTTCTCTCGCTGATTACACAGCTGTTCTTATCTATCGACACCATATATTGTGCACTGACTCCGTCCGTGCCACATACTGATATGGTGATTCTTGTCAACATGCTCATTCTTACGGCAAATATCATGTTTTCGATAGCAACTTACCAGACGATAACGACCATGGTAAACGTGGTACTTTCTGTCACAATCTTCTTTGTTTGCATGATTCTTACAAACAACAAAGATTCTCTGCAATATGTTGCAATGATGACTCTGATATTCATCTATATCGGTATTCTCGGACTACACATAACACGAAACTCTAAGCACTTACAGGAGGAAAACACCACGATAAAGAACGAAGAAGAGGAACTGATGCATCTGTTGCGCCTCAACAAAGAGCAGATGAGACTCTATATCCAACTGGGCAAACGGGAATACAATGAAGACGAGACAAAACTAATTCTTGCACAATTCAACGAGAAAACGCAGAAGTATATTATTGATAACGTGACAAAATACCTTGATGTCGAAGCTTCAACAGAAAAGCGAATAGAGAAGGAGTTTCCTGAACTTACGCCATCGGAACGCGACATTGTAAGAATGATTCTGCATGGACACAAGCTTGGCGCCATCTGCACCATGCTTAACAAGACGGAATCTAATGTAAACACTCAGCGTGCAAATATCCGTCGCAAACTCTGCTTGCAGCCTCAAGACAATCTCTATGATTTCCTAAAGACAAGGATAAAGGAATTTAAGTTTCGGATTTAGTATAAGCGGGCTGAAAGCCCAATGAAATCCATAGCCCAAGGCAACGCCTTGGGTAGAGATAATCAAGAACGATACGCCCTGTAAGGGCAGAAGTAAGGACAATATATTTCTACTTTTGCCCTTACAGGGCGAAACAATACTGCTTACGGGATACCCAGGGCGATGCCCTGGGCTATGAATATCAATGGGCGTTCAGCCCGTCCATTCTAAATCCAAGACTTGATTCCTTACTCGTCAATAGCTTATAGTGAAGTTTTTCTTAGATGAGCGTGCATGTTATCGTACACCGACCGGTGTACGTGCGTACACCGACCGATGCTCGTGCGTACACCGACCGGTGTACGACAACATTGAAGAGCGTCTACGAATTACTTGACTGCCGATGCTGAAATGATTATACGGAAGTTCCTATTTAGGCTTTGGCTTAATTTCTGCATGGCTCACGCTTTCGATTCGTACAAATCCTGAGATGCGAAAATCTAAATCAGGAACTTGAAGTTTTCATCTTGTAGTACAAGCAAAAGTGCAGGATAAGTGTAAGCATTTAGACCTTGTATACATCATGTAACATGCTGATAATCAACGAATCACATCGGACGCATGTAGGAGCGTAGGTTTCCCGAGGTGAAAAACGTTTGATGTGTGCGCGCATGCGCATACGCGAGGAACTCTCTCTATTACTATGAGTCGTGCGAGCCCCATGCGTATCGCTTAGGCTTGACGTGCGAGGCTTAATACCGAGACTCGTCATAAAGATTTGTGTATTTTGACCATTACGCAAAAGTCTTTTCGCCTTTCATTTTGTATTGCGGTTAGATTGCATTATCTTTGCATAAGATAAGCTACGGCTCGGCATAACATCCAAGCAAGCTTGATGTTCTGCTCTCACCTTGCATTATCTTTGCATAAGATAAGCTACGGCTCGGCATAACATCCAAGCAAGCTTGATGTTCTGCTCTCGCCTTGCATTATCTTTGCATAAGATAAGAAAATACGCACCCAAGCATGAAATATATATACACGATCATAGCCATTGTCCTCTCTACCGTGATGACGGCAATGGCACAACCTCAAATTGTCTTCGATCAAACTACGCAGGAGGTGGGCAGCCTCTTGTGGCATGTGCCACAGACTGCTGTGTTTAAAGTAACGAATAAGGGCACAAAAGACTTGATTATACGAAATGTACGTACCGACTGCGGTTGCACCAATGCAGAGTGGACCACTACGCCTATCGGACCAGGCAGCACGGGCTATGTCAAGGCTACTTACGATGCCGAAATGTTGGGCCACTTCAATAAGTCGCTCGCTGTATATACCAACCTCGATGACCAACCTCACTATCTCAGCATGGTGGGCGTAGTGAGTATGGGTAAGAATACTACCGAAACGGCAGAATATCCTTACAAAGTGGGCGACTTCTATCTCAGTACGGACGATGTAGAGTTCGACGACGTCAACAAGGGCGATCGCCCCACCGTGGTGCTATCTGTGCTCAACTCCAGCAAGCGCAGTTTCCGTCCAGAACTGATGCACCTCCCAAGCTACCTTACGGCTCAGGCCGACCCTCAGGTGATTCGTCCCGGACGTGTGGGTAGAATCCTTCTTACGCTCGATAGCCGCGAACTCCACTCTATGGGCCTTACGCAGACGAGCATCTACTTGAGCCGATTCATGGGCGACCGTGTGAGCAAAGACAATGAAATCAACGTTTCGGCCACACTCCTGCCCGACTTCCTCGATACTCCCACGCAACATGCCCTCGCCCCCGTTGCAGTGCTCGACAGCACGCACATCACGCTCGGCCCGATGGGCAAAAAGAAAAAAGTGTCGGGACAGATTATGCTTCGCAATACGGGCAAGACGCCTCTGATCATCAGTGCTCTGCAAGTGTACAACCCAGGTATCGGCGTGAGCCTCGGCAAGCGTAGCATAGCCCCCGGTGAGGCTGAAAAACTGAAGATCACGATCAATGCCAACAATACCTTCTTCAAAGGTCGCCGACGCATCTTGCTCATCACCAACGATCCAGAGCATTCTAAGATCGTGGTCGACGTGACCATTAAGAAGTAGACCGCAGAACTCTCTCCTTGTAGATCGTTCATACTCCTCCCTCCCCATACCTTACTCCAACAACCCCCGATTCTCCCCGCTGCACCTCCCTCCAGCGTGGAGGCGCATGCACTCTAAAATATAAAGATGGATCAATCCTCACTCTCCAATTGGCAGCTTTCTCTGCAACTCATCAAGCAAAATATTCCAGCCAAGCACTACACGGGCTGGTTTGAGCCTTTGGAATTTGTCAGCTTCGTCGACAATGAACTGAGGGTGAGGGTACCGACAAAGTACTTTGCCGAGTACTTTGACAAGAATTATGTGGCATATTTCATGCAGGCCATCCATCGATATTTCGGTACGGGGACGATCAAGCTCACTTACGTGTTCGATCCCGCTCCTGAGGGCAACCCCGTGCCCGAACCCCTGCTCAAGGTAGGACCGCAGCAAGCACCTCAGCCTGAGATTAACCGCTATCGTCCTACGCCGCAGCAACAGCCCGCACAACTTCCGCCACTCGACTCACAACTCAATCGTCGCTATACGTTCGACAACTTCGTAGAGGGCGATAGCAACAAGCTCTCGCGCAGCGTAGGCTTGAGCATTGCCGAAAATCCAGGCAAGAGCACCTTCAATCCATTCTTCCTTTATGGTCCGAGTGGAGTGGGAAAGACCCACTTGGTCAATGCTATCGGTGTACGCATCAAGCAGATTTATCCCGATAAACGTGTACTATTCGTCTCCGCTCACGTGTTTAAGACGCAGTATACCGACTCCGTAATACACAATACGCAGAACGACTTTATCAACTTCTATCAGACCATCGATGTGCTTATTATCGATGATATACAGGAGATTACTACGTCGAAGACGCAGATGGCTTTCTTCCACATATTCAACCATCTGCAGCAAAACAATCGTCAGATCATCATCACATGCGACCGTCCGCCCGTGCTCTTTGAGGGTATAGAGGAACGCATGCTTACTCGATTCAAGTGGGGCATGGTGGTAGAGATGGAGAAGCCCGATACGAAGCTCCGCCGTGACATATTGATCTCAAAGATACGTCGTGATGGACTCACAGAAGTGATTCCAACCGATGTGGTGCAGTATATTGCTCAGAATGTGGAGAGCAGCGTGCGTGAGCTTGAGGGCATCATCAATTCTATCATGGCCTACTCCGTGGTAGACAATTGCGAGATAGACCTTCAGCTGGCTCAGCGAGTAGTGGCTCGCGCTGTCAATCTGGAGAAGAAAGAACTTTCGACCGACGATATTGCAGCAGCCGTATGTCAGCACTATGGCGTAAAGCAAAAGGACCTTGCCACGAAGAGCCGTAAGCAGGTGATGGTGCAAGCACGTCAGCTCGCTATGTATCTCATCCATAAATATACCGAGACTACGTATAGCCAGATAGGCCGCATCTTTGGCAAGCGCGACCACAGCACCGTGCTCTATGCCTGCAACCAAGTGGCACGTCGCATCAGTGTGGACAAGACTTACCGCCGGGAAGTGGAAGAGCTTGAGGGAGTACTGAAGTAAACTTACTTGCTCATTTCAAGTAATAAGTATTACATTCTTGCTCATTTCAAGTATTAAGTATAAAGTATTAAGTATTACTTTACTTGATATGAGCCAGAATGTAATACTTAATACTTTATACTTAATACTTTTTCCCCCAAAAAAAGATGTAGTACTTAATGCTTTTTACAGGATGCTACCCAGCATCCTGTAAACGTTATTGCCCCGTTGAGCAACAGCAGTTCGTAGCCAAAGTTATATCCCCACCAGATAGGGGCAAAATGGTCGAGCATTCCACACACCACGGGCGAAGCGATGCAGATGAAGGGGATTGCGCGGTCGTGAACAAAGCGCTTCGTAAACAATCCAAAAGCATAGAGTCCGAGCAGAGGACCATAAGTATAGCTTGCCATAACGTAAATGGCATTCAGCACATTATCATTACCCACCACCTTGAAAAGCACAATGCATAGTGCAGTAACAGCAGCCACACCGACGTGCACCCATCGGCGCGTGCGAAGCGAATGGACATTCTGTTCATGCTCCTCGTTCATCCCAAGCAGATCAATACAGATCGTTGTGGTCAGAGCCGTCATGGCAGAATCGGCACTTGAGAAGGCAGCCGCCACAATGCCTATGGTGAAAGGTACAACCACCCATGCGCCCAATGCTCCCGTACTTACGAGCCACGGTAGCAGTGCGTCGCCCGTACTCGGTGGGGTGAGACCTTGCCAAGCACAGAGCGTATAAAGCAATATGCCGAGTGCTAAGAATAGCGCGTTGACGGGAAGGAAGGCAAGACCATAGAGGCACATATCCTTCTGTGCATCGCGGAGGTTGCGACAAGTGAGGTTCTTCTGCATCATGTCTTGATCGAGTCCCGTCATGACGATGACGATGAATATGCCACTAAGGAATTGTCGCCAGAAGGCTTGTTTGCTCTGCGCATCCCACTCCCATATGCGACACATTGGGCTCTCCGTGATGACGTGCCACGTGCCGAGAACGTCGAGGTGCATGCGTTGGGCAGCGGCTATGAGTATGCCTATGGCTGCCAGGACGAGGCAGCACGTCTGCAGTACGTCTGTGCGCACCACAGCCTGTATGCCGCTACGGCGCGTGTAGAGCCAGATGAGAAGGAGCACCGACAGTGTGGTGCAGATGAACGGGAGTGTACCATCTCCCCACAGCTGTTTTACTACGAATTGACTAATAACCAAGCATACAAGGTAAAGGCGCGCTGCAGCCCCCGTGAGTTTGCTCAACACGAAGAAGAGGGCTCCCGTGCGATGAGAAGCCTGCCCCATCCGCGAGCCTAAGTAGGCATAGATACTCGTTAGGCGTAGTTTATAATAGAGCGGAAGCAAGACGAAGGCCACTACTACGTAGCCCACAATGAATCCCATACACATCTGCAGATAGGTCATGCCCGTGGCTTTGGCCCATCCCGGCACAGAGATAAACGTTACGCCCGATATGCTGGCTCCTATCATACCGATGGCTACCATCCACCACGGTGACTGACGTCCGGCACGGAAGAAGGCGTCGTTGCCTCGCCCCCCCTTGCGCATGGAGCGACGTGATATGTAGAGCAGAAGGAAGAAATAAGCTATGAGGGTGATAATCATTATTAAAGTAATAAGTAATAAGTTCAGTATTATTCAGCCGATACTGGAGGCGACGCGTCCCCGCGTCGGCGCTATTGCCGGGAAACAAGTGAAAGTTACAATGTATGTAGAGACTCTCTATACTACCTTTATATATAAGTAACGATAGAGGAGAACGAATAGCCAAAATCTTGGTTTCGTTCTCCTCTATCAGTTGTGATGTATCTTTAGATGGCTACGAGGGCAGCCGACTGCATGATGTCTATAAAATTGTCTATGAAGTCGCCCTCAGATAGGAGGCTCCCCATAGCGCCTAAGGTAAGCCCCATGAAGATGAATCCTATTACCAAGAGCACCCATCCGCCTATGCCGGCAATGATGGATCCGATGATCCAATTGTATGCGCTCTTCGACTGACGAACAGCTCCTGCATAGTCGCCATCACGGAAGCGCGTCTCTACATTGCACGACTTCACGATGGCTACGATGCCCGCAATGAGTCCGGGAAGTGAGAAGCAGATTAATCCCCACACTATGGTGCAGATGATCGATGCCGCTAAATGGGTGTTGGGACATACTTGCCCGCCGCAGGGCTGACCAGTGTAGCTTGTCTGGTGCTGGGTGTTTTCCTCATGGTGGGCATAAGGATTGGGCCTCTCGTCTTCGGGATTGAAGCGTGGTGGCACTCCGCCTCCGATGGTGCTTGAAGGCTTTTCCGAAGCATCATTGCTCTTGTCGAGATACATTTGCAGTTCGGGCAGTTCGCCAGCACGCTTCCAGTCTGCCATACCGCTACACCATACGAAGGTGGTGGAAGTAATACCCAAAGCGGTAAAGCTGAGTGGCGACACGGGGCCTTGCTGCTGCCCGTCAGCGTCTATGTAGAAATAGTTGGTCATCAATGGTATTTTGAATGGCTATTACTTATCTTTCTTGCCGAACACAGAGAAGTGTACGTAGCGCTTGGGGTGAGCCTTGAGGTCGATCATGAGCGAGTCGGCATTGCGCAGGGTGGAGTTGAGGTTGTCGTAGACGTTTGTATCGTTGAGGAAGAGTCCTAACGTATTGTCCTTGCTCTTGAGTTTGCTATCGAGGTTGGCAGACATGTCGCCTAATTGGTTAGCCAGATTGTGTGCGCTCTCCAAGGTGGCATTCACGCTATTGATGGTGGTCTGTACGTCGATGGCAGCGAGGTTGGCTGTGAGGCGATTGGCATTGGCGCTTGCACTCTTAAGGTTGGCGAGCATAGGCGGCAGGTCGTTGCGCATCATCGTGTTGAGCTGTTCGGAACTCTCTTTCAAGTTGCTTGTGATAGCCTGTGCATTATGAAGCGTGGCGGTGAGAGCAGGGTCGCCCGTAAGACGGTTGAGATTGTCCATGATGGAGTCGAGCTTCGGAAGCATCTTCTCTACAGCAGGTATCATGTCGCCGAGCTTGTCCATCGCACCGAGGTGCATACCACCCTGGATGGTATCGCCTTGCTCAATGTTCTTGGCAGGATTTGGGCCTAATACGAGGAGCATCTTTACACCGCCCATCAGTTCAGTCTCGAGTTCTGCTCGAGTCTGAGCTGGCACGCGCATGTCGTCATCGAGTTCAATGCCCACGATGACGTTCTCGCCGCGTTGGTAATCGTAGTCGATGGTGCGTACAATTCCTACGGGATAGCCGTTGGCGTATACAGGGTTGGAAACAGCCAGTCCTGCCACGTCTTTGAATTTCACGTAGTAGGTGTTGGTGCTCTTAAATACGTTGATGCCTTTTAGGAAGTTGAGTCCTATAAAAAGCAGTACGAGCGCTACAATGGCAGTTAGTGCAATCTTAGTTTCTTTCTTCATTATCAGTAGATGTTGGAGGTAAGTGTGTCACTTTTTGTTTTCTTGCTCTTTAGCCTTGGCTTCAGCTACAGAAGTGGCTTTCCCATTGACGTAGGCCACAATATAGGCGCTGCTGAGCTTGGCTTTGGCTGTGCGGAGTGCTTTTTGTGCTTCGGCATATGAAGAATAGCTTCCGTAGAAGTACTTATACATACTTCCTTCTTTTACGCGACTCACGCTCAGTCCTTTAAATTGTGCATCGGTGGTAGGAATCTCAGTTTTACCGGCTCCCACTTGTATGCGATAGGTCACAGAAGATTTCTTGATAGAAGCAGTGTTCGTTTTCTTCTTATTGTCTGTCGTTTTGCTTTTGTTATCTGTGGTTTTATCTTTGCTTGCTGAGACCTTGTCTTTGCTTGCAGAGACTTTGTCCTTGCTTGCAGAAGTCTTCTTACTATTCGTCTCGGCCTTCTTCTTATCTGTCTCAGCTTTCTTGTTGGCGGTGGTTTTGTTTTTGTCGGCCTTTGACGTTTGCGTTTTCTCTGTCGCAGTCTTGTCTTTGTTGGAGGCTCGTGAGTCCTTACGTTCTGTAGGTTTGGTTGCAGATTTTTCCACAACTTTTGCTTTAGGTTTCTCTACAGATCTGTCTTTAGTCTGCGATGTAGGCTTCTCTGCAGCTTTAGGCTTCTCTGCAGCTTTAGGCATGGCCTTGGGAGCGGCAACGAGTGTTGCATCTTGCTTATCATCCTTGATTTCTTGCTTATTCCTGCTATCACCTTTTGTTATCTGCGAGGTGGGCACTACTGCTACGGGTACTACGGCAACTTCATCGGAGGATGTAGCAGGCACAGGCGTGGTCGATGGCAAGGACTGCTGAGCATTTGCAGTGCTTTGCGAAGGGATGGAAGCTGTTTGCTGCGTAGGGCTTGTATGCGTGGTGATTGGCAGATTGGCGGGAATGTCGTGGGCGGCTTTCTCGTGCATGCGGCGATAGGATAGGAAGCCGTTGTAGATGCTACGGCTCAGTTCGGAAATGCCTTGTTGCGAATTGAGGTAAGCTTCCTCTGCCGGGGTGGTAATGAAGCCCAACTCCGTGAGGACAGATGGCATGGAAGTGTTGCGCAGAACCAAGAATCCAGCTTGATGTACGCCCTTGTTGGGACGCCCTGCAGCAGTATATTGGCGCTGTATGCAGCTAGCCAGGTCGACGCTCTGCTTCATATACTTATCCTGCATAATCTCGAAGATAACGTAGCTCTCCGCCTTGTTGGGGTCGAAGCCCTGATAAGTACGTTTATAGTCGCTCTCGAGTGTAATCACAGAGTTTTCTCGTTTGGCAACCGCTAAATTGGCCCCAGCACGAGCCATACCTAATGAGTAGGTCTCTGAACCATAGGCTATGCGGCCGTTGGGCAATGCATTCGTGTGGATTGATATGAAAAGGTCGGCCTTATTGTTGTTGGCAATGTCGGCACGTCGTTGCAGGGGGATGAACACGTCGGTGCGACGGGTGTAGATCACCTTGACATCGGAACAATTCTCTTCTACCAAGCGGCCGAAAGCCAATGCTACGTTGAGGTTGATAGTCTTCTCTTTTGAATAGGCTCCTACGGCTCCAGCATCGTGTCCGCCGTGGCCAGCGTCGATAACGAGTGTAAAATTACGCTTTTCTTCGACAGCATGCGCCTTTGAAGAAAATAATGCGAGAAATAGAACAAAATATAGGCACTTCAAAAGAGAAATTTTCATGTGGTGAAAAATTTTAGCAAGTTGGAAGAGATCTTGTTGCGGTGTGAAAGGTTGTCTCGCTTTGGGGGCGAAAAGTGTGGTTTAGTTGCGTATGCGCCATTCTTGTGGGTAGAGGTTGTTGGCACGCGAGCCCAGGTTGTTGAGAAAGCCGAGCGCATGTCCTTGATAGCATGCTACGACATAGCCGCGTGGCACATCAGAGGAGAGTACGAGCGATTCGCGACGAAGATAGGAAAGTGCTTCTTCGAGTGATAGATCTGTACGTGGAAATGCCGTTTCAGAGCATAGGAGCGAAAGGGCGAGTGCGTGCTGAGGAATGAGCTTTTTGCCCTTTTCTTCAACGAGGAGCACACCTGCTGTGAGCGTGCGCACGGTGGAGGAAACTTTCAGCACGTCGTCGGCAAGCGATTGACGCACGGCGATAATGTGGTTTTCGTCGGGACAAAGCAGTTTGAATGCCTCGCTGCCTTTTATCCATTCCGCCATTTTTGCACCGCCCTTGATAGCCGAAGCAGAGGACTGGTTTCGGCGCTTTTTGTCCTTCCTTTTCTCTTTCGCGATGGGCGCTTCGGAGGTCTTGCGAAGCAGGGCAAGGAACAAGCCTTCACCCTGTGTGCGGTGTGGATAGAAATGGTATACGGGGAGGTTGCGACGGGTGTTGTCGCCAGCGATATTCCATTCAGAGCGTATGGGAATTTCGACGATTTCTGCTCCCAACTCTTGGCAGATGCGGTGCACCATGTCTTCGTCTTCAAGGCGATTATACGTACAGGTGCTGTAGACCAAATATCCTCCCTGACGCAAAGCTGGCCATACGCTCTCGATGATCTGCCACTGTCGAGCAGCACAGGCTTCGACCGCCTCGGGCGACCATTCCTCGATAGCCCCCTCGTCCTTACGAAACATTCCTTCACCGGAGCATGGTACGTCTGCTGCTATCACGTCGAAGAAACTGGCAAGTGGTGCAAACTCTTCTGGATAGGATGAGGTGCACACGACGTCGGGGTGTCCCCACTTTGTGAGATTCTCGGATAGGATCTGCGCGCGCTGTCGGATGGGCTCGTTTGCTACGAGAAGGTCGCCATCACTCATAAGACTACGCCAGAGTGTGCTCTTGCCACCAGGTGCTGCACAGAGGTCGAGCAGTCGGTGGGGATGGAAGTCGCGCTCAATTTGTCGATACGCTTGCTCTACAAACATAGATGCTGCCTCCTGCACGTAATAGCACCCTGCATGCAGCAGCGGATCGTAAGTGAACTGCGGACGCTCCTTGAGATACCATCCCTCTTCGCACCAAGGCACAGAGGTAGCTCCTTCTGTAGGCATGCTTCCACCCTTGCGTGGGTTCAGACGCACACTCACCGAGGGTGCTGTATGGAGTAGCGCATCAAGAAGGCGTTTGCCCTCGTCGGCGCCGAGGAGTTGAGTAATCTCGTTGCAAAAGGCTTGTGGTAGCGGCATGAATATATATTAAGAGGAAAAGCAGGAATCGAGTTAGAGTTGTAGATAAAGAGAGGGCGTTGGAGCTTTATACCGATACTTTAGCAGCGATGTGTGGCCAAGGATCGTAACCTTCAAGCTTGAAGTCCTCGTATTTGAAGTCGAAGATGCTCTTCACATCTGGATTGAGAGTCATGCGGGGAAGCGGGCGCGGTTCGCGAGTGAGTTGCAACTGGGCTTGCTCCAAATGATTGAGGTAGAGATGAGTGTCGCCTGTGGTATGTACGAAGTCGCCAGCCTTGAGCCCTGTGACCTGTGCCATCATCTGTAGCAGAAGTGCGTAGCTGGCTATATTGAACGGAACGCCCAAAAAGGTATCGGCCGATCGCTGGTAGAGTTGCAGCGAAAGCCGCCCATCAGCCACGTAAAACTGAAACAGCAAGTGGCACGGAGGAAGGTTCATCTTGTCAAGATCTGCCACGTTCCATGCTGAAACGATGATACGGCGCGAGTTAGGATCTTCTTTCAATTGTCGTACGACTTCCTTAATTTGATCAATGTGACCGCCGTTGTAGTCGGGCCAAGAGCGCCATTGATAGCCGTAGATGTGCCCAAGGTCGCCATTCTCATCAGCCCATTCGTTCCAGATGCGCACACCATTCTCTTGCAGATAGTGCACGTTCGTGTCGCCGTGGAGAAACCACAAAAGTTCGTGTATGATAGACTTCAGATGGAGCTTCTTCGTTGTGATAAGCGGAAATCCATCTTCCAAGTTGAAGCGCATTTGGTGGCCGAAGATACTCTTCGTGCCCGTGCCTGTGCGGTCGCCTTTGACCACACCTTCGTCGAGTATGCGCTGCAGCAAGTCGAGGTATTGTTTCATATGTAGCAGGATTTTCAAGGCAAATTTACAACAATATCGGCTGATAAGCACTACCTTTGCAGCTGAAACTGAAAGAAACACGCCTATTTTTTATAATCATCATATGACACTCTCTATTATTTGTGCTCTCGCTGCTAATCGTGCCATAGGCAACAAAGGCGGTCTGCTATACTATTTGCCAGCCGACCTTAAGCATTTCAAGAATCTCACAACAGGCCATACCATCATTATGGGGCGCAAGACGTTTGAGTCGCTTCCCAAGGGCGCTCTGCCCAATCGCCGAAATGTGGTAATCACTCGTCAGCAGGACTTTTCCGCTCCCAACATAGAGGTATTTCATAGCTTTGAAGATGCCATTCAGGCTTGCCTGGCAGACGAAGAGGTCTACATCATTGGCGGAGAAAGTGTATACGCTGCAGCACTACCCTTGGCTCAACGCCTATGCTTGACTCATATAGAAGCTACTCCTGATGAGGCGGATACCTTCTTCCCTCCATTCGATGAGTCGGAGTGGACTATAGAGAGCGATGAATACCATGAGCCTGATGAGAAGAACCTCATCGCATACAGATTTGTAAACTATCGTCGTAAATAAATTCTAACTCTATGTTATATCAACGAATATTGGGACTCATGGCTTTTGTCCTTTTGCCAGTGTGGGGCATGCAAGCGCAGGTGAGAAAAGTGAAACTCACACTGATAGAGACCACCGATGTGCATGGCAATTACTTCCCTTATGACTTTATCAATGGTCGTCCGGGCAAGGGAAGCATGGCTCGTATTAGTGCTTACATGAAACAACTTCGCGGCGGTCGTCGTGAGAGCAAGGGCATAGTTCTGCTCGACAATGGGGATATACTTCAGGGCCAACCCTCAGCATATTACTATAATTATATTGATACGCTTAGCACGCATCTTACTGCCGATGTACTAAATTATATGAAGTATGATGCTGCCACCGTGGGCAATCACGATGTGGAAACGGGACATGCTGTCTACGACCGGTGGGTGAAACAATGCAACTTCCCCATGTTGGGAGCCAACGTAATTAATACTGCCGACGATAAGCCTTATTGGAAACCTTATACCATTATCGAACGTCAAGGCGTAAAGATTGCCGTGCTCGGAATGATTACGCCGTGCATTCCCAAATGGTTGCCGCGCAATCTATGGACAGGCTTGCAGTTTGACGACCTCGTCGCTACTGCACGCAAGTATATGCCTGAGATGCAGAGAGAGGCCGACGTCGTCGTAGGACTATTCCACTCGGGCGTAGGACATCCAGAGTCTTACACCGATGGGTGTGAAGATGGTGCAGTGGCCGTGGCTCAGCAAGTGCCAGGATTTGACGTGGTGTTTTGTGGACATGACCATCGACAGGCTTGCCAGCAGGTGGTTAATACAGATGGCGATACCGTATGGGTGCTCAATCCTGCAGCTCATGCAGAAGCTGTAGCGAGAGCCAACATGGTAGTAACGTTTAAGGGACGAAAGGTGGTAAAGAAACATACACAGGGCAGAATAGTGAACATTGACAGCCTGCAACCCGACACTGCCTATATACGCCATTTTTCTCAGCAATACGAAAAGGTGAAGGCTTTTACCTCAAAGGTAATAGGCCATAGCAAGCATGCTATGCAGAGCATACCAGCATTATTTGGGTCGTCGGCATTTATTGATTTTATCCATCAGATGCAACTCTCCATCTCAGGGGCAGACATATCCTTTGCAGCTCCGTTGGCACTCGATGCGGTGGTGCCCCAGGGAGATATACGTGTGAGTGATATGTTTAATCTCTATCGTTATGAAAATCAGCTCTACGTGATGAATCTTACGGGTAAGGAAGTAAAAGATTATCTGGAATATTCCTATGCTCTGTGGACAAACCAAATGGAGAGTAGCACCGATCATTTGCTTTTGTTCCGTCCCGATGCTCAGCAACTGACCAACGCTTGGCAACGCCTGCAAAATCCATGCTATAATTTCGATTCGGCTATGGGTATCCATTATGTGGTCGATGTGACCAAGCCCGCTGGATCGAAAGTCACAATTACGCAAATGGCAGATGGTAAGCCATTCTCGCTCAATAAGACGTATCGCTGTGCACTCAGTTCGTATCGCGGCAATGGCGGCGGCGACTTGCTTACGAAGGGTGCAGGTATTCCCGTTTCCGAGTTGTCAAAACGCATTGTATGGAGCACAGATAAAGACCTCCGTTACTATCTCATGATGGGTATAGAGCGTCAGGGTACTATAGACCCGCAGCCGCAACACACGTGGAAATTCATTCCCGAAGCGTGGGTTGATTCCGCACGTGTCAAAGATGAGTATTTATTGAAATAATCTTTTGATGAAGATAGCCCCACGACTGCGCACTGAGCGTAATCGTGGGGCTTCATGGAGAAATGAGTAGGGCTTTTGTGCGAAAATACGCGAGTATCCCTTTGCTCATCCGAAACTTCTCCTTATCTTTGCACCCGTTCTTTCGTAAGGAATAACAAACCAACTCTTCAAGGAAAGGTGCTCGAGTGGTTGAAGAGGCACGCCTGGAAAGCGTGTAAACCCCTAAAGGGTTTCGTAGGTTCGAATCCTATCCTTTCCGCTATTGATAATATATTTGCGTTGATTATCAATTATTTATGAAATAGTGCGCGACACTTTGCGCGACACTTTTGTAGACTAAATTTGTTTTTATTGCTTGTTAAAGAGCGACATTGCACTTCTTTTGGCTGAATCGGCGATGTCTATGTAGGGCTGCATGGACTTGTAGTCGGAATGACCGGTCCACTTCATTACGATGTTGGGGGGGATTCCCATCATTAATGCATTGCAGATGAAGGTGCGACGGCCACAATGCGTTGTTATGAGCTGCCACTTGGGGGATACGATGTCTTTTCTTGTCGCTCCTTCATAGTATGTTTCTGTTATAGGGGTGGTTAAATCGCACTCTTTTGCCATTTCTTTTAGGTATTTATTCATCTTGACATTGGAGATAACGGGGAGTGCCATATCTGAGTCATTGTCGGCATAGCGGGCAAGGATGGTGGAGGAATAATCGTTGAGCTCTATTTCTAAGGAATCGCTTGTCTTTTGGGTCGTTACGTAGATGATGCCGTTGACGATGTCTGTTTTCTTTAATTTCTTGACGTCGGAATAGCGCAGAGATGTGAAGCAGGAGAAGCAAAAGATGTCTCTTACGCGTGCGAGGTGTTCTTTGCCGGAGAAGTCGTGGTGATAGACGGTCATTAGTTCGTCCCATGTGAGGTAGATGACGCGTTTCCGGACTTCTTTGAGTTTGCATCGGTAGCCGAGGAAGGTGTGGTCATTGAGATATCCTCTGCTCATTGCCCACTTGAGGAAGATTTTGGTTGTGTCGATGAGTTTCTTTGTGTAGGATGTGCGGAAGTTGAGGCTTTGTAGATAGGTGCAATAGTTGTCCATCCATTGTAGGTTGATTTTGTCGAAGGTGAGGGTGGGATCGTAGTCGATGAGGTGTGTTTTTATGGTGCGCATCTTGATGAACATGGGGCGTGTCCAGTGGCTGTGCACTTCTTCTTCTTCGATGAATTGGTCGTAGATGGTGAAGAAGTTGTCTGTTTGTGGCAATGCTTCTTCGGCTTTTCTCAGGGCTTGACTGATTGCTGACTTAAAGGTTTCTATTGTGGGGTCGGTTTTGTAGCTTTCGGCGATGCGTGTTACTTCGTCTTCGTAGTGTTGTATTGCTGCATTGATTCTTGTTGCGGGTATTTTCTTCTCGCCATGTGTGGTATTGCGCTTGCAGCGTTGTGTTTCTTTGTTCCACTTTTCTTTGTCGACGTTATAGCCTAAGTTGTAGAAGATTCTGTGCATTTTGTATCTTACTACCATGCGGAGTTCGCTTCGCCGACCTATCATAAATAAGATGGAGTATTTCATATTATATAATGTATAGAATGATGTAAAACTGAATAGCCTCCTTATTCATTTGCGAATAGGGAGGCTTATTTTGTGTGGTATTATGCCTTAATTGAACATAATACAGATT
>ERZ808270.251-NODE-251-length-33855-cov-10.790385_pt1 | contig 33855 bp, 26 predicted proteins | sample MGYA00521082_ERZ808270 | MGnify/ENA primary metagenome ERZ808270 (study PRJEB31516, sample SAMN03275594) | gut metagenome | biome: mammalia-associated habitat; material: feces | host: Papio cynocephalus | place: Kenya | collected 2012-07-27 ... | reverse complement strand
ACATCAAGCATTTGGGCATAAGTCATGGCTTGTTGTAATCCATGAGAAACAGAATGATTAGCATCCTTTGCCTCTACAATGGCTAAGGGTGTTGCCTTGTTTGCATAAAGCACATAGTCGGCAAACTTAGGTTTCTCTCTATGCACAAGATTACCATGAAGGCTAATTTTACCGTCAGTAAATTTAACCTTCTGTTCCATGAATATACTATCCTTTGACCATCCCTTACTGGTGATGGCTTCGTTGATATAGCGGAACTTGATGTCCTCTTCTGTAAGTTCTTTGCTTATGCCCATGTTCAAATCATAGTTTATTATCAGATGCTTAATTGCAAATATACATTATTTTTTGCGGCGACTTGAACGAATCAAACTATTTTATGCTTATTTTACAATATAGCCATTGTAGTTTCGTATAATTATTGTAGCTTTGTAATATCAACCCATTACTCACATTGAGATTAATAACCTCTTGATGTTTTTACGACATGAAAAAGATTTACGCAAAACACATTCCCGCGTCTAAGATTCCGGAGCAATTGCAGGACGTGCCCGCACTGCTCGATGCCGAAGGCGTGCAGTTTTTCCCCATCGACTCCAACAACTGGTCATCCGACTTCCCTTACACGCCCAAGGTTGAGGCACGCATCGCCCACACCGGCCAGAGCATAGTGCTCAACTATCGCGTGGAGGAAGATTCCGTGAGGGCCGTGGCAGCCGACGACGGCAACGTTTGGGAAGACTCGTGTTGCGAGTTTTTCTCCGTTCCAGCGGGCGACAGCCTTTATTACAACATAGAATGCAACTGCGCGGGACATATGCTCATAGGCTGCGGACCAGAGCGCGAGAATCGCGAGCGCGCGACGCAACATGTGCTTGACACCGTGAAGCGATGGTCATCGCTTGACCGCAAGCCTTTCGAAGAGAAAGACGCGCCATCCACATGGCAGCTGGTGCTTGTGGTGCCTGTATCCGCTTTCTACAATCACCACATTGCCGACCTGTCGGGGAAGACTATCCGCGCCAACTTCTACAAGTGTGGCGACAAGCTCCGCAAGGTGCACTTCCTGTCGTGGAACCCTATAGACGTGCCAAGCCCCGACTTCCACTGCCCAAGATTCTTCGGCGAAGTGGAATTTGAGCGTTGATTACCAAGCTGATCTTTCCCATTTGACAAAACGTTAGGCGTGCTTTGTTGCCACGAGCAAGTATTATACTTGCTTCGCGACAACAAAGCACGCCTATTTTTTACATTTATATCATTTTACGGCATTAATATAAAACAAAATCACTAACTTTGCAACCACAGGTTGCACTATGACATCATTTTAATATGTTTACCTAACAAATGGCACACGACAAAACGCAAAGTTTATGGATTCACTGAATGCTTTTTTCACCTCTCTCAGTAGCCTTCTCTGGGGCTGGCCTATGATTGTCCTATTGCTTGGCACTCACATATTCCTCACTGTCCGGCTCCACTTCCCACAGCTGAAGATGCTGACAGCCATTAGATTATCTGTGAAGCATGACGACGACGCTTCTGGCGACGTGTCGCAATTCGGGGCGTTGGCAACAGCACTCGCGGCCACCATAGGCACGGGAAACATTGTGGGCGTGGCCACGGCAATAGCCTTGGGAGGGCCTGGTGCGGTGTTCTGGTGTTGGCTCACGGGAGTCTTCGGCATTGCCACCAAATACGCAGAAGGCTTGTTGGCAATCAAATACCGTGAGACTACTCCTGATGGCAGAATGCTGGGAGGCCCAATGTACGCTCTTGAGAAAGGCTTAGGCTGGAAATGGATGGCCGTGCTTTTTGCCGTGTTCACGGCTTGCGCGTCGTTTGGCATAGGAAGCACGGTGCAGGCAAACGCCATTGCCACAATCACGCACGAGACCTATGGTGTGTCAACGGCCGTGGTTGGCATTGCCGTAAGCCTGCTGGCTGGCGCCGTGGTCTTGGGCGGAGTAAGGAGCATTGCCAAGGTTTGCGGATTCTTAGTACCATTCATGGCCCTTTTCTATGTCCTGGGATGCCTATACATCCTCATCGTCAACAGCAGTTTTGTGTGGCCCGCCATTAAGTTGATTGTCGCTTCGGCTTTCTCACCTCAAGCCGCTGGTGGCGGTTTCGCTGGCACGTCAGTGATGATTGCGGCCAGATACGGCATATCGCGCGGTCTTTTCTCCAACGAGTCGGGATTGGGTTCGGCGCCCATCGTCGCCGCGGCAGCTCGCACCCGCAACCCGGTGAGACAGGCTTTGGTATCGAGCACTGGCACGTTTTGGGACACAGTGGTGATTTGCGCCATAACAGGTATTGTCATCGTAAGCAGCATCTTGGCCTATCCAGACATATCATATACCGATGGGGCCGCCCTTACCAAGGTGGCATTCGAGAAGATACCCTACGTGGGCAAGCCGTTGCTGAGCTTCGGACTTCTCACGTTTGCTTTCAGCACGATTTTGGGATGGAGCTATTACGGCGAGCGCGCGGTGGAATATCTGAGGGGAAAACGATGGATGCTTGTCTATCGCGTGCTGTTCATCATCTCTATATTTGGCGGAAGCGTGGCTAATCTCAATGTGGTTTGGAACATTTCCGACTGCACCAACGCGTTGATGGCCATACCAAACCTCCTTTCGCTTATCCTGCTAAACGGCATTATTGTGCATGAGACGAGGAAATACTTATGGCGCAACAGATTAGACAGCAAGATGTGAGCCAAGCGATAGCTCATGTCATGGCACAGTAAAAGAAAGCAACGTCATTAGCCATCGTTAATAACATCGCGCAGGTCATTTGTCACGATTTTAAGGTATTCGCTGATTTGCCTCTCATCTATCTCCCGAATACGCTCTGGTGATAACGCCGTCAATGCCTCCAAGCACTTCATTCGCGTCATCGAGGCGATAGGCAAAAGTTTATGCGCTGCCTTTGCTATGCCACCAATAGGCAATGGAGCTTCTTCCTGTATGCTTTCCAAATATGCCAAGTGTCCTGCAAGTTCTTGCTTCACAGTGGTGATTATCTCCCTTGCGGCTTCTTCATCGCCACCGGCAAATGCGAGAAGCGAGTCGAAGCGAGAAGAAGGCTTGCCAGACTTAGCGGTGTCATTGGCCGTGACATCTGGCGCGACTTCCACGCCCAGTATGCCAGCCAACTTATCAATGCTGAAAGGCTTGAATAGACAATCGTCGAATCCCGCCTCCTGCAATTGCCCCCTTATGCTATTGTCGTGGGCGGTCATGGCAACCACGGTCATCTGCGTGTGGTTGATGTGCTTGATTATCTCCGTGCCGTTCATCTCGGGCATTTCGATGTCCATCAGCATCAAGGCGGGTCGCTCATTGTGCAAGATGGTGAGAGCTTCAACCACATGGCCACAGGCGAATACCTGCCAAGTGTCGTCCACGAGGCGGCTGAGCATCTCCTGGATGAGTTGCAACTGGAGCTTGTCGTCATCGAGAATCAGCACCTTGTGATTGGCAAGACCTTTCTTCGCGTCATACTTTGCCGCCTCTTCCTTGGATGGTTCCACAGGAATGCCAACCATGAAAGTGGAACCTTTGCCAATAGTGGAATACAGGTTAATCTCCCCACCAAGCAAAGTCACCAGTTCCTTAGTGATGGACAGACCCAATCCCGTGCCCTCGATGCCTTGGGCACTCTTCAGCCTGGTGAACGCCTGAAACACCTTGCGCTTTTCCTCGGTGGTCATTCCCTTGCCAGTGTCTTTCACGCTCAAGCTCAACTGCTGTTTGCCCATGACAGTGGAAACACGCGCGATAACGGTCACGCTGCCATGGTCGGTGTATTTGATGGCGTTGCTCACCAAGTTGTCCAAGATTTGTCGAATCCGAAAGGCATCGGCCAAGAAAAGCCCATCAGCCTTCGATGTATCACACGACAGGTTAAGCCCTTTCTCCTCAGCCCTCAATCTCATTCCCACGACAGAGTCGGCCACCAAACGCGAGGGAGAGAATGTCGTGGGATTAACTTTCATGAGCCCGTTTTCCAGCTGATGATAATCGAGCAGCGATGCCACGAGATGAGACAGGTGCACGGCAGAGTTCTTGATGTCATGGAGACATTGCATGCCTTTCGGGTCGCTTACGTAATCACCCATCAAGTCTATGAACCCCGAGATGGAAGCAGCAGGAGCCTTAATGTCGTGGGTGATGGTGAGCAAAAGACGCTCTCGCTGGTTCATGACACGCTGTATCTCCTCATTGGCAGCCTCAAGGCTCTCCTGATAGGCGCGTTCTTTCTTGCTGTCACGCCAGATGACTGCGACAAGCACGACGATGGCAACCATGGTGATGAGAGCCAGCAACGCCATTTGCCACAACAGGTGGCGGCGAGCTTCCATGGCCTTGCTGATGGCACGCTGCATCGCGCCACGCTCCTTCTGATGCACGTCGTTCAACTGCTTTGCTGAGCGCAGGGCCAACTGCGTGCTCACGACCCTGAGGTCTTCCATTTCCTTGCTCACATTGTTGTCGTGATTGTGCGACTCTCTTTTCTCTTTTTTTTCTATCTGCTGAAGTATGTCGGCCACGTTTTCCGCCACGTTCACCGGCGTGACGACGGTGTCCACCACGGCCATGTTGCTGTCTTTCTTAACGCTCAAGGTCTCAGCGTGCTCCTTCTTGAACACATCTGCCAAGCGGCGGAAAAAGCCCTTGCGTGTCTTCACCACTTCCACCGTGGTGTTTTTCGCCTCATGGGTTTGCGGAGCCTTGGAATGCACCACGACGGAGTCTTTGCCCGTGTTGAGGCTCTTCACCTTGTCGTGAAGGTAGTTGGGGCTTGGTTTCCCAGACATGACATCAGACAGCTGTCGCAGGTTTTTCTGTTCCTCCTTCAGCAACTTAGACATGGTGCTGTCCGCTGTGTTCTTCTTCGCGATATACTCCTTTGATGCCTGGTTTATGGCTATGATGCTCTTGGTGTTGACATACACCAAGAGCATTGCCAGAATCATGACAATGGCAATGGCGACGTATCCGATGGCGACCTTTAATGGAATATTGTTGCTGTGCATGCGAAGTCTGTATTTTTAAACTAAAAAAGAAGCATGGGGGGCGTGCTACATCCCATACTTCTTAATCTTGTTGTAGAGCGTCTTCCTGTCAATAGCCAACATTTGCGCCGCCCTGCTTTTGTTGCCACCCGCGGCATTCAATGCATCCTGAATGCGCTGTCGCTCGGTCTGCTCGTCGTGCAATGCCGACGGCACTTGCATGGCGTTTGGGTCTTGTAGCTGAATGTGACCCATGCTCTGCTCCAGTTCATTCACGCCAATATATCTGCCTGTGGCAAGAAGCGTGGCACGCTTCATCACATTGTTCAGCTCACGCAGGTTGCCAGGCCAGCCATAGGACACGATAAGCTCTTTTGCCTTGTCGTCAAGTCCCTCTACCTGTCTGTTGAGCTCCTTGTTGGCGTGCTTTATGAAAAGGTCGGCGAAGAGGAAGATGTCCGTGCCACGGTCTTTAAGTTGCGGCATGTATATTGTAAACTCGTTGATGCGATGGAAAAGGTCTTCCCTGAAGACGCCTTCCGCTACACGCTGGGCAAGGTTCTCGTTGGTGGCGCAAACGAGGCGTATGTCCACGTCTATCTCGTTGTTGCTGCCCAATGGACGGATCTTGCGCTCCTGCAGGGCGCGCAGCAACTGCACTTGCACCTCATAGCTTAGGTTTCCCATTTCGTCGAGAAACAGCGTGCCGCCATTGGCCACCTCAAAGGCACCTTTCTTGTCTTGATCAGCACCGGTAAAGGCACCCTTCACATGGCCGAAAAACTCAGAAGCGGCCACCTCCTTGGGTATGGCACCGCAGTCGAGCGCGAAAAACGGCTTGCCGGCCCTTGGGCTGAGCTCATGGATGCGACGGGCGACATACTCCTTGCCCGATCCACTGGCGCCAAGGATGAGGACAGACATCGGGGTCGGAGCCACCAAGGAGACATAACCATACAACTTGCGCGAAGCCTCGCTCTCACCCTCTATATATTTAGGCAAATCATCTGATACGGTCTTTTGCACACTAACATCTTCTGGCACGGAGGTTGGATTGCCCGTTGTGTTCTTTGCCTTTAACGCCTCTTTGATCTTTTCCAGAAGGATATCAGGATGGAAAGGCTTGGCGATATAATCCGTGGCACCCGACTTCATGGCGAGAACCACGTTTTGAATCTCGGCATAGCTGGTCATCACGATGAAAGGCACATCCACGCCATGCTTGCGTATCCATTGCAACAAAAAGATGCCATCATGGTCGGGAAGACGGAGGTCGGACAACACCAAGTCGAATACACTTGCTGCTTTTCCTGATGACTCATCTTTCTCCCAAGCGGCAATAGCCGACTTCACGGAAGTGGTCTTCTCCACCTCAAAACCTTTCTTCCTAAGCCATGTCTGTATTATGGTCCCAAACGAGAGGTCGTCTTCCACGATGAGAATCTTTTCCATGCCTTAACAATCCCTTTTACCTATTATAAATAATACGCATTAAATTCAAGTGCAAAACTAATATTAATCTTTTAAATCAGCAGATCTAAGACTGTTATTTTATGATAAGATCATGCTAAAAAACGACATCCTGGCGGAAAATCAGAAATTCAAAAGGCGAAAGTCTGAATCACAACCGCACAAGAAGAACGCACTGACAATGATGATTACGATAGATAAGAATTCCCTTGTCATAAAAAAATAATTAGTGTGTACTATACTTAGTAAACGCACAACGTTCCTAAATCTTGCATGAAGTTCCTATTTTTTTGTGAAAACTTATGAGCAAAGTTATTGTAACAATAATGTGCAGAAAATTATCAATGATACGAGTATTTTCTGTAATTTTGCCAATGGAAATTTCAATAGCATTAGCCTTCAGCGTATAACCATTGTGGGCATAAACTATTGAGACGCACAACTTTAAGTTGACCTTATAGTCAGCATTAGACCATGATATTAATGAAAAGGATAACAAGTTTAAGGCTCTTGGCAGGAGCACTGCTGGGCGTGGCAACTGAAACCATGGCACAGGGCAACGACTCCGTACAACACAAGTGGATAGACGGCAATTTATATACAGAGGCCAACTATGGCTACAACTTCTTCGGTGACAAACGTAATACATACGACTTTCCACACGCTGTGGTAGACCTGAACATCCATCTCGGAAAAGGTTGGCATCTGAGTACGGAACAAGAATTTGAGTACCTGACGGAAAACGGTGACTGGCCAAAACACTTCTCAGACGAATACAGTGTCAACTGGGCCTATGTGAAGAAAGACTTTTCGCCAAAACTGAGTGTCATGGCAGGCATATTGAACATCCCCGTGGGATTGATTAGCTCCTATTACAACACAGGATTGACAGTTTACGACCCATTGTCGGAGAACCGTGTGCTCCCAATGAAATGGCACGAGACCGCCGTGGCCGCAACGGGCAAGCTCGGGAAGTTGGAATATTGGTTGGGCTATCTCTCACACCTCGACTCTGGAGTGGAGGACTATGAGAATCATGGTGTAGCAGCCAGACTAAACTGGTATGCCAACGACGCGTTGCGACTGGGCGTGTCTGGTTTCGTAGGGAAAGGCGAGTTTATTGGCGATGAGTCGGGCGCAGAAAAATGGTGCGACTACGCCGACGCAGACTACAACTATGATCACGGCAAATGGATCTCCAGTGGAGAGGTGGTATATCAGTCGGAAAGCAACAATGTGGCCGTCGGCGCGGAACTCGGCTATCGGTTGACCAGTTGGCTGCTACCATTTGTGAGGTATGACCTTATGACCATAGCCCATGAAAAAAACTACAAGGTGTCAACAGTAGGACTGAACGCGGGGCCATTTCACGGATTTGGCATCAAGCTCCAAATGTCACAAGAGGGAAGCAACGCGAGATTCGACTCCAGCCTGACATACAATCTGGGCTTTTAGGACTGTGCCGTACGGCGTATAGAGGCAACCAACAAATGCAAAAGTAACACCTTGGAAGAACAAGGATGCGATTTTATCACAGCAGTTATAAGTTGTCTGCATAATATAACAAGCATTAAAAAAGCGCAATAATTGCACTACTTATTCAATTTAATAGTAACTTTGCTTTTGTAATAATTACAACAAACAACAAAGCATCATGAAAACAGTTTATGACTTCTGTCTTAAAGACAAAAATGGAAACGAGGTGAGCCTCAACGAATATAAAGGCAAGGTTCTTCTCATAGTAAACACGGCCACAGGTTGCGGCTTCACTCCACAATATGAGGACTTGGAGGCTATGTATCATCGCCTGAAAGACAAGGGCTTGGAGATTCTCGATATTCCTTGCAACCAGTTTGGCCATCAGGCTCCTGGCACAGACGCAGAGATTAAGGAGTTTTGCACAGTGAAGTTTGGAGCAGATTTCCCACAGTTTAAGAAGAGCAATGTGAACGGTGAGGGCGAGCTGCCACTATACACATGGCTGAAGGCCGAAAAGCCATTCACAGGTTCATACGAGCCCAAACTTGCAGCTGTGATGGAAAAGTTGTATAATGAGAGCAACCCAGTGCCCCGCAAGAAAGACGACATACAGTGGAACTTCACAAAGTTTCTCATAAACAAGAACGGCGAGGTCGTGGCACGCTTTGAGCCGACTGACGACCTGAAAAAGGTGGAAGAGGCCATTGAGACTGAGCTTTGAAGAAGCTACCGCTAAGCACTAAACACCAAGCCTCGACTACGATGTTGCCTTTGAAAAAATCCGCTCAACAATGATTTGGGCTTATTGGTTTTGCGCATCGGCATTGGAGGTCTAATGCTGTTTCATGGGGTGAGCAAACTACTCAATGGAGTAGGTTTCATCGAGGAAATGCTTCAAGGCTTAGTTATGTATGCGGGAATGCTCGACAAGGTGTTGGGAAAAACTATTGATGAAAAATCACGAAGAAGGGCCAGTGAACATGATGTTCACTGGCCCTTCGATTATTCTATACTTGTAGTTGCATGGCGCTCGCGTGCCGTGCAACACTAAATCACTCAGGCAGGATGACCACTTGCACCTCATAGAGGCGCTGTGCCTGTGGCACACCATCCGGACGGTAATACTCGTTCTTGAGTAGATACTGGCGAGGCTGCGAGAAGTCGCCTGGCACGCCAAGCGCGGGCGCTCCGTTGACAGGTGTCAGCGTCATGTCCGTGCCCTGGTAACTGTCAGGGATAAGGCTGATGACAAGCTGCTTGGGGTTAACATCGCCAATGACCTTCTCTGCACGACCGTTCTCGTCGCCATCCACGAGCGTGAACTTGTCGGAACCCTTGTATTTGTTGAGGTCGAAAAGGAAGCCCTTGTTGGCAGTGGAATATGTCACCTTTGGCAACAGATAGTAGGTCAAGACATACACCTTGCCATCGGGAGCAGAAGCGTCATCGCGAGTGCTCATGTTGTTTGTGCCGTTGGGTATGGTGACTTTCTGGCCATTGGGGATTGTTTGTTGCTCGCCATTCACGCTCACGGTGTAGTCGGCACCAGTGTTGTTGGTCCAGTCCACACTGTTGGGCCCCAATGGTGTCTGGGCTATGTATGATGTATACCTATCGTAGTTCTTGCCATACACGCAGTCGGTGAAGAGGTAACGTGAATACACAAGCGTGGTATACAAGTCGACATCGGTGTAATACTCCTCAGGAGCTGGCTCACGCTCAATGCCCGACTCACAGCTTGTCGCCACCAATGCGGAGAGCGCGAGCAACATTCCTACGGAGATGTTATGTATTTTGCTTATGACTTTCATTTTCTTGATTTCTTGATTTTTATTCGTATCTATAACCGTTCCATCCTGGGTTCTGCTGTAGCTGCTTGTACGACTTGAGCATTGTTGATGAGAACGGAGAGAAATAGTAACGTGCATTGTCGAACTTACGCAAGTATGGGCTATAGTCCATGGGTATGGTGCGGAAAGTCGGCGTCTCATAGTTCTTGCCGTCCGCGTTGGTCTCGCCCTTCTCAAGAGGTACGCCGTTCTCACCAGCGATAGTGCTGTGCTTGCCCACGCGGAAGATCTGGATGCCGCGCGATACCTTGTTCAGCTCTGGAATCTCCGTCTTTCCCTCGGCCTCGCCCCACCGGAGCAAGTCGAAATAGCGGAATCCTGGGTTCTCGAACGCGAACTCCAGACGGCGCTCAACCTTCACCTCGTCATACACGCTCTGCTTGTCGGTGGCGCCATCGTATGCGCTCAAGCCGGCACGCTCGCGTATGCGGTTGACCTGTGTGATGGCCTCGCTTGTCTTGTCGAGGTTCACGGCAGCCTCAGCGAGGTTAAGCAGCACCTCAGCATAGCGAATGTTGAAATAGCATGTGGTGCGCTGGTTGGTCTTCAGGGTACCGTCGTCGTTGAACTGGTCGAAGTGAGAGTACTTGCGAGAGTAGTAACCCGTTATGGTCTGTGCTGAGCCTGAGCCCGTGGGATAAGTTGAGATGTTCTCAAGTGTGCGGTAGCCGGTGTGAAGCGCGCTGTACTTGAGCGTGCGCTCATCGTCCATCGTCGACTTGTCTATCCATGTCTGTATCTCGTATATCGGGTTTGTGTTCGGACCCATGAACGAGCCATCGTATGTTACGGTTGCGTAGAAACGCTTGTCACGATTCTGGAAAATCTCACGATAGTCATCGCCCGAGCCAGAGTATTCCTTATCACCGTTCTTGTCTGTCGTCACCTGGATGTTCAGGTCCTTTGCCTGCTTGGTCTGCCACCAGTGCTTCCACTTGCCGTCGGCCTCATCCTTTTGCAAGTAGCAGTCCACAAGATCCTGTGTTGGGAACAGGCCAGAACGGAAACTCCAAGAGCGCGTCACCTTGTCGGTGTTGCCATAGTATGATCCGTTAGGGCCGTTCTTGGAAGTGGGATTGAACCCGCTACGCTGGTTCTCCTTGAACATCACAGGCCATATCGACTCCACACTCGTTTGTGCAGACTCTGACGTGAAGAGGTCCTCGTAATTAGGCTCAAGGTCATACTTTCCGAGCAAGTCCTTGGCCGCGTTGTAGGCAATCTCATAATAATGCTGTGCCGACTTCTCAAACTTGAACAGTCCGGCAGCGTCATCAGTGTACAATCCCTTGGCCGACGCAGAAGCAGCGTCGGCGGCATAGAGTGCCACGCGCGACTTGAATGCCTCTGCCACGTTCTTGTTGATCATGCCCACGTCTGGAGTACCGCTCATCTGGTCGAAATACTCCATCGACTTGTCAAGGTCGGCAAGGATGTTGTCGAACAGGGTCTCGCGCTTTGCGCGCTCAAGATAGGTGTTCTCGCTGAGCGAGAGAGCGTGGTCTACGTAAGGCACCGTGCCCCAGAACTTCTCCATGTCGAAATACACCCATGCGCGGAAGAAGTAGCACTCAGCGAGCAACTGGTTCTTCAGGCTGGCCTCAAGAGCATTGCTGCTCGCTATCTTTTCCATGCCCACGTGTATCTGGTAGAGGTTTTGGTACGCGCCCGACCAAGGACCCGTGCCACCGCTTGTCTCGTCATACTGGCGGTTGTTGTACGACAACTGGCGATATGTGTCCCAGTCGGTCTCGCAGTTGCCCTGACAGTTGTCAGACCACTGTTCTGAGGTGAAGACGTCGCCCGATCCAGTGGCATCGATAAAATAGAAATTGTTGACATAAGAGCGCGCCAACTGTGGATTCTGCCAGAAACGGCTTTCGTCAACCTTTGTCGTAGGCTCCACGCCAAGAGGGTCACAGGAAGTCATTGCGGCGCCAAGCACCGCGGTGAACATTCCAGCCCACAAATATTTTTTCATATTGAATTTGCTTTTCATTGCCGTTTGCTGTTAGAAAGTTAATACAACATTGAATGTGTATGTGCGCTGTGTCGGGTAGCTGCCAAGCGTACCGCCTGAACCATATATGTTATGGTAAGTCGTGATGAACTCTGGATCCTGCAGGTTCTTGTATGGGTAGTTGCTCTTGGTCCACGTGAATGCGTTGGTCACGACGAAGCTAAGGTCGAGCCCTTTGATGTAGTCGACGTTCTTCAGCACGTAGCGCTTCATGTCGTAGCGCACACTGATGTTCTTCAACTTAAGATATGAAGAATCAAACTGCCACATGTCAAGATATGCGTAACCCCACGCGCGGCTGGAATTGGACGGCAATGGGATAGCGGCATTGGTGTTGCCGTTGCTTGGCAGGTATGCGTTGCCGAAACCATACTGGCCGTAGTTCCACAGGTAGTCTTGCTGCGAACGGAACGGTGATGTCATGGTGCCTGTCACATCCGTCGCGCCCTGGAAGAACACCTCAACCTCGAAGCCCTTGTAGGAACCGCCGAGTGTGAAACCGTACTGTGTGAGAGGTACATTGCCCGGAGAGTTGGTCATGTAATAGTCGTCGGCATAGCCGTCGCCGTTGAGGTCCACGAGCTTCACCGTACCAGGAGCGAAAGCGCGGTTGTAGGAAATCATGGAGTTGTAGATCTCCTCCCACGACTTGTACAGTCCGTCGGTCTTGAAGCCCAAGCCGTATGTCGCGCCGGCGAACTCATAGCGTGTGCCAGCGGTGTCAAACGTCTTTGAGTACCAGTCGGTGCTCTTGTCGGTGTGCTTGGTGGTTATCTGGTCCCAGTGTGAGTAGGTGACTCCCAATTTGTATCCGAACTCGCCGATGGTGTCCTGCCAGTTGAGCGAGACCTCCACGCCACCCTTCTTGTTGGTCACATAAGGGGCGTTGATTTGCGGGATGTTAGGCATGCCGAGGATGTCGGTGCGAATCATGTCGGTGGTCATGTCCATGATATCGCCCTTGTTGAGATAGAGATATGTGTCGACCGAACCATTCAAGCGGCCCTTGAACATGCTGAAGTCAACACCGGCACCCATCTGCTTTGAGCTTGACCACTGCAAGTCGTTGGCCACGTTGCTGATATACCAGCCCACGTTTGACGTCATGCCGCTGCCGAAGAGCACGCGGTTGCCGTTCTGCGTGTATTGTGTGAGGTAGTCGAAAGGATTGCCCACCTCATTACCCACGAGGCCGAAGCCGCCACGCAGCTTGAACTCGTTGACGATGGAGCGTGGCACGAACTTCTTGAACCATGACTCCTCGGCCATGTTCCATCCAAGGGAGAACGCATGGAACAGTCCCCAACGCTTGTCAGGACTGTAGCTCAGCGAGCCGTTGTAGTTCATCGAGTACTGGAACATGTACTTGTTGGCGTAGTCGTAGGTCAAGCGGCCAATCCATGAAGCCGAGCCCCAGTCGCTTGCCGAACCGCCACTCGAGACCATCGTGGCACCGATATCCTCCTGCGGAGCGAGAGTGGTGGCAAAGCCTTTCTTGGTCTGGCTGCTCCAGTTCTCATGGCGAATCTGGCTCTGGTAGTTGGCCATGACGGAGAAAGTGTGCTTGCCTATGGTCTTCGAGTAGTCGAGCTGGAAGATGCCCGTCGTCAGCTTGTAGTCGTACCAGTATTGGTAGAGCTGGGCGTTCTCAGGATTATAGGTTGAGAATGTCGTGGAATAAGGGTTGTCGTAAACGTTCTCCTGGTCGTAGGTGAACTTCTTGTTCATGTTGTGCGTCGTGGTGTAGTTGATGCTGGCCGTGGCCGAGAGACCTTTCACCCAAGGCAAGTTCCACTTCAACGCGGCGTTCATCTGGAAACGCTTTACGTCGGTGTTGTTGAAGCCGTTGTTCAAGAGCGACTCTGCCGAGCCGTTGCGCGCGTTGCCCGTGGTCCACTGTGCAGGACGGTCAGGCATGTTTCTGCCATACATGACCGTGTTGAACACGTTTTCGCCGTTGCCAGGCTTCTTCTGGTCGCTGATGTTGCCGTTGATGTTGAACGTGAACTTCAGGCTCTTGTCCTTCAGAAGATAAGCGTCGGTGTTGAGCACTACGTTATACTGTTTGTAGTTGAACGTCTTGCTCAAGCCTTCCTGGTCCATGTAGCCAACTGAAGAATAATACTTTATTCGATCGCTACCACCACGCAGGCTCACGTTGGTCTGATACATGGGCTGCGTGTGGTTGAACATCGTCCATGGATCATATGTCTGGTAGTAGTTCTCGATGTCGGCGCCCTGAGTCTTGTATGGGTCGAAGAGCTCGTTGATATAGTCCAATGACCAGTTGACGCCATACTCGTCGTTCACCATCTTGCGGATGTCCTCACGGTTGTAACCCTTCTGGTTGAGGTAACCCATGTAATACTTGGCCAACTCGGTATTGCTGTACCTTGGGGTCTCTTCGTAGTTGGCGAAGTAGAGCTCATTGATGGTCTTGGCATAGTCGTAGGAATTCATGACATGCGGACGGTATGCCGGAGTCATGATCGTGAGCTTCTGGTTGAAGGTTATCTCAGGAGCGCCCTCAGTACCGCGCTTGGTCTGGATAACCACTACGCCGTTGGCTGCGCGCGGACCATACACGGCCGTGGCCGCTGCATCTTTCAGGATAGACATGTTTGCGATGTCGTCTGGGCGCAAACGACTGAAGAAGTCCTCACCCTGGCTCTTGTCGAGCACCACGTCATCGATGACATAAAGCACGTCGCTGCCGCCACGCACCCAGATCTTGGTCTTCTCGCCTGGCGCGCCAGAGCTCTGCTGCGTGAACACACCTGCCACACGACCGCCAAGTCCCTCGGCCATTGTCGTGAGTGGGAGCTTTTGCAGCGTACCCATGTTGACGACTGACGCCGAGGCCGTCATGGTCTTGGCCTTCTGCACGCCACCGTAACCTGTCACCACGACCTCGCCGATCGTCTGCGAGTCGTCTGCCATTGCCACTTTCAATGGGGTGCCGTCCCATACAATGGTTTGTGTTACCATGCCGATGCTCGACACCTCGAGCGTGGCTCCTTTCTTCACGCCCTTGAGCGAGAAATTTCCGTCGATGTCGGTGGCAATAGCCGTCTGTGTCCCCTTGACGCGAACCACCGCGCCAATGACTGGCTCACCACTGGCGTCGACAACTGTACCAGTGCAGACGCCATCCTGCTGCTGTATTGCCATGGCGCCCGCGGCGTGAGCCTCCAGAAAGTTACCCCCCCCTCCGAAAGGAATCAAGGTAGCTCCCATGGCAACAAGCAGACCTAAAGACTTGCTTGATTTTTGCATTGTAAATGGTTTATGAACTTAAAAAAATAAAAACTCTCCTTAATTATAGGTGCTAATATACACTGTCTATCCTGGGTTTAGCAGCCGCAAAGGTAATAAGATTTTTTAGTATTTGTTACTGTTTTGTCAAATATTTTAGAAATTAGCTACAATCCCGCATTAAAAACGCATAAATACACGGTGGTGAAATTCATTTGGCATATCTCTATTGGCTGTTTGTACAAAATGGTAGCGAAGGCGTATGAAAACCTTTCTCACGAGCATTTATTTGTATGCTTGCGTAATACCAAGTGTTAAGTACAAGGAATTACTAATCCTTCAAACATCCAATTGGCACAACATAAACCCCATCCTTACGACAACGCAACAACAATCGAGCTGTCGTGGAGCTTGTATTCCATGTCATTCAAATCTTTGATTTTCAAGTGCAAAGGTACAAATTAATTTTCTCGTTTCCTCAGTTGGCTTGTTTTTATTTCCTCGATTGGCCACATTTCACTTCCTTAGTTGGCCGTTTTTTACTTCCCAAGTTGGCTATAGCATGATTTCCCTTGAAACCCTGACGAGCCTGCCCTGGCTGCCCACGCCCTCCACCACGAGGCGGTAGCTCTCGGCGCCATTGGGCAGGAACGAGAGTGTGGCCTTGCCTCCGACGACGCGCAGCGATGGATTCCAATACACTGTGCGGCGCAGCCTGTAGCCTTCAGGGGCGGCATGCCTTGGGTTGTAAAACTCCGCGGGACGCTGGTAGCCGAGCGGGCGCACAAAGGCCACGTCCGTGTTCGCCCTCTTGCCGTCTTTCTTGGTCGTCACCACGATGGCGCTGCTGCTCATGTCGAGAGCCCCGACTCCGGCAAGTGTAGGCAACGTGCCTGTCACCGCGCCCTTAATGATGTCTATCTGGAGCACGTCGCTCACCCTGATGCTTTCAAGTATGGAGACCATCGTAAGGGCCGTATACGACGACAGCGACCACAGCGTGCCGTCAATGACCAAGTATGACGGCACGGTGTGATAGAAAAACCACTCGTTGTTGAAGTCATAAGTAAGCCCTAAATAGTATGCTCCCTTTAGAAAACTGAACACGCTCTTGTTGCCTTCGCCTTTCAGCATCTCGTCGGTTACAGAGCGGCCCGACACCTTTGCGAGACTCTCGTATTCGGTTTTAGGACGATGCCTCTCTGTCACCGTCACCTCAGGCAGGAACACTATGCCACCGCCATCTACTTCAGTGCGCCTGCCGTCACCGGCCATGACTTGTGTGGCCACGCCACGTGTCTGCGGAATGGCACTGGTTATCTCCGGATAGGATATGCTGTCGACGCGCACCACGTTGTTGTAGCTGCCCTTGGCACTCCTCGCCTGCAATATGTAGCCTGTGCTGTCTGGCATCTCGAACCCGTCGAAGCTGAAACGTCCGTCATCGCCTGTAACGGTCTCTCCGGCCATGCCTCCGCGGTTCGACGTCATTACCACTCTGGCATCCTTTCGCCCGCGCGGGGTCATGTTGGATGTCACCTTACCGCTGACGCGCATACTCTTTTCGGGCACAGCAGATGGTTTCCGCACGTTGCCCACCAGCACCTCTCCCATGTCGTAGCGCCGCCATCCCTGCGTCATCATGAGCAGGTCGAGCTGTCCGGAGCGCCCCCGTTCGGCAAAATACCATGCCGGCTGCTCCACGTAGCCGCGCAGCTCTTGCGACAACAGCAATGCCGACACGATGTTCTGCACGGTGTCAGCGCAAGACCGCCCAGCGTCTGCGATGCTCACCGCGCAACTTGCGTCTATAGTGTCGGGCAACACAATGCTCACCGTGCGGCGACCGCCGTCATCCCTCGTTTCCACTGTCGCCTCCTCGCCACAAGCGCTGTGGCCGTTCCACACAAACACCATGCGCTCGCTTATGATACGCATCATGCCGTCGGCAAGCATAAAATGGGCTATGCCGTCGTGGAACATGCCACGCGCGAAGCTCACGCTCCCACTCTCCACCACCTTGGCATACAGCGGCGCGCCGCCCTGATGCACCACGAGCCACAGCTTGCCAGTCGCCTGAGTTACATCAAAACCCACTATGCCAGCTATGACCTTATTGCCCGTTTGTGTGACACTCAGCGCGCACGCTCCCGTCTTGGCCTCCGGCATCTTGGCGACGCACGTCTGCCCATCGGCGGCGACGCACGTCACCTTGTATGTGCGACCAGGCTGCGCGGTGATGTAGAACATGCCCATGCCGCGATGAGTGGCCCCCGACTCGGCCACCACGTTGCCCATGTCGTCGGTGACTGTCGCCTTCATGTCTATTCCTAGTCCATCCTCGGCAACTGTCTTGTAGGCAACGCGGCAACGCCGCCCCATCACCAATTGACCGCCTTCGGGCATGAGCTGCAGGTCTATGCCGTCCTTGTCCATCGTGACGAACTCGCTGTAGTTGCCCACTTCCACAAGCAAGCAACCACGGTTTGTGCCCATGTCCACGCTGTGCAAGCTCACGCCCTTGTCCGAGCTCCCGGTAAAAGCCATCTCGCCATCGGCTGAAGACACCCTTATGCTTCCTCCATGTACAGGTTTTCCGCTCTTGGGCTCAGTGAAAGATAGCCTCACCGTGCCACCCTTGACGCTGGCCACTATCCTCACGGGGTTGTACACGGAACTGAGTATTCTGACCGGACGCTCAAAGACATACTCTGGCGTGGTGGCTGCCATATAGCGTGTGTAGGCGCGAAGCGTGTACAAGCCCGCCGGCAGGTCAAAGGCAGTGGGGACGTATCCATAAATATCGCCGCCCTCGTCCTGCCGCATCATCTGGCGGCACACAAGCTTCCCGAACGGATTAACCAGTTCCACGTACACATACCGGCTCGCACGTGTCGGCACAAGGGTCGTGGCATTGGCAACGTGGTGACGCACCCATATCGTGTCGCCGCACGTATACTCGGCACGGTCGGTCTGGGCATACAGCTTCTCCTGCGGGAAAGCCATCACCTGTCGCCACATGCGCGCGGCAAGCGTGTCGGGCGGCACCGTGCCGGCAGCCGGCACTGTCAATGCCCAAAAAACAACCACTATCAAGACAAGGGACTTCTTCATAAAATAGTGCTTAATGGCTGAAACGGTATGGCGAGAACAACAATATGTCATGGCAACATATATTAAATCAATATAGGTTAAAGCATTAGCAAATTTAGGCAATAAAAATGACAATGACGGCAAAAAGCGGAAAAAAAATGGCGCATGCCCAATTTCACTATTCCACATTATTTATTATATTCACGAAAAAGCATGAGCCGACGACACGCGCGCCCCAATACGCTGCCCATTTGCCCCCCTTCGGCTTCACGCTTGAATCGCATCGCCTTCACGCTTGAATCGCGACGCCTTTACGCTTGAATCGCGACGCGATTCAAGCGTAAAGGCGATGGCCTTACGACATGCCTGATTTTCATGGCCGCCACTTGTGCTGTTTTCCGTGTCAATATCGGATTCGGCCCCCTATCATCCACGGGGATTCCCGACGGTGCGTCGGCTCTATAGACCCATTGACATCAAGCAGTTTAGCGTCTATTCTGTTTTTTTTATCAGCAATTACAAAGTTTTTTTATACCTTTGTGCTCTGATTAGCATCATTTTTACAAAGACATGAACATTACCGAGATATTGAGCGACACGAGCAAGTCAAAGGGATTCTCCATAGAGGTCTTGCCACCTCTCAAGGGCAACGGCACAGAGGCTCTCTTCCGCAACCTTGACAAGGTGAGAGACTTTGGCCCCAACTACATCAACATCACCACGCACCACTCGGAATACGTCTACCGCGAGACTGCCGACGGGCAATACGAGCGTCTCAGGGTTAGGCGCAGACCGGGCACCATAGCCGTGGCCGCGGCCATCCAGCGACGCTACGACACCACCGTGGTGCCTCACGTCATCTGCTCGGGAGCGACAAGGGAGGACATTGAGTATGAGCTCATCGACATGCAGTTTCTCGGCATCAGCAACGTGTTGCTGCTCCGTGGCGACAAGGCGAAAGACGATAAGATGTTCACGCCGACCGCAGGCGGATGGGCGCACACCACCGAACTCGCGGCGCAGGTGAACCGCTTCAACGAGGGATTCTTCGTGGACGGCTCGCCGATAAAGCACCCGGGGGAGAAATTCCAGTATGGCGTGGCGGCTTACCCGGAGAAGCACGAGGAGGCGCCAAACATGGAGATGGACATGAAATACCTGAAAGAGAAGCAAGACCTGGGCGCCGAGTATGCCGTGACGCAACTGTTCTACGACAACCAGAGATATTTCGACTTCGTGGCCAAGGCAAGGGCCATGGGCATCACCATCCCCATCATACCGGGCATAAAGCCGCTGGCGAAATTGACGCAGGTGACGCAAGTGCCCAAGACCTTCCATTGCGACATGCCGCAGGAGCTCGCCAAGGAAGCCGTGAAGTGCGCCAACGACGAAGACGTCAGGCAGCTCGGCATAGAATGGGCGGTGAGCCAGTGCAAGGAACTATACGCCAACGGCGTGAAGGACATCCACTTCTATACCGTCTCGGCGTTTAAGAGCATGCCCGACATACTGAGGCAGATACTGTAAAGGAAAACAAAGAAAAAATCAAAGCTGTGAGATTCGACAAGGTCATAGGCCAAGAAGAGGCAAAAAAGCGACTGCGCCAACTCGTCGACGAAGAGCGCATACCCCATGCGCTCATGTTCACCGGACCCACGGGGAGCGGCAAGATGGCCCTCGCCCTCGCCTTCGCGTCGTTCCTGCTTGGCGAGAGATGGGACGGCAAGTCGATTCTCCAGAGCAACGCCGCCATAGCCAACGCCGAGGCCATGCTCGCCAAATGGCAACACCCTGACTTGCATTTCACCTACCCCACCATCAAGCCGAAAGGCGCGGGAAGTGACACCAAGGTCACGAGCGACGACTATGCCAAGGAATGGAGGCAGATGATTGCCAACGACCCATACTTCTCGCTTGAGCAATGGATGACAATGATGAGGGCAGACAAGCAGCAAGCCGTGATATTCGAGGCGGAAAGCGACAGGTTGGCAAGGAAGCTCAACATGAAGTCGACGCTCAACGGATACAAGGTGAGCGTGATTTGGCTGCCAGAGCGCATGAACCTGACATGCTCAAACAAGATGCTCAAGCTGCTGGAGGAGCCACCGCGAATGACGGTGTTCATGCTCGTGAGCGAACACCCCGAGCTGCTCCTTGAGACCATACGCAGCCGCGTGCAGACTTTCGCCGTGCCACGAATCGACAACGAGTCGATTGCCAAGGCTCTCACCACAAGGCGAGGCATCGACACGCAAGACGCGGAGAGAATAGCAAGAGTGGCGATGGGCAACTGGCTCAAGGCCACGGAAGAGATTGACGCTGGAAACGAGAACAAGGAGTTTTTCGACCTCTTCGTCTCGCTCATGCGATTCGCGTTCAAGAAAGACGTGAAGCAACTGAAGGCGTGGAGCACCGCCGTGGCCGACTTCGGAAGGGAGAAGCAGAAGAGGCTCATAGCCTACATGATGCAGATGGTGAGGGAGAACTTCATGTACAACTTCCATGACTCCTCGCTGTGCTACATGACCAAGGATGAGGAGCAGTTCGCGAAAAACTTCTCGCCATACGTCAACGAGCGCAACGTGATGCTGTTTCAGCAACGACTGCAACAGATGACACGCGACATCGGACAAAATGCCAACGCCAAGATACAGTTTTTCGACTTCGCGCTTGAAACTACAATTTACATCAGGAAATAAGGATTCCGAAACTATATATACATAAAAACACATCACATCAGAATACGCGACATGAGAGAATATAATATGTGCTCCGGCTGTGGCCGGGGGCTTTCCGCAAAAGGCGTGGGAAGGCAAGACAAGCAGCTCAACACCTACGACTGGCTCGCCGACGTGCCCGGCAACGCGGAATCGACAGACCTCGTGGAGGTGCAGTTCAAGAACACCAGGAAGGGCTACTACCACAACGTGAACAACCTCGACCTGCAAAAGGGCGACATCGTGGCGGTGGAGGCGAGCCCGGGCCACGACATCGGCGTGGTGACGCTCACCGGAAGGCTTGTCAGGCTACAGATAAAGAAGGCTAACCTGAAGTCGGCAGACGACATAAAGCGTGTCTACCGCATAGCAAAGCCCGTGGACATGGAGAAATACAAGGAGGCAAAGAGCCGCGAGCACGGCACCATGATACAAAGCAGACAAATAGCCAAAAGCCTCGGATTGCAAATGAAGATTGGCGACGTGGAATACCAAGGCGACTGCAACAAGGCCATATTCTACTACATAGCCGACGAGCGAGTGGACTTCCGCAAGCTCATCAAGGTGCTGGCCGAGACTTTCCACGTGCGCATAGAGATGAAACAGATTGGCGCGCGCCAAGAGGCTGGCCGAATAGGAGGAACGGGGCCATGCGGAAGGGAACTGTGTTGCGCCACGTGGATGAAAAACTTCTCAAGCGTATCCACCAACGCGGCACGCATACAAGACATATCGCTCAACCCGCAAAAGCTCGCTGGCATGTGCGCCAAGCTGAAGTGTTGTCTCAACTATGAGGTGGACGACTATCTTGAGGCAAGCCGCAAACTGCCACGGAGGGACGTGACGCTCGTCACGCAAGACGCAGAATACCACTTGTTCAAGACCGACATTCTCGCCGGGCTCTGCACCTACTCCACCGACAAGAACCTCGGGGCGAATACGGAGACCATAACGGCCAAACGAGCCATGGAGATAATAGCCATGAACAAGCAAGGCGAGAAACCGCTGTCGCTGTTGGAAAACGACAAGGCAAAGACGGAGAAGAAGCCTGTCGACTTGCTCGCCGACGCTGACGTGAGCCGATTCGACAAGGCAAAGAAAAAGAAGAAGAAAAAAAACAAGAACAATAGCAACAAGCAAGCCGCGACAAGGAAAGCTCAAGACGGAGCCACGCAGCAGGTCTCAGGCAAGCAGGGCAACGCGAAGCCTAACGACAACAAGCACAAGGACAGCAAGCCTAACGAGGGCAAGCAAGCGAATGCCAAATAAGGAAAAATGCGAAAGTTAGCCTTTATCCCTGTCTTATTACTGCTCTTGTCATCATGCATGGGCAGAAAGGTTTACGACACATATAATCACACCTTTGTCTCCGGTTGGGACAAGGGTGAGATTTTGTCGTATGACGTGCCAAGAGTGAAAACGACAGGCAAATACACAACCATGCTGGGACTACGGGTAAGCGACGCATATCCTTTCCAGTCGCTTACGCTGATAGTGGAGCAAACTGTCTATCCCAAGAAAACCACGAGAAAAGATACCTTGAACTGCCAGATATACGATTCGCAAGGCACGATAAGGGGAAATGGAATCAGCTATTTCCAATACCATTACCAAATATCGGAAATGAGCTTGCAGGCTGGCGACTCTATACACGTCACCGTAAGGCACGACATGAGAAGGGAAATCGTGCCTGGCATTGCGGACGTGGGCATAGAAATCGCGCGATAAGGGCGCGTTTAAGTCCTCACGAGATTTCTTCCAGCGTCTATCCTCAAGAAGATAAACAGCAGGAGCGTGAATCCCCATAGCGAAGAACCTCCATAGCTGAAAAACGGCAATGGGATGCCTATTACCGGCGTGAGGCCAAGCACCATCCCCACATTTATGAACACGTGGAAAAGGAAAATGCTCGCCACGCAGTATCCATATACTCGGCCAAACTTGAACGGTTGTCGCTCCGCCAAATGTATTAACCTTAATATCAGCGCAAGGAAGAGCAACAGTACGCTGGCTGAACCAAGGAAGCCCTCCTCTTCGCCTACGGTGCAGAAGATGAAGTCGGTGTCCTGCTCTGGCACGAACTTCAACTTTGTTTGCGTGCCGTTCAGGAAACCTTTTCCTTGAAGGCCTCCCGAGCCAATGGCTATCTCGCTCTGGTGCACGTTGTAACCAGCCCCAGCGAGGTCATCGTCCAATCCCAAGAGCACGTTTATCCTGACGCGTTGGTGTGGTTCCATCACATTGTTGAGCACGTAGTCGGCACTGTAAAAGAAGATTATGCTGCCAACTGAGAATAACGCTATGAAGAGGTAATGGAGAATCCTTGTGGCCAGCCCCTCATAAACGAGAAAGCCCACAAGAAACGCTGATATGCCGAGTTGCACCCATACTATGTCGAAAGGAATGACAAACTCGGAAAACAACAGCACGAGCAAAGTAACGCCAGTGCACACCCCCAGCAGACGCAAGGCGAGACGACGGTTGTTGGCGTAGATATACACCATCGACGACGCGAATATCTGCACCAACAACAACACGACGAACTTGCCGACCGACGTTGGCGTTCCCATGAGAAACACTTGCTCATATTTGATGCCAACCACGAAATAGACAACCATGGCAACACCAGTGAACAATATGCTGCCAGGCATCCCCTCTCGATAAAACATGAGGAAAAACGCAAGGTAAACAAGGGCAGATCCTGTCTCTCTCTGGCCAATGATAAACAGCATTGGCAAGAGGACGATGGCCATTGCCGAGAAAAAGTGCTTTGGCTTGTGCATGTCGAAACCGAAAGTGCTCATCACCTTCGACACCGCCAAGGCCGTGGCGAACTTGGCGAACTCAGCGGGTTGCAACCTCAGCGGGCCAAGGACAATCCACGAACGTGAGCCCTTGATTTCGTGTGGGTTGAAGATTGTCAGGAACAGCAGCAACAGCAAGACCGCGTAGATGACATAGGCAAAGGTGTCGTAGAAGCGGTCGTCGAGCATGAGAAGGATAAAGCCAAGGGCAAACGAAGTACCAATCCACACGATCTGCATGCCCGAGCGGGTGGAAAGACTGAAAATATCCGTCTCTCCATACGTGTAACTGGCACCACACACACTAATCCATCCAAAGACGAGAAGCGCGATATATATGCCAACAGTCCACCAGTCTAAGCTTTTCCAGATGCCTGGCTGTCGTTTATCGTTCTGAGTTTCCATAAGATATCCTGCGATTCTGCATTTCCTCGGCAAGCCGTTCGCCAGAAGGACTTAGCTTGCCCATGATATACTGTTCCATCAACACTTTTCCCATGGGCACGCCATAATCGGCGCCCCAACCACCATTCTCCACATACACGGCAATGGCAATCTTGGGCTTGTCCATAGGCGCGAAACCCATGAACACCGAGTGGTCGTGGCCACGGTTCTGGGCTGTTCCGGTTTTTCCACATGCCGCGAAAGGCAGAGAGCCAAGCATTCGGCATGTTCCACCCATTGCCGAAGAGCGCATGCCAGCGACAATGTAGTCGTAGGCGCGGCGTTGCGCCCTGGTGTAATGGCGACGCGTGAACATGGTGTCGATAGGCTCGCCTTGTATTTTCCTCACCACATGGGGAATGTAATAATATCCACGGTTGGCTATGGTTGCTCCCAAGTTGGCAATCTGCAATGGAGTGAGATTCACCTCACCCTGACCAATGCTGATACTTATAATCGTAAGTCCATTCCAAGAGCCATGGTAAGCCTTGTCGTAGAACGTGGCATTTGGTATCAACCCACGCTTCTCGCCCGGCAAGTCTATGCCGAGACGATAGCCAAAGCCCATGGACACCATATAGTCGCGCCAAGTGTTCATGGCATCTTGGACGGTCTTATACTTGGCGCGGTTGCTCATCATGTGGAACAATCCCCAACAAAAGAAAGCGTTGCACGAGGTGCTTATGGCCGGGACGAGGCTCAACGGAGAGGCGTGGCTATGGCATCCCACGTGAAGTCCCTTGTAGTAGAATCCCCTGTGGCAAGGATATTGGGTTGCGGGAGAAATAATGCCTTCCGAAAGGAAGGTAAGCCCCTGCGACGTCTTGAATGTGGAGCCGGGGGGATATTGTCCCATGATGGCACGGTTCAACAGCGGCTTCTGTGGATCCCGTGTGAGAAACTTATGATACTTGTTGCGGCTCTTCCCCTCAAGAAGGCGTGGGTCATAGGTAGGCGACGACACCATGCAAAGTATCTGGCCCGTGGAGGGCTCTATGGCGACGATGGCACCAATTTTTCCCTGCATCATGCGCTCGCCAAGGGCTTGCAGGTTAACGTCAAGGCCAAGGGTGAGTTCTTTGCCCGGCACTGGACGACGGTCGAATCTGCCATGTTGGTAATGCCCCTGTACCCTGCCGTGGGCATCGCGCAAGAGAATCTGCACGCCCTTTATTCCGCGGAGTTCTTTCTCGTAGCTTCGCTCCACGCCCAACTTGCCTATATAGTCGCCAGGCTGATAATAGCTGTCATCATCAATGTCGCCTTGCGAAACCTCCGACACCTCGCCTAAGATATGGGCTCCATAAGGATACATGTATTGGCGGATGGTGCGCTTCTGGATATAGAAACCTGGGAAACGAAACATCTTCTCACGAAACACGCTGAAGTTCTTGTCATCGACCTGGGTCATGAAGAGTTGCTGGGTGAAACGAGAGTAGCCTGGGTTCTTGGCAGGATCCTTGATGTCGTTCATCCTCTTGACGAACATGTCTTTGGTGATGCCTAAAGTCTGGCAGAAGTCTAAGGTGTCAAGATGCCCTCTTTCCTCGTTCATCACTACCATGATGTCGTAAGAAGGCTGATTGAAGACCAGCAACTTGCCGTTCCTGTCGCGTATGATGCCACGGCTGGGGAACTCCACCTTCTTCAGGAAGGCATTGGAATCCGCACTCTTGCGATAGTCGTCGCTCATCACCTGAAGCGCAAATAGGCGAACCACGTAGATCAACACTATAGAGACGGCTATGCCACCGATAACCCTTTTCCTATTCTCAAGACTGAAATCCTTCATCTGACCTTCTCCTTTCTCGCGCTAAAAGCGCCTCAAATTGTCGACGACCAACACCAAGAGAAGCGTTAACAACACACTCGCACCAATGCTCAAAAACCATTGAAGCCAATTGAAAAACGTGAACGACTCCAACGTGAAGAAGACAATGCAATAAATAAATGTCAGAATAAAGGCGAACAGGGCAAACTTGCTCAGGCCAAACATTCTTATCGAAGGAAGTATCTCGTCATCATCACCGCGCTGGATGAACAACTCAAGCAGATATGGCTGAACGGCTGCCACCAATGTCATGGATGCCGCCGCGAGGCCAGGAGTGTTGGAGAAGACATCTATGCTCAAGCCCAACAGGAAACTCCAAACGAGCATGGCCCATTTAGGCGTGCCACGCCTGAAGGAAATGGCAAAATAGACATACAACAACGGTGTTGCCACGCCGAAAAGATGCACGTGGTTGAGCACCAACGCCTGAACAAGCATCAGCCCAAAGAAAAGCAGCAAGCGTTTCAGGAAATCAATATTCATCCTTTTACCTTTTCCTCCTATTCAACATTAGTTTACTTATCTACAACTATCCTTTACTTATACGCGTTTCAACAGTCGCAAACATGCGCGTCACTTGTCCATGTTGGCCTTAAGCGAATCTTGGGCGGCACGTAGCACGTCGAGGCGTTCCAGAACTGGGGCATTGTCAATGACACAAACGTCACGGAGACGCGAAAAATCGGTGGCCAATCTCACCTGAAGGCGATATGACACGCCATCAACGGAATTATAAACATGCAGTATCTTTCCCACCAAGATGCCTGCTGGGAAGACAGAAGAGAAACCGCTTGTCTCCACGTTTTCGTACAACTTGAAACGGGCATGGCGCGGCACTTCTTCCACATAAGCCTTTTGTGGGTCGCCTCCCGTCCAATGCAGATACCCAAAGTAGTCTCTGCCCTGTATTCGACAACTTATGTTCGACTTGGTGTTGATTGCGGGAATCACGATGGAATAATGGGGTGAGGTGAGATACACTATCCCTACGACACCACTACCGCAAGCGACACCCATGTCAACCTTGACACCATCAAGCGATCCCTTGTCTATCGTGATGAGATTGTTGGCATGAGCCACAGAGTTGCTCACCACCTTGGCTGGAATGAGCCTGAAGTTCTTGAGCAATTTCACGCCTGCCGTGTCGGTCCACGTGGTGTCCTTGGTGACATCGTAAAGGCGCGTGGAAAGCTTCTTCACCTGCTGCTCCAAATAAAGGTTGCGCTGGGTAAGTTCCTGATTGACCTTGCCCAAGGAGAAAAAGCTTTCCACGGCGGAGTGCCACGAGTCCAACTTGCCACAAACAGTATTGGCCGAGGTGAACCACACGCTACTTTGGTAGCTGTTGTATTGGAACAACAAGACCATACTGATTACTTCGAGCAATACGAAAAGGAACCAGTGGCTATGCTTTTGTATAAAATCTATTAAATTGTGCATCGCACAATTAACGCATAAGGAACGAGAACCTGTCTACATTCTTCAGCGCGATGCCCGCACCCTTTGCCACGCTGTGGAGAGGATCCTCTGCGATATGGAAAGGAATGCTTATCTTGTCTTGCAAGCGCTTGTCAAGACCACGAAGCAATGCGCCGCCGCCGCTAAGCCAAATACCGTTTTTCACGATATCAGCATACAGCTCTGGAGGAGTGGACTCCAACGCCGAGAGCACGGCATTCTCAATCTTTGCCACGGTCTTGTCAAGGCAATGCGCAATCTCCTGATAGCACACCGGCACTTCCATTGGCAGAGCCGTGATGCGGTTAGGCCCGTGCACCACATAGTCCTCAGGAGCCTCGTCGCCAAGATCGGTAAGGGCAGAGCCCACATGTATCTTGATGCGCTCGGCCATACGCTCGGAGACTTTCACGTTGTGCTGACGGCTCATGTACTCCTGTATGTCGGCCGTAAGGTCATCACCAGCGATGCGGATGGAGTTGTTGCTCACTATGCCGCCAAGCGAGATAACGGCAATCTCGGTAGAACCACCACCTATGTCAACTATCATGTTGCCCTCCGGGGCCTCCACGTCTATACCAATGCCAATGGCGGCCGCCATTGGCTCAAATATCAAGTAGACGTCGCGACCATCGGCATGCTCGGCTGAATCGCGCACCGCACGAAGCTCAACCTCGGTCGAGCCTGATGGCACGCCTATGACCATGCGAAGCGTCGGAGAAAAGAGACGGCTGCCAGTGTGGACCATCTTGATAAGACCACGCATCATCTGCTCGCAAGCCGTGAAGTCTGCTATCACGCCATCGCGCAACGGACGTATCGTACGTATATTGTCGTGGGTCTTCTCATACATCATTTTGGCTTTCTCGCCAACCGCGATCATCTTGCCTGTGCGGCGGTCAAGGGCAACAACAGATGGCTCGTCGACCACGATCTTGTCATCGCTGATGATAATCGTGTTGGCAGTGCCGAGGTCCATTGCTATCTCTTGGACGAAAGAAAACATTCCCATTTAATTATTTCCTATTTTCTTATAAATTATATTTCTTAATTGTCTATCGACGACATGGGTTAGCTCAGCGACGCGAACCACTCATGGATTGCGGTATCATAATGGCTCGACACGCCAAATGCCCTCTCGGCGAGCATACGACGATCCTCCACATCGGTCACTGCCCCCTTCTTGTTGAGCAATTCCAGCAACACCGGATACTCTGCCTTGCTCGGGATAATGACCACGTCCTTGAAGTTCTTTGCTCCGGCGCGGATGAGCGAGATGCCGCCTATGTCAATCTTCTCTATGATGTCCTGTTCTGATGCCCCACTCGCCACGGTCTGTTCGAAAGGATAAAGGTCAACGATGACAAGGTCGATAGACGGGATGTCATACTCCGTCATCTGCTTCTGGTCGTCCTCGTTGTCGCGGCGTGCGAGTATCCCTCCGAATATTTTAGGGTGAAGGGTCTTTACCCTGCCTCCGAGAATGGATGGATACGTGGTGACATCCTCCACTTTCTGGCAGTCGTAGCCCAAGCCTTCTATGAATTTCTGCGTGCCGCCAGTGCTAAGGAATTTAACACCCTCCTCGTTGAGCTTCTTAAGGAGATCATCCAGTCCATCCTTGTGGAAAACGGAGATAAGCGCCGTCTTGATTTGTCTTGATTCAGCCATTTTAAGATACTATTTTTATCTCGATACCAATTGATATGCAAAGTTAGTTCATTTTAATCGAATCGTTACAGAAAAACGGAAGAAAATATTTGCCGAAACGTTAAATTGTCACAAGTCAAGCGTTTTTTTTCACGCCTTGACTTTTTTTGATTATTTTTGTACCCAAAACACATTAGTCAGTAGATTTACTTATGAAGCATGTCGTGTATTTATTCGTTCTCCTCTTGTCCTTGCTCCCATTGGAGCAAGCCAATGCGCAACGTCATGTCATGGTCTACGACCCAGAGGTGAATAGACCCGTGCAGGGTTTTCACGTTTGGGCAGACAAGCAAAAGGGCGACACCACAAACGTTTTCGGAATAGCCGAGGTGCCGGAAAAGTTCGACACATTGTTTCTCGTCAAGCCTGGCTACATCGCCTTGCGTATACCGGCACGGCTCGCTGCCGACACCATCCCAGTGATAAAAGACTACAACAGCATCGGCGAGGTGGTGGTATACGGCTCGCAGTCGGACGATTTCAAGAAGGCCGTGAACAGATGGACCAAGGAAGACAAGGTGGAGATGCAGTTGCAACACCCCATCACCGGCATAGACTTCAACCTCGCCGACCTGCTCAGCCCCAAGAGCCGACGCGACCATCGCAACGCCAAGAAGATGGCCAAGATATTCAAGAGGATGGACGAAGACGACAACGACCCGATAATCCACGCTTACAGAAAGGCGCTGGGGATAAAGACGAAGCATTAACCACGTCATATCAATTGCGACACTTTTAACTACCAAACATTCAAGACAATAAAATGAAACACACGGTTTTACTCATCATTTCATTATTGCTCACGCACAGCGTCATGGCGCAAGAATTGTTCAGGCGCAGACAATGCGGCACGGCAATGTTGATGGAGCGCGAGGCTGCCGCAAACAGCAAAGGCCAGAGGGCCATATCGAAAAACAACCATTACGTGCCGCATAGCGGCAATATAACCATTCCTGTCGTGCTCGTGGAGTTCCAAGATGTGAAGTTCACTATTAAGGAACCAAAGAAAGCCTTTGAGCAGATATTCAACGGCGACACGCAAGCGGACCTTGGCAACGGAAACCAACACAATCATGGATCCGTGGCAAAATATTTCAATGACATGAGCAATGGCGCGTTCACTCCACAGTTCAAGGTCTACGATCCCGTAACGGTTAACCAGAACGAGACTTATTATGGCGGTACCAGCGAGAAGGGCGATGACGAAAATCCACGACAACTCGTAAAGGATGCATTGCAGCTTGTTGAAGACCAAGTGACGGAAGAAGACCTCAAGTCGTTCAGTTGCAGTGATGGCAATACCATCGATTGCGTCTATGTCGTCTACGCAGGGCTTGGCCAGAATGACGGAGAAGACTGGACAACCGTATGGGCAAACTGCTGGACTACCGCCGGAGCTACATTGAAGGGCAAGGGCGTCAGATGGTATACCATGTCCCCAGAACTTAATTCCGCAAAGATTAACAACGATGGCAAAATCGACGAAAACGGCACCATTCCCGCCGTTACGGGCGTTGGCGTGATTTGCCATGAATTCTCACATTCCCTTGGTCTTCCCGACATGTATCCCACATCAAAATCCGCATATTTGGACAATCAAGAAATGGAATACTGGGATCTCATGGACGGCGGCGAATACACCTATTATGGTTACCGGCCTACAGCTTACACGGCGTTCGAAAAAGAGCAAATGGAATGGCCTGTTGACATCAAGACTCTCGATAGCGACGCGAGCGTCACCATGCAGACGTCTACCGAACAGGGCGGCACGGCTTACAAGATAGTGAATCCACAAAACAACAACGAATATTTCATGCTTGAGTGCATACAGCAGAAAGGATGGAACCGGTACGTGTTCGGCAACGGCCTGCTCGTCTACCACGTCTGCATGCCAAGCACGACGCTTACCTCCTACACGTATCTCAACAACACGCCCGGCTATCCCGGCATGGCCGTGGTGCCCGCCGACGGTGCTTGCCTGTCATCGTATATAGATGCCAACGAGAATGATTACGGAAAAAGTCTCTATGGCGACCTTTTTCCTGGCACAGGCAACAAAGTCGACCCCAACGTCACGGAGCTTAGCGACGCTAACAAGCAGCCCAACTTCTGTTGGTACAACACCGACAAGACAGAGAAACTCAAGACCAACAAGGCCCTGAGGAACATAAAATATGAGAATGGCGTGCTCTCGTTCGATTACGTCAACGACGTGGAAAGCGGAATTCTTCCCATCTGGGGCAACACGCAAGCCACCGACGGCAAGGTCTACTCCATCAACGGAATATACCTCGGCGACGACATTTCCAAAATGCCACAAGGCATATACATCGTAAACGGACATAAGGTCGTGAAACAATGACAAAAAGCCCCGTCCTCTCTCGCGAGAAGACGGGGCTTTTTCAATTCACAATCTTTTTACCAATCCTTATATGGAAACTAACCTATCTCAATCCTTCTGCCATTGACACAGGCCTCGTTCTTCTTGATCTTAGGAAGCACGATGCTCAAGATGCCGTCTTCAACCTTAGCGGAAATTTTCTCCTTCTCCACGTCGTCGGGCAGGCTGTATGTCTGCTGATAGTTGGTGTAAGAGAACTCGCGGCGCAGATAGTGCTCCTTGCGCTCTGCCTTGCCGTCTTCCTCGTGGTGTTCGAGCTTGTTCTCGATGGAAAGCTCAAGGTCACCATCCTTGTTGAGGTCAATGCGCACGTAGTCTTTCTTGATGCCAGGAACGGCCACTTCCATTGTGTATTTGTCAGCGTCCTCCTTCACGTTTACTGCCGGAGCGGTAGCGTTCACGCGACGAAGACCGTTCATCATGTTGTCACTGAAATCGTTGTCAAGCCAATCGTTCAATACTGGGAATAACATAGTCATAACCTCCAATTATTTTTTGTTTTTTATTTTCTGTTTGTCTTGAAGCTCTTTCGAACTTCACCCACAATATTGCAACCTTTGTGCCCAAGTGCCCATCGCGCCAAAATGTCATTCGCCCAATGCCATAGTGTCACTTTAAGACATTTATGACCTGTGTGGCCACTTCCCTTGCCCAACCCGAGTCGAACCCCGTGTCCACTCTCACATACTCGCGCCCTGGTTTTCGCGTGGTTATCACGACCTGATATTGCCCAAGCGTGTATGGCGTGGCGGTGTTGACCGTCGCCACATCCGTGATGTCGTCCATGCTTATAGGTTCGCCAGCAATTACCAGCATGCGTTTCTGCTTGAAGGCCAGTATACAACCAGCCGCCTCGTTTGCGCACGTGGCATCCACGACGATACAGTCGTCGGGGTCGCCATACTGTGCCACGGTCTCTTCCATGGTGAGAAGACGTGTGGCACAAGCCGCGTCCTTGTGTATCCATTTGCGAAAGATGATGATAGGCAAGAGCACTGCAAGGGCCAGGAGTACAAAGCCGTTAAGTTGAAAGGCCACAAGCCAAATGCCAATAATGGCGACAGCGGATATAAGGATTTTCTTCATGTTGTTTGTTTTTTATTCTTATTGTTTTATTGTAACAACGGCAGTTTGCCATTGGAGATTTGCTCTGCCATCATGTTCAGCATATGGCATTGACTTCGGGTTATTGCCAGCCTTTCTGTATGATAATCCCAAGGGGAGAGCATGAGCATAAGTCCCATGGCACAGGCATCAAAGGCCCGGCCTCCCGGCTTCTCATATTTCCCGAATCCGTTTTCCCTGAGAATGACGACAGGACATCTTCTTTCATACGCTCTTCTAATCACTGCCTTTTCACCCGGTGATATGGCTGCAGAGACAAAGACAGAACCTTGACAAAAGTCTGGTTCCAGTTTATCCAATATATGGTTTATATTATCATCCGTCAACCGTCTTGAGCACTGGACAAAGATGCGCCGAGGGTAGCCAAGTAGAAACTCGTTTCCCATGGCATCAAACGTAAACCCCGCAGCTTTGACATTATGCCTTATGGTGAAGAGGTCTTTCTGCCGCTCTTTCAATAATCGTCGGCGTGGGTTGTCGGCGAGATATTGATGCCAAGCATGCAGCTCGCCTTCATGCCATAAGATTTTGTCGTTGAATCCAGGCTCGAAGAGAACACCATAGCGGCTCTTGCGCTTCTCTTGTTGAGCCTTCTGCTGCTCTTCAAGGACATAGGCCGGCACGGGCGGCAAGGCACCCGATTCCACAAGTCTCTTATATTTTTTCCGGCATTCAGCTTCAAAGATTCTCACCACCGAGCCAAGTGTCACGTCCGAGATGGCAGTGAAGAAAATGATGAAGTGCAGGTGGTCGGGCATGAGCTGGAGGCTGATGTTTCTCACGTCAGGGAAACGAAGAGGCAGCTCCTTCCATGCCTTGGTGACAGCCATGCCCAGGGGCGACGGCACGAGAGCCGCACATCCTGGGCTGCCGTTTTGTATCATGGGGTCACCTGTCAGGGTCCCGAGCAACGGCCTCCGCCCCTCGATGACAAGGGTCACCATATACATGCAGCGCGAGCGGTAGTCGTGGTTGGCGCACCGCCGTTTCATGTTGTGCCGGGTAGGGAGGCGTGGCTCTGGGCTTTCGTTGTTCATAGGGGATGACTTTTCCGGTGCCGAGGGCGGCACCGCACATAACTAAACTGAAAAAAACAAAGCAAGCGGCAAACAAAAGACAAGCGGCAAGCAAAAGGCAAGCGGCAAGCAAAAGGCAAGCGGCAAGCAAAAGGC
>ERZ808270.250-NODE-250-length-34004-cov-6.135969_pt1 | contig 34004 bp, 28 predicted proteins | sample MGYA00521082_ERZ808270 | MGnify/ENA primary metagenome ERZ808270 (study PRJEB31516, sample SAMN03275594) | gut metagenome | biome: mammalia-associated habitat; material: feces | host: Papio cynocephalus | place: Kenya | collected 2012-07-27 ... | reverse complement strand
TTACAGGGCGTATCGTTCTTGATTATCTCTACCCAAGGCGTTGCCTTGGGCTATGAATATCATTGGGCTTTCAGCCTACCCATTCTAAATCCTAAACTTCAGTCTAAGATAATTATCATTTTTACCCTTGGTTGAATTCGTTAGATTATGCTGGAACGTATGAATGCATGATAATTTCAACTATAGGAAGTATTAAATGAGCGTTTACAAACAGGCGCTTACCCTTAAAATCCCCTACCTTTTCTTTTTAGCGTGTTAAAAGAAAACAAGGTAGCGGGATTTTTTCTTTTTTATGCATACGCGCTATGGCTTGATATTGTATTTTTGCATCGCAACAGATGAGAAAAGCAGAAAAATAAGAAAGGCATGATGTGCTATAGCATACTTTTTGCTATTTCAATCTGAGTAGACAATAGAAAATACTAAACCATACATTTATGACACGTAAATATCTTCCATTATGGGTATTGGCCCTCTCATTGGGTCTGCAGTCACCTGCGATGGCTGCCACAGCAGTTCCGTCTAATCCTGTAGATTTGACTTATGCTGCAGAAAATGCCGTCAATTCGGTAGTGTATATTAAGGTAACAACCAACAGCAAGACGCAGACGATTCAATACAATGGTGGTTCGCCTTTCGACTTTGACGATTTTTTTGGTGATTTCTTCGGTCGAGGAAATAGTGGAAGTCAGCAGCGACAGATACAGACTCCCAAACGTTCTGGTGCTGGATCGGGCGTGATCCTTAGTTCTGATGGCTATATCGTGACGAACAACCACGTGGTGGAAGACGCTGACGAGATGACCGTAAAGTTGAATGATAACCGAGAGTTTAAAGCACGCATTATCGGTACGGATAAGTCGACCGACTTGGCGCTAATTAAGATTGAAGCTACAGGTTTGCAAGCTATCAAGGTGGGTAATTCTGATAATTTGAAACTTGGTGAATGGGTGCTCGCTATTGGTAATCCCTTTAGCTTGACTTCAACCGTTACGGCAGGTATCGTAAGTGCTAAAGCACGCTCTCTCAATGCTACTCCTGGTAGTATAGATAGCTTTATCCAAACAGATGCAGCAATTAATCCTGGTAATTCGGGCGGCGCATTGGTCAATGCTAAGGGCGAATTGGTTGGCATTAATGCTATGCTCTATTCCCAGACGGGCTCATTCTCTGGCTATGGATTCGCTATTCCTACAGCCATTATGAATAAGGTGGTAGATGATTTGAAGAAATACGGTACAGTACAACGTGCATTGCTCGGTATCTCGGGCATGGACGTAAGTTCTTATATCGATTCGCAAAAGGAAAAAGGCAAAGATGTTGACTTCGGTACAGTCAATGGCATATATGTAGCAGAAGTAAGTGCAGATGGTGCTGCAGCAGAGGGCGGACTTAAAGAAGGTGATATTTTGACAGCTATTGATGGTAAGAATATCGAGAAGTTCGGTGAATTGCAAGAGATCTTGACGAACCATCGCCCTGGCGACAAGGTCAATGTAACCTATATTCGCGATAAGAAGAAACATTCAGCTACACTAACGCTCCGCAATGTGCAAGGCACAACTTCTGCCGTACAGAATCTTGATACCGATGCTATGGGTGCAGCACTTCGTCCGCTTACAGAGACAGAAAAGAAGGAACTCAATTTATCTTATGGATTGATGATTTCTGCTCTTCGTGATGGTAAGTTTAAAGACGCTGGACTGAGCAAAGGCTTGATTATTATGAAAATCAACGATCGCGAGATGCGTACAACGACCGACTTTGATGAAGCAGTAAAGGCTGCAAATCTTAGTAGCGATCGCGTGCTTTGGATTCGTGCTAAGACTCAGACTGGTATCAATAAGAGTTACGCTGTAGAATTGGCCGAAGCAAAACAAGCTACAAAGAAAAACAGTAAGAAATAAACGGATAAAGAATGGGTTTGAATAAGTAAAGTTCGAATCTAACAGATATGAAAGAATCGGCATTCTTGATACCATCCTAATGATATGGTGTCGCGAGAATGCCGATTCTTTTGTGTTTGCACTTCTCCTTTCTGACTCATTGTCTCTTTGTTGAATTTGGGGAAAGTGCCCAAAAACGTTCATCAGACAACAGCTAACAAGACTTGACCTTGTTTTTTTTAAGAAATAGTTTCCGTTACCCATAAAAAAAGCATACTTTTGCATAGCGTAAAACGCGAATAGTGCAAATTGCATGATTGTGGCAAAAGAATTATGCCTCTCACGTCGATTGTGCTTTATCCAAGATTAAACAAGATAATCGAAACTCATTATTACAATTCATAGATATTATGAAAAAAACCATCTTAGTTACTGGTGGTACCGGTTTTATCGGTTCTCACACCACAGTAGAGCTGCAGAATGCAGGCTACAATGTCGTAATCATAGATAATCTGTCAAATTCTAAAGCAGATGTTGTCGACGGAATCGAGAAAATCACAGGTATTCGTCCCGCCTTTGAAAAGGTTGACTGCTGCGACCTGCCCGCATTGGAAGGTGTGTTCCAAAAGTATCCTGACATTACAGGTATTATTCATTTCGCTGCTTCTAAGGCGGTAGGTGAGAGTGTGCAGAAGCCCTTGAAGTATTATGAAAATAATCTGCTCTCACTCATCAACTTGCTTAAGCTTATGCCTAAGTACGATGTAAAGGGTATCATTTTCTCTTCTTCATGTACTGTATATGGTCAGCCCGATCCCGAAAATCTTCCTGTAACGGAACAGGCTCCTATCAAGAAGGCTGAAAGCCCCTATGGTAATACAAAGCAGATCAACGAGGAAATCATTCAGGACTACGTACATAGTGGTGCCAATATTAGCGCAATCATTCTTCGTTACTTCAATCCGATTGGCTCTCATCCCTCAGGCATTATCGGTGAAATGCCTAATGGTGTACCTGCCAACCTTATCCCTTATCTCACGCAGACTGCCATTGGCATCCGTCCCTGCTTGAAGGTATTTGGCGACGATTATGATACACCTGATGGTTCATGCATCCGCGACTACATCTATGTGCTTGACTTAGCAAAGGCTCACGTAGCAGCAATGGCGCGTATTGTAGAGGGTAAGAACACCGATCCCGTTGAAATCTACAATGTCGGTACAGGTCATGGTGTAAGTGTGCTCGAATTGATTCATACTTTTGAGAAGTGCACTGGAGTAAAACTCAATTACGAGATTGCTCCTCGTCGTGAAGGTGATATCGAGAAAGTATGGGGTAATGTAGACAAGGCCAACAAGGTCCTTGGTTGGAAAGCCGTTCATACACTCGAAGAAGCGCTCTCTTCTGCATGGAATTGGCAGGAGAAGCTACGTGAACGCGGCATTATGTAATTTGCTGCGCTGACGTAGTACAAATAATATAAATAAGAGGTCGTTAATGATTCGGTAGGTATATAACCATACTGAGTCTTAACGACCTATTTTTACATTTCTCATATAAAAGGAGAGCTATTGTGATGTCTCTGCATAGCTTGAGCTCTCAACTATTTAACAATCGAATAAGAAGATTTTTATCGTGCGTCCCTATTATTTACTACAAGAGTCTCTTCTGCGAAATAATTTATCGCTGATACATTCCGTTGCAGAGCAAGCAGGTGTGGAGTTTATTCTTGCCTTCAAGGCCTACGCCCTTTGGAAGACTTTTCCCATTTTCCGAGAGTATATTTCCCATACCACGGCATCATCACCTTATGAAGCTCGTCTTGCCCTCGAAGAATTTGGCACAAAGGCACATACTTACTCTCCTGCATACGAGGATGATACATTTGATGAAATTGTGCGTTGCTCAAGCCACATTACATTCAACTCTCTTTCCCAATTCGAACGTTTCAAGTCTCGCGTGATGGCAGAGGGTGATCAACATCCAAGCATGGGGCTTCGTATAAACCCTGAACACAGCGAAATCGAGACCGAAATCTATAATCCCTGTGCACCAGGTTCACGATTTGGTGTACTCTCTTCTCAGCTCCCATCTCGCTTACCCCAGGGAATAGATGGATTCCATTGTCATTGCCATTGTGAGAGTTCGGCTGAAGCCTTGCAGACTACTCTCGGATGGATTGAAAGAAAATTTGGACCTTGGCTCGATCAGATCAAGTGGCTTAATCTTGGCGGTGGACATTTGCTCACACGTAAAGGATACAAGGTGGACTTACTCATCAGTCTGCTGCAAGACTTTAAGCGTAAGCACCCCAATCTGCACCTTATTCTTGAACCTGGTTCAGCCTATGCATGGCGCACGGGAAATCTTCTGTCTGAAGTGGTCGATATAGTTGAGAATCATGGTATAAAGACAGCAATATTAAATGTTAGTTTCACTTGTCATATGCCCGACTGCTTGGAAATGCCTTATCATCCTCATGTAGTAGGAGCTGAAACGATAGAAGATGCAAGGGCTTTGGGTGTAGAGACTGAAGAATGCGTTTATCGACTGGGTGGTAACAGCTGCTTGAGTGGCGACTTTATGGGCTATTGGCGCTTTGATAAGCCACTTTCAGTGGGCGATATTGTAGAGTTTGAAGACATGATACACTACACTACGGTGAAGACCAATATGTTCAACGGTATTCATCACCCATCGTTGAAAATCAAGCACTTGGATGGCAGCATAGAGACTCTTCGAGAATATACGTATGCTGACTATCGTGACCGAATGGACTAACTAAGCAAGTATTACGCATGAAAGATTCCAAGTTGTGGATTCCAAAGGGATGGGCATGTGAGGTGCCTTCTGATAACGTCTTGAGATACGAATTGTCTGGTTGGATGAGCAAGTGTGGTAATGCGCAGCGCATTCTGTTTCTCAATCTCATGCCTGAAAAGGTAAAGACTGAGAACGACTTTGTGCGTATTCTATCGCAAATGCCTCGTGATATCCAATTGCTTCCAATGAAAATCCGCAATCAGCGTTATAAGACAACCCCGCAAGCCTACGTTGATGCCAATTATCTTGATTTCGAGGATTATAGTCACTCTCATTTCGACAAGTTGATTATAACTGGTGCTCCCTTAGAACAGATGCCGTTTGAGAATGTTCGCTATTGGAATGAACTATGTCATATCATGGAGTGGGCTGAAGAGCATGTACGAAGTTCGCTCTATATCTGTTGGGGAGCACAAGCGGGATTGTATAAGTGGTACGGCGTGCCTAAATACGGATTGTCGGATAAGATGTTTGGGATTTTCTCGCAACGCGTGCTTGTACCTCATTCTCTCTTAATGAAGGGCTTGTGTCCAGCATTTCTAATGCCCAACTCACGACATACGGAAGTAAGAAGTGAAGATATACGCAAGCATTCCAACAATTCATTACAGATCATAGCTGAGAGTGAAGAGAGTGGAGTGGGAGTTATAGCCACAGAGGATTGTCATCGCGTTTTTATAGTGGGACATTTGGAATATGCATCGACTACGTTAGACGATGAATACCGACGTGACCTGTCCAAGCATTTGCCAATCAAGGAGCCTCTTCATTATTATGCGGAAGATGGAACAATAGACTTCTCTTGGAGGAAAGACGCTTTACAATTTTATAGGAATTGGGTGGAGCTATAATACGTGCCACTTATTATAATCTAATTAGAACTTCGGATTTGGTAAAGTGAAAGGCTGTAGCTTTGATCGTACACATGGTCGCTAAGCCTTCTCTCATGCTGAATCCGAAGTTTTGTGTGTAAGGACAAGAGAGGTCTTTTGCTTCGGTAGATCATGAAGCTGACTACAGAAAGGCTATAGACTCGATGAATTCAAAGTCCGACCAAAGCATGGTGATTATTGGCTTAAGTTATCGACTTAATCCACTATTTTTAATGTCCGTACCTATAGCTGCTTATCTCATAACAATAATCTCTGCGAATTAATGTGGGGCTTTTCATCGATAAAAATATCTGTTTCGTCTATTATATAGCGTCAATAAGTCTTTATTCGAGGAATTTATGTATGGTAGAATATAACTTTGCAGACGTAATAATAATTTTGATAAAAATAAGCGACTAAAACAAAAGCAAAGTATGTGGAATATAAGAAAGAAATATGTGGCGCTTTCATTGGCTATGCTTCCTTTGATGGGCTTTGCTCAGACTAACGGAGTGTGGTCGCTCAAGGAGTGTGTGGACTATGCTGTCGCACACAATGTTAGTCTGCTCAAGAGTGCAGCTACGGAAAAAAGTGCAAGTGTAGATGTAGCCGAGGCAAAGGCAGGGCTGCTTCCCAGCCTAAGTGGCGCTCTGACACAGGGAGTAACCTATCGCCCGTTTCAAGAGAGTGGTGGTAGTTTTGTCAATGGTGGTATTGCTACATCGGCAGCTGATAAGGCTACGCAGAATGGTAGTTATGGCATCAATGCACAGTGGGTCGTGTGGAATGGTGGTAAAAATAAGATGAATATCACCAATGCTCAGTATAGTCAGCAACTCGCTGCTTACGATACGCAGACTCAGGCTAATAAGATAAAAGAACAAATAGCACAGCTTTATGTACAGATTCTGTATATGGTTGAGGCTGAGAAGGTTAACCGTACGCTGCTTAAGCAAGACTCAACCATTTGTGAGCGTGGACAGCAAATGGTCAATGTAGGTTCTATGTCGAAGGCAGACTTGGCTCAACTACAATCGCAAGTAAGCCAAGGACGTTACAACGTGGTAAACGTTCAGACTCAAATAGCCGATGCCAAGATGCAACTGAAGCAATTGCTGGAACTTCCAGCCAATGAATCATTTGATGTGCAGCCTATTGATGCTGCTGATGCAGAAGTATTGAGCAGTATTCCATCGAAAGACGTGATTTATAACTCAGCACTTGAAAGTCGTCCGGAGATTAAACGCTCACAGTTAGCCATAGAGCAAAGCCAGCTCAATACGAAAATCGCTAAGAGCGGTTATATGCCTACAGTAAGTCTATCAGGTGGTATAGGAGATAGTCATATGACTGGTAGTCAAACGAATTGGGCAAAGCAAATGAAGAACAACTTTAATGGTTCTCTCGGTGTGACAGTGAGCATCCCAATCTTTGACAATCGGAAGAATAAAAGTGCTGTGGAACGTGCCAAAGTAGCCGAGACTACTGCACAACTTGACTTACAAGACACGCAGAAGCAGCTCTATCAGACCATTGAGACTTATTGGCTTAACGCTACGAATAGTCAAGCTAAGTATGTGGCTGCAAGGTCGAGCGTGGAGAGTCTGCAGACAAGCTACGAGCTGATGACGGAGCAGTTTAACCTTGGGCTCAAGAACATTGCAGAGTTGCTCAATAGCCGTGCCAATTTACTCAATGCACAGCAGACAATGTTGCAAGATAAATATACAGCCCTGCTCAACCGTAATCTGCTCAATTTCTATGGCGGTGACGATTTGAAATAAGAATGACGATCCGACAAAAAGAAATGAAGTAAAATCTATAGAAATAGTAAAACAAATATAGTACATAGTATGAAATTCAATGTAAAGAAAATAGCCATCGGTGTAGTGGTCGTGGCCATTGTAGCAGGTGGCGCATGGTTTTTCTTGCACAAGCAAGATGCTCCGTTTGAGGTAAGCTACGAAACGGCTAAAGTGGAAAAAGCGACCATCGGCAATAGTGTGACAGCAACGGGTACTATTGAAGCGGTGACTTCTGTTGAAGTTGGTACACAGGTGTCGGGTATCATCGACAAAATCTATGTTGATTATAATACGCCTGTAAAGAAAGGTCAAGTCATTGCAGAACTTGACAAAACGAATCTCATCAGTGAACTGAAGAGTGCTACGAGCCAATTGGCTGGAGCAAAGAGCGACTTGAGTTATCAGCAGTCGAACTTCAGCCGTATGAAGACGCTGTATAATAAAGGTCTAATCAGCGCCAATGATTATGAAAGCGCCAGATTGTCTTTGCAGCAAGCCGAGAGTACTGTGGCACAGCGACAAGAGGCTGTAAATAAGGCACAGACCAACTTGAGCTATGCTACGATTACTTCGCCAATTGATGGCGTAGTGCTGAGTAAGTCAGTGGAAGAAGGTCAGACAGTGGCTTCAAGCTTCAATACACCGACACTCTTTACCATCGTAAAGGATATGACCGATATGCGCGTAGTGGCAAGCGTAGATGAAGCCGACATAGGTCAGGTGAAAGTGGGACAGCGTGTCACATATACAGTAGATGCTTATCCCGATGAAACGTTTGAGGGTACGGTCACGCAGGTGCGTAACGAGGCTACTACTGACAACAATGTGGTGACCTATGAAGTGGTAATCTCTGCTCCCAATCCCGACTTAAAGCTCAAGCCAGGGCTCACTGCCAATGTTACCATTTATACAATGGAGCAGACGGGCATATTGAGTGTTCCTACCAAAGCACTTCGCTTTACTCCAACCAAAGAGACTGTAGGACCGAAAGACAAGATCGTAGATTGTCAAGGTACGCATAAAGTATGGGTGCGCGAGGGAAGAACTTTTAAGGCCTACAGCGTACAGACGGGCATTACGAATGGCACACGCACGCAAATCTTGAGTGGTATCAAGGAGGGCGCTATCGTTGTGGTAGATCTCAAGGATGCTTCGGCAAGCGATGCAGATCAAAACAATGCAAGTGATGAAAGCAATGAGCAAAGCCCATTCTCGCCCGGTCCTCCCAACAAGAAGAAAAAGTAAAAATCGTTGATGTATCAATAGATGAGGAATTGGAGACGAATGCTTAGAAAAGAGCTTCGCCCAATTCTTCACCTAATAATACTAAGTGCAATGGAAATCAATGAACATTATACTACGACTCCCGAAGAGCAATTCCCTCAGCCAGAAGATCGCGCCGACAAGAAAGTAGTAATCGAGCTACAAGATGTGAAGCGCAACTTCATAGTGGGCGATGAGACCGTACATGCGTTGAAGGGTGTATCGTTCAAGATATACGAGGGGGAGTTTGTCACTATCATGGGTACTTCTGGTTCGGGTAAGTCAACATTGCTCAATCAGCTTGGATGTCTTGATACTCCATCGAGTGGAGAATACTATTTGGATGGAGTGAGTGTGCGCACCATGAAACGTAGCGAGCGTGCAGTGCTACGTAATCGTAAGATTGGTTTCGTATTCCAAAACTACAATCTGCTTCCTAAGACCACAGCCGTGGAGAATGTCGAACTGCCGCTTATGTACAACTCTTCGGTTTCTGCTTCTGAACGTCGTCGTCGAAGCATTGAAGCTCTGAAAATGGTGGGGTTGGGTGAACGCCTTTATCATAAATCCAATCAGATGTCGGGCGGTCAAATGCAACGTGTGGCGATAGCTCGTGCTTTGGTCAACAATCCTGCGGTTATTCTGGCAGATGAAGCTACGGGTAATCTTGATACGCGTACATCATTTGAGATATTGGTGCTTTTCCAAAAGCTATTCAAGGCTGGACGTACGATTATCTTCGTGACCCATAATCCAGAGATAGCGCTATACTCCAGCCGAAACATATTTCTCCGTGATGGCTTAATACGTGAAGATGTGGTCAATCACAATATCCATTCGGCAGCTAAAGCATTGGCAGAACTTCCTCCTAATGAAGAATCATAAGACACACGCACAGTATGAATATCAGTAATCTTTTTAAAATAGCCTTTCGCGCTATTGCAGCTAATAAGCTGCGCTCTTTCTTGACGATGCTCGGTATCATCATTGGTGTGGCTTCGGTCATTGCGATGATGGCTATTGGTCAAGGTTCGAAGAAGAGCATTCAAGCCAATATAGCCGAGATGGGCTCGAATATGATAATGATTCGTCCGGGCCAAGACAAAGGCCCAGGTGGTGCTCAGCAAGATGCATCGGATATGCAGACACTCAAACTGAAGGACTACGAAACACTGAAAGAACAGGCCAAGTATCTCTCCGCGATATCGCCCAGTGTGAATGCCTCAGGACAATTTATCAATGGTAATAACAACACACCCTCTACTATCTATGGAATCTCGCCTGACTACATGGAGATACGACAGCTCAAGATAGAAGATGGTGATATGTTTACCGATGAGGATATAAAGACAAGCGCTAAGGTATGCGTTATCGGAAAGACTGTGGCGGACAATTTGTTTACCAATGGTGAGGATCCTGTAGGCAAAGTAATTCGTTACAACAAAATACCATTTCGCATCGTTGGAGTACTCAAAGCAAAGGGATACAACTCCTTCGGAATGGACCAGGATGACATGGTGCTCGCTCCCTATACCACTGTCATGAAGCGTATTCTGTCCGTCACCTATCTGCAAGGCATCAATGCCTCTGCTATAACGGAGGACATGACAGATCTGGCAATCGACGACATTACGAGTATTCTTCGAGAGAGTCATAAACTTAAGGGAACAGACGAAGACAACTTCTCCATAAGAAGCCAACAGGAGATGGCCGAAATGATGAATTCTACTTCCGATACAATGACCATTCTGCTGCTCGTCGTAGCCTGTATCTCGCTCGTCGTAGGTGGTATTGGTATTATGAATATCATGTATGTCAGCGTAACAGAACGCACGAAAGAAATTGGTTTGCGCATGTCAGTAGGAGCGCGTGGCATAGATATTCTCAATCAGTTCCTCATTGAGTCAGTGCTGCTCAGCGTTACGGGTGGTATCATCGGAGTAATCTTTGGTGTTGGAGCTGCGGTAGGCATCAATGTCTTTGCTCATTGGCCCATTCAGATTCAGCCATGGAGTGTACTGCTGAGTTTTGCTGTATGTTCTGCCACAGGTATCTTCTTTGGCTGGTATCCTGCCAAGAAGGCAGCAAGCCTTGATCCTATAGAGGCCATACGCTATGAGTAGGCATGTAGGAAGAGTCACAAGTTAACTGGACCTATGGATACTATAGTGTCTATACCTCAACCCCCTCTCTTTGACGTGAGAGGGGGTAATGTTTTAGATAGGCGAGAGGGTAGGACATATATTATAGGGTGGTTCTATTAATTCTGAAAACAAGATGCTCTATTCTGATGTGCGATTTGCATGGTCTTGAAAGCGTCCTTTTGATAGTAAACTCAGTCACATAGCCCGCTATGCTCCTTCATTTACTATCAAAATTACACTTCCAATACCACGCAAATCCCATCATCAGAATTAATAGAACCACCCTATAATGTGCATATTCTTGCCGTCTGCAAATGGTCATCTTGCCGTCTGCAAATGGTCATCTTGCCGTTTGTAAATATAGGTCTTGCCGTTTGTAGATGAGCATTCAGCCATCGTACACCGCCCAGTGGCAGCATTGCCACCGGGCGGTGGCAATGCTGCCACTGGGCGGTGGCAATGCTGCCACCGGGCGGTGTACGATGGATAGATCTTCATTCATGGACGGAAAAGCCTACGTTTAAGCATGATAATCACGAACTTCTGAGGATGCATTATTCTCAAGTTCAGAAGTACATTATTTACAATGGAAAATTCGAGTGATTCCTACCCTTTAAAGCAAGATGCTTTGTGTAAAAAAACATACGAATCTATGTACTTATCGACTTGCTAAGCCGTTAACTAAAAAATCCGCTAACGGGTTTGTACCATTTCATATATTATCTTTACATTTGCATGCATAATGAAATCTTGAAGCAACTCCTCTCAAGTTTTCAAACTGCTTCTATACATTTCAATTCATATTACTATGGATTTACAGCAACGCAAGAATCCACGAGAGTTGTGTATTGAGATTATCGTGCACGTGCTCACATGGAGCTACATATTCCTTTCTCCGCTTCTCTTTAAGCGCCGCGGAGAGTCGATAGAGTGGGATCACTACCTGCATGGGTGTATGCTCCCCTTGACGGTGTGTATTGCTTTTTATCTCAATTATTTTTTGCTTGTACCGCGCTATCTGCTGGCTAAGGGCAAAGAAAAATGGTTTTATATTATTAATGTATTACTATTCATTGTCTACCAGTCATCGGTAGAACTGCAAAGTTTTATCTTCCCCCCCATTCCAGTAAAAGGACCACATAGTCCAATGGGTAAGCCACATTTGCCGCCAAAGATCTATTTCATCGTACGTGGGTTATTGCTCTATATCTTTGCTATAGGAGTTTCTGTAGCGCTTAAGTTGAGCATGCGATGGCGCAGGAGCGAACAGGCACGAGCTGAGGCAGAACTCGGTCGTTCACAAGCGGAATTGAAAAACTTGAAGAATCAGATTAATCCTCACTTCCTGCTCAATACGCTCAACAATATCTATGCGCTCACGGCCTTTAATCAAGAAAAAGCTCAACAAGCCATCCACGAACTAAGCCGATTGTTGCGATATATGCTCTATGAAAACCAGACCGACCGCGTGAGCCTTTGCAAGGAGGTAGACTTCTTAAAGTCTTACATCGCACTTATGCGATTGAGAATCTACAATAATGTTGACGTACAAGTCAACTTCGACGTTCCCGATGATGAAAATCTGCAAGTGGCGCCCTTGATATTCATCAGTCTTGTGGAAAATGCCTTTAAGCATGGTGTGAGCACGTCGGGGAAATGCTTTATCCATATATCCTTGACCGCAACGCGAGAGCATCTGCGGTTTAGCTGTGAAAACAGCAATACTCCTAAAAATGAGTCGGATAAGGCGCCTGGAGGCATAGGACTCAAGCAGGTGGCAAGCCGGCTTGAATATGCTTATCCAGGCAGATATACGTGGAAGTCGGGCGTGAGCCAGGACGGACAAACTTATTACTCTATCATCGACCTTTACGATAAAAAAGACTGAATGCTATGAAATGTGCTATTATTGACGATGAACCTCTTGCATTAGGCTTGCTCGAAAGTTATGTAAAGAAGACACCAATGCTTGATCTCTGTGGCTCCTATTCAAGTGCGGTTGAGGCTATGGGTGGATTACAGCGTGAGCCTGTCGACGTGATATTTCTCGACATTCAAATGCCCGATCTCAATGGCCTTGATTTCTCCAAGACTATTGATACATCGCGTACTCGCATCATTTTTACCACTGCCTTTAGTCAGTATGCAATAGATGGCTACAAGGTCAATGCACTCGACTATCTGCTCAAACCCATTAGCTATGTTGACTTCGTGGGAGCGGTTAATAGAGCGCAGAAATGGTATGATATGTCTCGGGCAAAACTGCAGACGGCAGACAATCTTGATACTGCATCCATCAGCCATCAATCAGCTCTCCAAACGGAAAAAGACTCTACTCAAACCATTGCTAACGATACACAGGCAGATGGTTATATCTTTGTGAAGAGCGACTACAAACTTTTGCGTATCGACTTCTCCGAAATACTTTATATAGAAGGACTGAAGGATTATGTGAAGATCTACACTACATCTTCCGTACGTCCCATTTTAAGTCTATCTTCCATGCGCAGCATAGAGAACACTTTGCCCTCAAGGCAATTCATGCGTACGCACCGATCCTATATTGTTAATATGCAGAAGGTGCGTGTGCTTGAGCGTGGTCAAATACTATTTGGTGAGAAATGCATTCCCATCTCAGATAGTTACAAAGAGCAAGTGATGAGCTATCTTAATAGTCATTTGCTACAGGGAAGATAGGGGAGAAATGTTTTGAACTTATAACCTCAACTATAAATGCTTAAGGCTCCATTTATGGTAGCAAATACATCGGTCCATGTCCTTGTCCGAGTTTATAGTCTGCTCCCATTTCGAGTGCGAGGGTCACAAAGTTTTTGGCCTTTTCGATACTTTCCTTTAAAGAGAGTCCGTGACACATATAGGCAGCAATAGCCGATGAGAGCACGCAACCAGTACCATGATCATTGTGAGTATTCACGCGATGGGCAGAGAAAAAGTGAAGTCCATCTGAATCGCACAAGATATCTGTAGGCACTCCGTCACGATGGCCGCCCTTTAGCAATACTGCTGGTCCATGAAGCTTCTCGTAGAGTAGGGAAGCGCATGCCTCAATGCTCGTATCTTCAGATCCCGTAAGAATGCGTGCTTCGGGTAGATTGGGCGTGACGAGAGAACATTGTGGCATTAGCTCCTCCTTCATCGCTTGTCGAGCTGCTTCATCGGTAAGCACGTGCCCCGACGACGATACGAGTACAGGATCCATCACGGAGAATGTGTGCTTACTGCTTCGCTTCAAAATGTCGGCAAGTGCTAATGCTGTATCTCTATGTGGCACAATACCTATTTTGATACTCTGTGGTGGACAATCCTCAAGAATGGCTTCTATTTGAGCCTCTACCAATGCGGCATTGAGGGGCAAACTATCTTTCACACCTAACGTGTTTTGAATGGTCAGTGTAGTGGGGACTGCCTGACCATAGCACCCAAGAAGGGTAAACGTTTTCAAGTCGGCCTGTAAGCCCGCTCCTCCGGAGGGATCAGAACCTGCTACCGACAAACATACTTTATATGCTTTCATTGCTGCAAAATTGCGTAAAAAGTGCTACTTTTGCAAGCAAGCAAACAAAAATTATCCCCAAAATGATACAATCCATGACTGGCTACGGCAAAGCTGAAGCCACTTTCGAAGGAAAAAAGATTCATGTAGAAGTAAAATCTCTCAATAGCAAAAGCCTCGATTTGAGTACTCGCATATCACCCCTTTATCGTGAAAAGGAAATCGAAGTGCGTCAAATGATAGCCCATGCGCTCGAGCGTGGAAAGGTTGACTTCACGCTTTGGGTGGAAAAGGATGAAACTACCGCCGCAGGTACGATCTCGCCAAATGTTGTGGCCAACTATGTAGCACAGATCAAGCAAATCTCTGAGCAGCAGTCATTGCCTATTCCTACCAACATCTGGGATCTCGTGCTTCGACTGCCCGAGACCACGCAGACCAATGTGCAGGAAGAACTCACAGAAGAAGAGTGGGCTGTTGTCTCCACTACAATCCACACAGCTTTGGACCACCTTATTGATTTCCGCAAGCAAGAGGGTGAAGCACTCTATCGCAAGTTTACGGAGAAAGTAGACAATATTGAGCGCTTGCTTCATGAAATTGAGCCCTACGAAAAGGGTCGTGTAGAGAAGATTCGTCAACGACTCACCGAGCGTCTCTCTGAACTCAAGGGTGTAGACTATGACAAGAATCGTCTCGAGCAAGAGCTTATCTACTACATCGAGAAGCTCGACATTAGCGAGGAGAAGCAACGCTTGGCCAACCATCTGCGTTATTTCCGTGAGACAATGCTCAATGGTCATGGACAAGGGAAAAAACTCGGTTTCATCTCGCAAGAGATGGGGCGTGAAATCAATACCACAGGTTCAAAGAGTAATCAAGCTGAGATGCAAAACCTCGTCGTTAAGATGAAGGATGAACTCGAGCAAATCAAGGAGCAGGTGCTCAATGTGATGTAAAAGGATGTTCAAGTAATATTCCTTATATAACATCACTTCACGAATCGTATTACTTAAAAAAATGAAGAAACTTATCATATTCTCAGCCCCCTCAGGTAGTGGTAAAAGCACGATTATCAACTATCTGATGCATCAAGGACTAAATTTGCATTTCTCTATTTCCGCTACGAGCCGTCCGCCAAGAGGAACAGAGCGTAATGGAGTAGAATACTTTTTCCTTACTCCTGAAGAGTTTAAAGCTCATATTGCTCAAGGCGATTTCCTCGAGTACGAAGAAGTATATCACGATCGCTTCTATGGTACACTTAAGTCGCAGGTGGATGCTCAACTTTCTGAGGGTCAGAATGTAGTGTGCGATGTTGATGTGCTTGGAGGACAGAATATAAAAAAACACTATGGTGCACGCGCGCTGAGTCTGTTTATTCAACCGCCATCCATTGAGGTGCTTCGCCAGCGTTTAGAGGGACGTGGCACAGATTCGCCCGAGGTAATCAATGATCGAATAGCTCGAGCTGAATTTGAGCTTTCGTTTGCTCAAAATTTCGACCACATCATCGTCAACGATGATCTTGCCACTGCGCAGAATGAAGCATTGCAACTTGTAACAAAATTCCTTTCTGAAGAGGAATAACGCAGACTGACAAGAGCGACTTTTACGTAGGCGCGAAGTACATTTCGTACGCCTTCCTTTATGAACATTATCGGCCATTAATTATTCACCGACTCTTCTAAATAGAAAATAGGTTGGCGAGTAATTAATGGCATTAATGTACTAAGAGAATCCTTAAGTCCATGGAGTTTACTTCACGCGTCATTCTTCCATGATGAACGCATTCACAATTCATATAATCCTCTTGCGACGATGAAAATAGCAATCTTCGGTGGGTCTTTCAATCCCATTCATAACGGCCATATAGCGTTAGCTCGCAGCGTAGTAGAACAGCGAAAGGCAGATGAAGTGTGGCTCCTCGTATCGCCACACAATCCCTTGAAGCCTCAACGAGGACTTTTGCCCGAAGAACTCCGCCTGCACATTGCTCGCGAAGCAGTAGCTGACATTGAGGGTATTAGAGTGAGTGATATAGAGTTTCGCCTGCCACGTCCTTCTTATACGTGGGCAACGCTCGGAGCCCTTTCTAACGAATATCCTGAGCATGAATTCTCCCTTTTAATAGGTGCTGACAATTGGAAATTGTTCCCCCGCTGGGCGCATTATCGTGACATTCTTGAGCGTTATTCTTTGCTCGTTTATCCTCGCCCAGGCTATCCTCTTAACGCATCAGAACTTCCCCCCAACGTACACCTTATTACTGCTCCACAGTATCCATTTAGCTCTACAGAGGTGCGTCATCGGCTCCGTCAAGGGCTTGATGTGAGTGGTATGGTGCCGCCTTGTGTAGAGCGGGAATTGAGAGAATATAAGTGGGATGGGGAAGAGTAGAGGATAATAATATCTGAGAAAAAATAATAGACAAACCTTATTTCTTATATATATAATATGTCAGGCATAATCATCGACACAGGCGTATACGAAACACTCATATCGAAGGCCATTCAAGAAAAACTTCAGAGTTTGCCAGAAAACGAGTATCTCATACAAGAGGAAGATATTGATAGCGCAGAATCTTACAAGATGCTGACGGAATATCTTACTGAGATTGTATCAAAAATACTGAAAGATCACTTTCGGAGAAAGGATTCTAAAGATACAATCTCTGCTCAAGTGGATGTCGTGAATCGCATCTTGCGGTTTATAGAGAAGGAGTGGAACGCTGAAGGCATTGAGACGAAATCGGAGGAACTGAGTGAAGAAGGAAAGCAGAAGTTCCTACGTGGCATATATAGCAAGGTGGGGCTTACAAGGGAACAAGTAGATGCAAAGACTAAGTGCCACCCCATAAGCGGCTATAGAGTGAGTAGCCTATTCACGGGAGGTAACGACCTCTCAATGGACGATGAGGTACGTCGTGACATTCAGACCGCAGACGAGATAGACCTTGTCGTATCCTTTATTAAGTTTGAGGGACTGCGCCTACTTATTGATGATCTGAAGGATTTTGCAAAGCGTCCCGATACGCGTCTGCGCGTAATGACCACTACATATATAGGTGCTACTGACCCAAAGGCCATAAGAATGCTCTATAAATTGAGAGAAATGGGGCATGTCGAAATACGTGCATCATTCAATACTCGTCAAGAACGACTGCATGCAAAAGCTTATATATTCACTCGCAAAAGTAGTTTTGATACGGCTTATATAGGGTCGAGCAATATGAGTCGCTCGGCTCTGACAAAAGGCCTTGAATGGAACATGCGCGTGACAAGCGTGGAGAATCCACATATCATTAATAAGACAAAGGCTACTTTTGACAGCTATTGGAATAGCGATGACTTCGAACCGCTCGACTCGCAAGAAGCACTCGATAGATTTGAAGAGGCTATCTGGGATGAAAGGCACAGAGATCCTAATAACGCTCAGGATGAAGCGGAATATCTGACGCGCTTTATTCGCAAAACGCATCAAATCAAAGTACTCGAAAAACTGCAATATGAGCGTGAGATCGTGCACAGTTACAAAAATCTTATCATTGCTGCTACCGGTACGGGAAAGACGGCTATCAGTGCATTCGATTTCAAAGATTTCAACGCGAAGTTTCAGAAAGAGCATGGTCGTATGGCTCGATTGCTCTTTGTAGTGCATCGAGAGAAAATCCTGAAACAAGCGCGACAGACTTTTCGATCGGTAATGGTGGATAGCAACTTTGGTGAAATATGGACAGGAAGGATTTCGCCTGGATTCCGTAGCAATCTAAATCACTTATTCATTACTATCCAAACACTCAACAATAATTGGGACACTTTTGCTCAGATGGGGCGCCAATATTATGATTATGTAGTAATAGACGAGGTACATCACAGCGCAGCTGGCAGTTATCGTGAGCTGTTTAAAAGATTCGAACCTAAAATATTCCTCGGACTTACTGCCACTCCTGAGCGAATGGATGGTAAGGAAATCATTCCCGATTTCAACAACCGATTTGCAGCAGAGATCCGCCTGCAGGAGGCTCTGAATCAGCAACTTCTTTCACCATTCGATTACTTCTGCGTGACAGATGATAGCGTAGACTTAAGCAGAATGGCATGCAAAGGAGATAAATACGACACGGCTCAGCTCAACCGAGCATACAATGGAAATGTGCAGCGTTTTGCCATCATACAGCGAGCACTCGACAACTACGTGACAGATCCTCATGACTGCAAGGCTGTATGCTTCTGTTGCAGCATTGAACATGCCGAATATATGGAACGCATGTTGAGTGAAAATGGATACAAAGCCCTCTCTCTTACATCACAAAGTTCGACAGATGTGGGTCACGCTTCCGAGATGTTGTCTCGTGGAGAGATTAATTACCTGTGTGTAGCGGATATCCTTAACGAGGGTATAGACATTCCTGAAATCGATACCATACTATTTCTGCGTCCAACGGAATCGCTTACCATATTCCTTCAGCAGTTAGGACGTGGACTTCGTTTGAGTGATGGAAAGACATGTCTTACAGTGCTTGACTTTGTGGCTCAAGCCAATCAGTCGTATAATTACGAAAGCAGATTCCGTGCACTTGTGGGACGGGGCTCAAGTAGTATCGAAAAAGAAATAAAGAATGGCTTCACTTTCCTACCGCGTGGCTGCTCTATTACTATGGAGAGGCAAGCACAAGAATTTATCTTGAAGAATATTCACGAAGCCGTATTCAACCTCTCGCGCCTTAGGAGGGAGTGTCGGTTCTTTACGCAAAACACTGGGCAGAGTCTTACGTACGAAAACTTTATCAACAACTTCGATCTGGATTGGCGTCATGTTTACAAAACTCCAGGTTCTTGGGCGCGTCTTAAAGTGCAATCAGGCTTCAACGTCGATGGCTTTGATGCTGCAAGTAAATACACGAAACTGCTTGAGGGAGGACTTTCCAGATTATATCATACCAACAGTTATGCCTATCTATCCTATATCGAAAGTCTAATAGCCAATGGAATGAAGCATCCTGCTTCGGCTTCTGCGCGAGATGCCAAATTCCTACAATTGTTCTATTACACCATTTGGATGGATCCCATAGAGAAAGTCAATAGGGTGTATGATCAGTCATTTTTCAGCATGGAAGATGCTGTAAGTAGTCTCTCTCAACAATTGTGGTTTATGGACGAACTCCGCTTCATGGCATCTCTTCGTCTATCCCAATTGAGTCAAACCACTCAATGGCTCAAACTCGATGATGAAGCAGAAATAGAACTCTACGGATGTTATAGTGCTGACGAGATTCATCTGCTCTTAGAGAATAAATTGGGCAGATGGCAAGTATTCGGCACTCAGTACAATGCTGAACGAAAGTTTGCCATGGTCTTCGTAACACTCAATAAGTCTGATAAGGAATACTCCCCCAGTACGCTTTACGAAGATTATGCTATCTCACCTAACCAGTTTCATTGGCAATCGATGAATAAGGTGCGTCGCAATAGTGTGGAGGGTCGCCGTATCACAGAACAACTCACGAATGGGTGGAAATACTTGCTCTTCGTGCGCGATAGCAAACAAGATGAATATGGATTAACCAATGCTTATTACTGCCTTGGATTCATGAATTACAATAGCAGTCATGGTGAATGCCCTATGAACGTCGTATGGGACATGCAGCAGTCTATTCCCGCATTCATCCTTGAATCGGCGAAAGCTATCTAATTTCTCTTACGCTTATCGCAGTGACTCTGCGTAGGATATTTTGGAGGGATTGTCACGTGCTAATTCCTTGGCATACTTCTTGGGGGACGATTGTGCCTCCAAGAAGCGTATCCCCGCAGTGCTTTTCATAGTTTTATTATGAAAAGTCTGTTTCAAGAAACGCACCTTATGTATAAGGACTTAGGCACTTTCCCATTATGTCACTTCAAAAAAAAGTGGTATTACGCATTTCAAATGCAAGGCAACGTCTACCTATTATGATATATCGAACAGTCTTTATTCCGTCATGGTATATCGTAAGAATCTGTTAGAGATGCTTGTGGAAAACGTAATATAAAATCCTCCATAATCACAACAAAGGACTATGGAGGATAAATCTATATAAATATCTGAAAAATAGATAATTACTTCTTGTTGAGAGCGAGGTCAGCCTTTACTGCGCATGCTACAGAGCAACCTACCATCGGGTTGTTACCAATACCGAGGAAGCCCATCATCTCAACGTGAGCAGGAACTGAAGAAGAACCTGCGAACTGAGCGTCAGAGTGCATACGACCCATTGTGTCGGTCATACCATAAGAAGCAGGACCAGCAGCCATATTATCGGGGTGAAGTGTACGACCCGTACCACCACCAGAAGCTACACTGAAGTAGGGCTTACCAGCGAGTACACGTTCCTTCTTGTATGTACCTGCAACGGGGTGCTGGAAGCGAGTAGGGTTAGTAGAGTTACCTGTGATAGAAACGTCTACGTCTTCCTTCCACATGATAGCTACACCTTCGCGTACGTCGTCAGCACCATAGCAGTTTACTTTAGCACGAGGTCCATCGCTATAAGCTGTTTCCTTTACGACCTTAAGCTCGCCAGTGTAATAGTCGAACTTAGTCTGTACGTAAGTAAATCCGTTGATACGGCTGATAATCATGGCAGCGTCCTTACCAAGACCATTGAGGATGCAACGGAGGGGCTTGTCTGCGGGACGACTCTGGTTGGCCATCTGAGCAATCTTGATAGCACCTTCAGCGGCTGCGAAGCTCTCGTGACCTGCGAGGAAAGCGAAGCACTTTGTCTCAGGAGAGAGAAGACGAGCAGCGAGTCGGCCATGGCCGATACCTACTTTACGATCATCGGCTACAGAACCGGGGATGCAGAATGCCTGCAAACCTTCACCAATGTATTCAGCAGCTTCAACAGCGTCTTTTGCTTTTTCTTTCAGTGCGATGGCAGTACCTACTACGTAAGCCCATTTAGCGTTCTCGAAGCAGATCATCTGTGTGCTTTCGCACTCCATGTAAGGATCAATGCCGTAAGATTCGCAAATCTGGTTAGCCTCTTCGATGTCTTTGATACCGTGCTTATTGAGAGCAGCAAGAATCTGCTTCATGCGACGGTCCTGGCTTTCAAACTTTACTTCTCTAATCATTTTTGTGTTCCTCCTTAATCTTTACGTGGGTCAATAGATTTAACTGCGCCCTGCTCAGCAGTGGTGCGACCATAGTGGCCAGTCACGCTCTTGAGAGCTTCGTTGGCATCAACGCCTTTCTTGATAGCGTCCATGAACTTGCCCATGTGAACAAATTCGTAGCCAATCACCTGATCGTCCTTGTCGAGGTACATCTTAGTGATGTAGCCTTCGGTGAGCTGGAGGTAACGAGTACCCTTGAGCTTGGTACCATAGAGTGTACCCATCTGGCTAATAAGGCCCTTACCGAGGTCCTCGAGGCCAGCACCTACTACGAGGCCACCTTCTGAGAAGGCGCTCTGAGTACGTCCGTATACAATCTGAAGGAAGAGCTCGCGCATTGCAGTGTTGATTGCATCGCATACGAGGTCAGTGTTGAGTGCTTCGAGGATAGTCTTGCCCGGAAGGATTTCACTTGCCATAGCGGCTGAGTGAGTCATACCAGAGCAACCGATGGTCTCAACCAAGCACTCTTCGATAACGCCTTCCTTTACGTTGAGAGTAAGCTTGCAGGCTCCCTGCTGAGGAGCACACCAACCCACACCGTGAGTAAGACCTGAGATGTCCTTGATTTCCTTTGCTTGTACCCACTTGCCTTCTTCGGGGATAGGAGCGGGACCATGGTTGGGGCCTTTAGCTACGCAACACATGTTCTGTACTTCGTGTGAATATTCCATGTTGTGAAATTTGGTATTTTTAAATAGAATACTTTTCTTGTCGTTACTTGCTGCAAAGTTACGTTTTCTTTTATGAAGGTGCAAACGGAAAACGTGTTTTTTGCTTTCGGAAATACTTTATTTGCCCTATTTTACTTGTATGCTGCCTTGTGGATGGAAGCCACGAAGGAACTCGGCCACTTGCATGCGCCTTTTCCCTGCAAGTTGGATGGTTATGAGATTTTGATAACCATCTTTTTGTGCCACTTTCATATAGTTCTTGCCGTCAGTCAAGATGGTTCCTATAGGCTCATTTGTTTGGCAGAATTCTTTCTGGCTCGCATAGATCTTCATGACTGAAGTCTTGCCATCGTGTTCCAGTTCTGTCCAAGAAGCAGGGTAGGGGGATAGACCACGTATGAAATCGTAAGTTTGTTTTACGCTTTTGTTCCAGTCAATGCGGCATGTTTCCTTGAATATTTTGGGCGCAGGGCGTAGGGGACCTTCGGTCTGAATCTCTGATTGCGGAATGGGCTTTACTGTGCCTGCGATGATATTGTTCACTGTTTCTATCACCAGGTCTCCGCCCAAGTGCATTAGTTTGTCGTGGACATCCTCTACGTTGTCGGTATCAAGAATGGGTACAGGAACACGCTGAATCACACTGCCTGTATCGATGTCGTGATCGAGGAAGAATGTTGTGATACCTGTTTCTGTATCGCCATTGATAATGGCCCAATTAATGGGAGCTGCTCCTCTATATTGAGGTAGAAGAGCGGCATGCAGATTAAATGTACCCAGTCTTGGCATATTCCAAACAATTTCGGGAAGCATGCGGAAGGCTACTACTATCTGTAGGTCGGCTTGAAGTGAACGTAGTTCTTCTACGAAGTCGGGATCTTTCAACTTGGCGGGTTGTAACACACGAAGCCCATGTTCTACAGCATACTTCTTGACGGGTGATGCTGAAAGTTCGTTTTGATGACGACCGATGGGTTTGTCGGGCATGGTGATGACTCCCACGATGTTGTAGCCACCTTCATACAGTTTTTGCAAGGGTTCTACGGCAAAGTCGGGAGTACCCATATATACAATGCGAAGTTCTTCTTTTGTCATAATTGTCTGTTTGAATGGATGAGAAAGTGTGTTAGCAAAGCTGCTAGGGCACGCATTCGTGATGCTGCTATTTGCTTGCCGTGTAGAGTGTGCTAAGCCCGAATGTGAAGCGCTTGAATCTGACGTCTTTAAATCCAGCCTTTTGCAGAATCTCTTTCATTACTTCACCTTGTGGAAATGCTTCCATCGTGGCTGGTAAGTAAGCATAGGCTTTGTTATCTCGTGAAATTAGTTTGCCAAATGTGGGCATGAACACGTGAGAGTATAGCCAGAAGAGTTGCTTCATGGGGAATCGGTTGGGCGAAGTTAGCTCTATGATGACGAGTCGGCCACCAGAACGCATTACTCGATTCATTTCTTGGAGTCCTTTGTCGAGGTCTTCAAAGTTTCTTATGCCATATGCCACCATTACAGCATCGAAGCTGTCGGATGGCAGACTGAGGTTCATACAATCTTCCTTTTGAAATTGTATGGTTGCATCAAGTTGTGCCTCTTTTACTTTCTCTCGTCCCACATTCATCATCCCCTCGGAGAGGTCAACGCCCAGGAGCTTTTGTGGATGCAGTTCTCGAGCGGCAAGGATTGCAAAGTCTCCCGTTCCTGTTGCTACATCGAGTATCTTTTGGGGATGGTAAGGGCGAAGGGAGTCTATAGCTGCCTTTCTCCACCTTTTATCTATGCCGAACGAAAGTGCATGGTTGAGCAAATCATAGGAATGAGCTATGCTGTCGAACATTCGTTCTACTTGCTTTCCCTTGCCCTCATCGCTATTGTATGGTTTTATATTTTCTTGTTTATAGGTCATATTGGTGGCAAAATTAATGCTTATTTTGTCTGTGTATACCCTTCTTTCTTGAGAATTTCCAAAAGTTTTGGGCGATGGTCACCTTGAATGATAATTTCTCCCTCTTTGGTCGAGCCTCCTACACCACACTTCTGCTTGAGCAACTTGCATAGAGACTTTAGGTCAGAGTCTGTCCCCACAAAGCCACGTACTAAGGTAACCGTTTTGCCACCTCTTCCTGCTCGTTCCATGCTCAGACGGAGTATTTGTTGATTCTTGGGTAAGGTCTCGCTGGCTGTTTCGTCGTCGGGAAACGCAAAGTTGGGATTGGTGGAATAGACCATGCCACCTTTTCTCTTTTTAGCCGAAATACTCTTTTCTTCTTTGGATTCTTGCTCCTTATCAGGAGTGTAGCCTGTCAATGCACTGAGTGCGTCTTTCCAATCGTTCATAGTATGATATTGTCTCTCTTTGCTTAATGGCTTGCGAGTGCTTGTGATATGTATCTTATGAAAACATCTTCTGATGGCTGTTCTTCTATGAGATATAGTAATGCGTCGCGTGAGAGTTCTTTTGAATTTGAAAGGATGTGTAATGCTGTGACAATCATTCCATGGCTGTAATCAAGTTCTTGCATTTGAGCCACGAGAGCCGATTCATTGGGAGTCATATCTTATTGATAAAGAAAGGCCATTCAGCATTCTTAGCAAGGATGGAGTCGTTGCTGAAAAAAATGCTGAATCGCCTTTATCGTATGAGAATAAGTGCTGATTCTGTCTTTAAAGTCCTACAGTGGCCAGTTGCTTTTGCATCTGCTGCTGCAGTTCTTTGGCTTTTTGTCCAGCGGCTTCAGCAAACTTTTCAGAAGAGTCAGCATAGATGATACCACGTGAAGAGTTTACTAAGAGTCCACATTCAGAAGTCATACCATATTTGCACACTTCTTCAAGAGAACCTCCTTGTGCGCCCACACCGGGAACGAGCAGAAAATGGTTGGGCACAATCTTGCGAATGTCCTCAAACAGACGGCCTTGAGTGGCACCTACCACGTACATCATTTTCTGATCGTCTGCCCAATCTTGAGAGCGACGCAGTACTTTTTCAAACAAACGTTCGCCATTCTTGTCTTCTGACAATTGGAAGTCATGCGATCCCTTGTTGCTCGTCAGTGCCAAGAGAATCACCCATTTACCTTCATACTGTAAGAATGGGGTCACACTATCTTCACCCATGTAAGGAGCCACGGTGAGAGAATCGATATTCATCTCCTCGAAGAATGAGCGTGCATACATTGCAGAAGTGTTCCCGATATCGCCTCGCTTAGCATCGGCTATGATGAACTGCTCGGGATAGTTGTCTTTGATATAACGTACCGTCTTTTCAAAGGCTTTCCAGCCCTTTAATCCGAAACATTCGTAGAATGCGAGATTGGGCTTGTAGGCTACGCAATAGGGAGCTGTAGCATCGATGATGGCTTTGTTGAAAGCAAAAATAGGATCTTCCTCGCTGAGTAAATGCTGAGGAATCTTCTTCAAGTCAGTATCCAAGCCAACACATAGAAAGGAATGCTTAGCACGGATGTTATCGATGAGTTGTTGCTTATTCATGATGTGATGTGGTATGAAATGCCAAATGTGCAAATATCTGATTTAAGGCAATATTCCTTGTCGTATTTACGAGGGGAAATTCGTCTTGAATATGATATTTGCACATTGGTGAGTATATTGAGGATTAGAATTCTGCTGATTTCGGAGTACGAGGGAACGGGATTACGTCGCGAATGTTTTGCATACCTGTAACGAACAAGATGAGACGTTCGAAGCCCAGGCCAAATCCAGCGTGGGGACATGAACCATACTTGCGTGTGTCAAGATACCAAGTCATGTCTTTCATAGGAATGTGACGCTCCTCGATTTCGTTCATCAGTTTGTCATAGCTTTCTTCACGAACGCTACCACCGATGATTTCACCAATTTGTGGGAACAGAACATCTGTGCCTTGTACCGTCTGACCGCTCTTGCCGCCAAATCCAGATTCTTCCTCATCGATCTTCATGTAGAAGGCTTTGATGGCTTTCGGATAGTTGGTCATGATAACAGGTTTCTTGAAGTGTTCCTCTACGAGGAAGCGTTCATGCTCAGAAGCAAGGTCGTCTCCCCATTCACAGGGGAACTCAAACTTCTTGCCTTTTGCGATGGCTTCTTGCAGAATGCGGATGCCTTCGGTGTAGGGCAAATGTACGAATTCGGAATTGAGTACACCTTCCAAACGGGCTATCAAGCCCTTGTCGATCATCTTGTTGAGGAACTCCAGGTCGTCCTTGCAATTGTCCAGAGCCCAGCGGATGCAGTATTTGATGAAGTCTTCTTCCAGTTCCATCAATTCATCCATGTCCATAAATGCTACTTCAGGCTCAATCATCCAGAACTCTGCCAAGTGGCGAGGAGTGTTGGAGTTTTCTGCTCGGAAAGTAGGACCAAAAGTATAGATGGCTCCTAATGCTGTAGCACCGAGCTCGCCTTCAAGCTGACCGCTTACAGTCAATGAAGTCTGTTTGCCAAAGAAGTCGTCGGAATAGTCAATTTTGCCGTTTTCATCCTTCTTTAGGTCGTACAGGTTCTTGGTGGTCACCTGGAACATCTGTCCTGCTCCCTCGCAGTCTGAAGCTGTGATAAGCGGAGTATTGAAATAGAAATAGCCGTGCTCGTGGAAGTAAGTATGGATAGCCATTGCCATGTTGTGGCGAATGCGCATTACAGCACCAAACGTGTTCGTGCGCAAGCGCAAGTGAGCATACTGACGCATGTATTCAAATGACTGCCCTTTCTTCTGCATAGGATAGTCAGCACCGCATGTGCCCAATACTTCAATCTTTGTAGCCTGAATTTCCACACTTTGACCAGCGCCTTGGCTTTCTACCAAAGTGCCTTCTACGCTCAGGCAAGCGCCTGTGGTGATCAGCTTAATCAATTCTGGGTCAAACTTCTCTACGTCGGCTACAATCTGTATGTTCTTGATTGTACTACCATCGTTGAGTGCGATGAAGTTTACGGATTTGCTGCCACGGCGAGTGCGTACCCAGCCTTTTACACAAATTTCAGATCCAAAGTCCGTGCGGCGGAGCGCATCGATTATCTTAGTTCTTTTCATTGTCAATTTGTTGCAGAATTTATTGCTCGCAAGATTGAATATCTCCTCTTTAAGAAAACGTGGCAATTTTTAAGCACATGACATAGGGAATCTTTCTGTGTCAAATACAAGTAATCAACTGCTAAAAGCGACGTTCAACCTTGTTGAGCCAATATTTATTCAAAAGCACCCATATGGAGTGCCTGTACTTCTTTTTCAGTAAGGTAGCGCCAATCGCCACGACGTACGTTCTTCTTGGTAAGTCCAGCAAAGTATACACGATCCAGTTTTACGACGTGATAGCCTAAGCTCTCAAAGATACGTCGCACGATGCGATTCTTTCCGCTATGGATTTCAATGCCTACCTGCTTTTTATCGGTGGGTGAGGCATATTCTATAGCGTCTGCCTTAATCTCGCCATCTTCCAAAGTGATGCCTTCGGCAATCTGACGCAAGTCTGCAGCTGAAACGTTTTGGTCGGTAGTGACGTGATAAATCTTTTTCTTCAAGAATTTCGGATGGGTAAGTTTTGAAGCTAAATCTCCATCGTTAGTAAGGAGCAATACCCCCGTTGTGTTGCGGTCTAAGCGTCCTACAGGGTAGATACGCTCGGGGCAAGCTTTGGCTACGAGGTCCATCACTGTCTTACGATTTTGGGGATCTTCGCTCGTTGTTACGTAGCCTTTGGGCTTGTTGAGAAGGACATATACTTTCTTCTCAATCTTTACCACGTTGTCGTGGAATTTTACTTCGTCTGTGCGGAGCACTTTCGTTCCAAGTTCGGTCACAACTACGCCGTTTACGCTCACCACGCCTGCTTCGATATACTTGTCGGCATCACGGCGTGAGCATACGCCAGCGTTAGCCAAGAACTTGTTTAAGCGTACGGGTACAGTTGGATCGTAGTTTTCTTCCTTGTAGACCAAACGCTTTTTCTGAGAATATTTAGCATGAGGGTCGTAACCGCCACGGCGCTGACTACCATAGGATCCATTGCCTCCCTGCTGGAAGCGCGGACGGTAGCCATCGCCTCCTTGATTGCCACGGGCTTGGTAACCACCTTCGCTATTGTAGCGTGGACGATATCCGCCTTCATTTCCTTCATTATTGTAACCGTAGCGCGACTTACCAAAGCGATTGTTTCGGCTTTGATAGCCACCTTCGCTATTTCCGCCATTGTATCGTGGACGATAGCCTCCTTCGCGTTGTGAGTCGCGAGAATAACCGCCTCTTTCGTTACTATTGTAGCTTGAGCGGTATGAGTTGTTACCACGATTGTAGCCATAGTTGCTTGAGTTGCCTACACTGCGTGTAAAGCGACTGCGGCCAGTTTTCCCATCACCGTAACGATTGCCTCCATAGGAGTTTCCATCGTTGTGCGACTTGTAGCCATCACGGCTTTGGCCGCCATCTTTGTAAAAATCTTCACTCATAGTTGTAAAAGTAGATTGTGAATTTGATAATGCATCCTCACGGACGCGTAGTCATAATATATTATATGTGTAGAGTTCTTTTTGAATAGTCCTTATTACATGAGGTAAGGTTCGGGAATGAGCTTCTTCCTATTTTGCTTTTCTGCAATACTTTGATTCGCAGATTAATAATCCGTAGCTCATAATCAGTAGACTATCGTAGGAGGGCTTAGATACCTGTATAGTTGTGAGGTGTGATAGCGCGGAGCTCCTTCTTGACGTCATCGCTCACTTCCAGTCCATCTATGAAGTTGTGAATGCGTTCCTCGGTAATGGCTTCGTTTGTACGAGTCAGTGCCTTCAGTGCTTCGTAGGGGTGTGGATAAGCTTCGCGGCGAAGAATGGTCTGAATTGCTTCAGCCACTACTGCCCAGCAATTGTCCAAGTCGCGGCGGATACTTTCTTCGTGCAGAAGCAGCTTGCGTAGTCCTTTCAGCGTGCTTTGGAAGGCAATCAGCGAATGTCCCATTGGCACACCGATGTTGCGTATTACAGTAGAGTCGGTTAAGTCGCGCTGCAGACGGCTGATAGGAAGCTTACGGCTTAAGTGCTCCAATATAGCGTTAGCAAGTCCGAGGTTACCCTCAGAATTTTCGAAGTCAATAGGGTTGACCTTATGAGGCATGGCACTCGAACCTACTTCTCCTTTCTTGATCTTTTGTTTGAAGTATTCCATCGAAACGTACTGCCAAAAGTCGCGATCTAAATCGATTACGACGGTATTGATGCGCTTCATGGCATCGAAAAGCGCTGCCATATTGTCGTAGTTGCTGATCTGTGTGGTATACTCTTCACGTTGCAAGCCGAGCTTTTCGCTCACAAACTTGTTTCCAAATGCCTTCCAATCATACTCAGGGTATGCCACGTGGTGAGCATTGAAATTGCCTGTAGCTCCGCCAAACTTTGCTGTCATGGGGCAAGCTTTGAGCAAGTCCAGTTGACGCTCCAATCGGTAAGCAAACACTTTTACTTCTTTGCCCAGGCGAGTAGGGGAAGCGGGCTGTCCATGGGTCTTAGCGAGCATAGGTATGTCTTTCCACTCCTCGGCATAAGTATTGACTTGGTCTATTAGCTCTTGCAGCAGGGGAATGTATACATTCTCTGTTGCCTCCTTCTGCATGAGAGGAAATGACGTATTGTTGATATCCTGCGAGGTGAGGCCAAAGTGGATAAACTCTTTGAAGGAATCAAGTCCGCCAATTTTATCGAATTGCTCCTTGATGAAATACTCTATGGCTTTTACATCGTGGTTGGTAATGCTTTCTATTTCTTTCACACGGGCAGCGTCAGCTTCTGAGAAATTCTTGTAAAATCCTCGGAGCGTTTCAAAGAGGTCGTGTGGAAACTCCTTTAGCTGTGGAAGAGGAAGCTCGCAGAGCGTAATGAAATATTCTATTTCTACGCGAACACGGTGCTTCATTAAAGCGTACTCAGAGAAATAAGGAGCTAAAGGCTCTGTCTTAGAACGATAACGTCCGTCAATAGGGGAAACTGCTGTGAGAATGTCCAAATCCATGATGTGTTGGCCCAACAGGGTATTAAATGTTAGTATTCCGCTGCAAAGTTAGTGTAAGGCGAGAGAAGTGCAAAGTCAACTCGCCTTTTTCTTTACTCTTCGCATATTTTTTGAGCAATAATTCGCATTAATGCTACCTACTTATTCTTTTATTACCTCTTTATCCTCGTATTTTCGTGCCTAAGTATGGTGTCAGAGTTCCTAAACTTGGTGCACCGCTAATTGCTTGCTCGAGTGCTATATTCCTGCCTGCATTTTCTCTCATTGCTTAAATCTAAGCTTTTCTATCTGAAAATGAAGACTTTACCGTCTCCAAATCTCCATCTTCCCATCGTACACCGCTCGGTGGCAGCATTGCCACCGCCCGGTGTACGTGCTGCCACCGCCCGGTGGCAATGCTGCCACCGCCCGGTGTACGACGGCTGAATCTTTGTTTGCAAACAGATGAATGAAGATCTGGGAACGGTAGAACGAAGAGATAAACACGTAGCGTTTCTTTTTTAGCATGAGGCTTTACTTAGTTTTGCGGTGGCAGTAATGTGTAAGAAGTTAGTTTAAGGGCGTTTCTATTAATTCTGAGGAAAAAGTTTTTTATTCAGATGTGCGATTAGCATGCTCTTGAATGTGTCTATTTTCTTGAGAATATGGGCTGCGACTCAACAATTCAAGCAAGCTTGATTGTGTGCGCCTCGCACCATATTTGCAACTAAACTCAGCCACATAGCTCGCGATGTTCCTTCCTTTGCTTACAAAAATACATTTTCAATAGTACACGAATCCCATCATCAGAATTAATAGAACCACCCTTAAATCAAAGTGGGGCAAAGAGTCCCGCTCCAATTTGCTGAAGCGAGGCTCTTTGCCCCACATATTTGTAGGTTTATCAGTGCTGAGTGTGATTAGTCTTCATCAACTTTTTCGCATCTTTTGCCCACCCATGCGATATAGAGTGTGATGGAGAGGATGCAGAGTATAAGGTCTGCTCTATAGCCGCGGATTAGACCAAAGTCGCTCGTCAAAAATCCTACAGAGAAGGCTAAGCGCCAGAAGATCATGTAGGTGTTTTGAGCTGTTCCGCGCTGACAATGCTGCGCTGTTGTGACCCAATCCATTAAGTGTCGGGACGAAACGGCTCCTACGCCACATCCAGTGAGTAAATATGCGAGTATGTCAGTCAGCTCGTAGCGCATCGGTAGGAGTAGTAAGGCCACGATAACAAGTAGATAACTCATGGCTATCAGCGTGCGTTGGCCAATTCGCCTACGTACAAGAATCTGAATCATAAAGGCTGTCAGTACTCCCATTGTAAGGAGTAGAAAGGCTGTAGCATCGTTGCACCTGCCCGTAATCCTACCTAAGAGCCATGGCGCTGTAACCATCGTAACGGCCAGTGGCCATGATTGAGGCAAGAAAAAGCGGTCGAGCGTGATGATGGGCACTTTGACGGGGGCCTTAAGAGGAACTTGAGTCTGTGCCACGAGTAGGAATGACATGGCGCATGGGATAAGTGTCCACCAATATGCGCTTGAGAAGGGGAATATGAGATGGAGTATGTAGCCGTAGAAGAGTCCCAAAGGGATGCCGATTCTTCCAGCCCAGCCATACATTAGATCGCCTTTGTTTCGGTGTCTTGAGAGTAGAACGTCGTTGACCAAAGTCGTTCCAAGTGATGTCTGGCTTACTCCATAGGCTCCGCCTTGCAGCATAGCTATGAGGAGAACCTCGTAGATGTGACTGCTATAGACTAATAGCAATATGACCAAAGGGCCAAGCACAAGCATGGATTTGAGGAAGACTTCTTTCCTCGATCTGCGTTCCATCATGTGTGCTCCAAATGGGCCAGGCAGAATCATGCCTATGGCAAAAGCCATTATAGCTAATCCAGCATAGCCCAACGGCGCCGATAGCTGATTAAGTTGGTCGGCTATGAGGGGTATGGTGGAGTAGACGTAGATATGCAGAAACCAGTTGGCCACACACATGTTGATGAATCGTGACCCTGATAACTGATTGTGAACCTGTATTGCCATTGTTTAAAGAAAATACTCTACAGAGAAGTTAGTAGCATTCCTTCTCATTAGGGAAATCACCACTCTTAACGTCGGATACGTAGGCACCGATGGCATCTGTCATAATGGTGTGGAGGTCGGCATAACGACGCAAGAATTTAGGAGCGAAACCTTTGTTCTTACCAAGCATATCGTCGATGACGAGCACTTGCCCATCAGCTTGTCCGCCACCAATGCCGATGATGGGGATGTCTACACTTTCTACGGCTTGCTTGGTTAATGCAGCAGGAATTTTTTCCACAACGATGGCACAGCATCCTGCTTCGGCAAGTACTTTAACGTCGGATAGTAACTTTTGTGCTTCTGCTTCTTCTTTGGCTCTCACAGCGTAGGTGCCAAACTTGTTGATGCTTTGCGGAGTCAGTCCTAAATGTCCGCATACGGGTATGCCTGCATCGATGATGCGCTTTACGGCGTCGATGATTTCTATGCCTCCTTCAATCTTTACTGCATCGCAACGAGTCTCCTTCATAATGCGGATAGCGTTTCTTACGGCTTCTTTTTCGTCTACTTGGTATGATCCAAACGGCATGTCGCATACCACGAATGCACGTTTGGCTGCGAGTGAAACCGATTGAGCATGGTAAATCATTTGGTCGAGCGTGATAGGCAGTGTGGTGAGATTGCCCGCCATGACATTAGATGCGCTGTCGCCTATGAGAATGACGTCTACTCCTGCTTCGTCTACAATCTTGGCTGTGGTGTAATCATATGAGGTAAGCATGGCTATCTTCTTGCCTTCTGCCTTCATTTCTTTCAGACGACTTGTTGTAACTTTTCTTGTGTCTTCTACTAAGTATCCTGACATGTCTTGTTTCTATTTAATGTGTTTCTATTTTTATATAATCGGTGTCTGCTCTATTGTCTTTTTATATTGAGCATTTGTTCTACTGAGAACCCTTTAAAATCTTGAATGATGCATTGGCACAGAGGAGCAATGGCAGAGGCTGCGTTGGTCGTGGTTAGCCCGATAACGATAGCTCCGCTATTTTTGCCTGCTTGTAGTCCACTTATAGAATCTTCGAAGACAAAGCAGTCTTTAGCTTCAAGTCCAAACTCTTGTGCCGCATGGAGATAGCAGTCGGGCGCTGGTTTCGAACGCTGTGTGTTCTCGGCTGTAAAGATATGGTCGAATAGCTCCTTTATATTAGGGTGCTGCTTGTAGAGCCGCATCATTTTTTCTTGATCCGAACTGGTAACGATAGCTGTCGGTATACCTTCTGTGTGTAAGGCTTTAACGAAAGTGACGACGCCGTCGATGAAGGGGAACTGCATTTTTGATTCAAAGTCGTGAAGTTCGTCAATCACTTCTTTGGCTCTGCCAGAATTTTCAGAATAATAGGTGGCTATAATCTGTTTTAGTGTATGTCCCTTTATGCGTTCGTGAAAATCGTGCATATTTGGAAAGTCTGCCATTCCTATGCTTTTCCAGAAGTCGGAATATTGCCATTCTGTATCGATAATTACTCCGTCTAAATCAAAAAGAACTGCTGTATGGTGCATCACAATAGTGTGTTGTCTTTATTTCTGTTTTGATAATCTGTTTTGTAGGGCAAAGTTACTCTAAGGTGGTTGTAAGGGAAAGAAAAATACCACTTTTTTGATTGTTGTACGACGTTCTATGACTTTTATGATGTTGTTTGCAAAGTGTATTTGTCAAAGTCTGCTATCGTTTCGGCTTTTGGATGTTATTATTGAATTTAATTATAGAGGACTTTGGCGTGGATAGGATATGATCTTTTTTTTAAGTTTCGGATTTAGTATAAGCGGGCTGAAAGCCCAATGAAATCCATAGCCC
>ERZ808270.249-NODE-249-length-34029-cov-4.321599_pt1 | contig 34029 bp, 27 predicted proteins | sample MGYA00521082_ERZ808270 | MGnify/ENA primary metagenome ERZ808270 (study PRJEB31516, sample SAMN03275594) | gut metagenome | biome: mammalia-associated habitat; material: feces | host: Papio cynocephalus | place: Kenya | collected 2012-07-27 ... | reverse complement strand
TTGTGGTATGCTAGAGACAGAAATTTGATCGTAACGGTTCATTGGTAAAACGGTGGATGGTTACGAATGATATACGGAGGTGCCAGGCATGGGAAGTTATCTGAATCCGGGCTGCAAAGGCTTTGAGGAGAGCTTAAATTCCGCAATTTATGTAGATAAAACTGGGTTAATCGAAAAAGTAAATGCGCTTGTTGACACACGGCAGAAATATATTTGCGTCAGCCGTCCGCGGCGATTTGGAAAAACTATGGCGATAGATATGCTGGCAGCATATTACGACCAGAGCGTCGAGACGGCGCGGATGTTTGATACTTTGCAGATTGCAAAGACAGAGACTTATCAGAAATACCGGAATCAATATGATGTGCTGAAAGTGAATATGCAGGAATTTTTAAGCACAACACACAGCATGGATGAAATGCTGGAGAAGTTCAGCAAATTTATACAGTTTGATCTGCTGGATGCTTATACACAGATTCGTTTTCGGGATGAGGACAGTCTGGTACAGGTGATGAAAGACGTATATGCGAACACAAAACGCCCGTTTATCATCCTGATCGACGAATGGGACTGTCTGTTCCGCGAGTACAAGCAGGACAAAGAGGCACAGAAAAAATATCTGGATTTCCTGCGGGTATGGCTGAAAGATCAGGAATATGTGGCACTTGCCTACATGACCGGAATTTTACCGATAAAAAAATACGGTTCGCATTCGGCACTCAATATGTTTACGGAATACTCCATGACCAATCCACGCGAGATGGCGGAGTTTTTCGGTTTTACCGAAGAGGAAGTGCGCGCGTTATGTGCAACATACAAGCGGAATTTTGAGGAAGCACAGGCATGGTATGATGGCTATGAACTTGTCGCAATGGACGGAGAAATCCCAAAAATCTATTCCATGTACAGCCCGAAATCAGTGGTTGATGCAATGTTAAGCGGTCTGTATGATAATTACTGGAACCAGACCGAAACGTATGAGGCATTAAAGATTTATATACAGATGAATTTTGATGGGTTAAAAGATGCCATTGTGCGGATGCTTGCCGGGGACCGTGTGGAAATCAATACAGGGACATTTTCCAACGATATGACAACATTCCAGAACCGGGATGATGTTCTGACACTGCTGGTTCATCTTGGTTATCTGAGTTATCACTGGCTGGATAAAACGGTGTCGATTCCAAACAAAGAAGTGTCACAGGAATATGTAAATGCAATCCATTTTGCAGTACAACAATGAAAATTCGCTGGCATGTACGATCAATTTGGCGTTTTATTTTGCACGGGAATACTACACGATCATAAGGGAATTTCCGACCGGAAAAGGGTTTGCGGATCTGTGTTTTATTCCAAGAAAAATGCATGCAGACAAACCTGCGGTTGTGATTGAACTGAAATGGGAAAAATCCGCGCAGGGAGCCATTGCGCAGATCAAAGACCGGCATTATGTAGATGCCTTAAAGGAGTATCGGGGAAATCTGCTCCTTGCCGGAATTAACTATGACAGAGAGACAAAAACGCATACGTGTGTGATTGAGCAATTAACAAAAGAAGATTGACAGGAGGAAACCAAAATGAGCAACGTATTAGAAGAAATGAAAACCAGAAGAAGCATCCGCAAATTTAAACCGGATGCTATTCCGCAGGAAATTTTAGACCAGATCATTGAAGCGGGAACCTATGCGGCAAATGGCAGAGGCGCACAGAATGTCATCATCATTCAGGTGACGAACAAAGAGAAGCGCGATGAAATCGCAAAGAAAAACGCCGAAATCATGGGAAGTGAGGGTGATCCGTTTTACGGCGCACCAGCAATACTCATTGTTTTAGGCAAAAAAGACTGGCCGACACATGTCTATGACGGTAGTCTTGTGATGGGAAACCTGATGCTTGCAGCCTATGATCTGGGAATCGGAAGCTGCTGGATTCACCGCGCAAAAGAGGAATTTGAGAGCGACTGGGGCAAAAAACTGCTGGCATCCCTTGGAATCGAGGACGAATACGAAGGAATCGGACATTGCGCGCTCGGCTATGTGGACGGGGATTATCCGGATGTTATCCCAAGAAAAGAAAATCGCGTATTTTACATTAAATAGAAGATACTTGGAAAAGGAGACAAAAATATGCCTTGTACAACGATATTAGTAGGAAAAAATGCAACCTATGATGGTTCAACCATGATTGCGAGAAATGATGATGCGGGTGGAAACGATCACTTTACGCCAAAGAAAATGATCGTGGTGCAGCCGAAGGAGCAGCCACGTGTATACAAAGCGGTACTTTCTTCCGTGGAAATTCCGCTTCCGGAAAATCCGCTTCGCTATACGGCTATGCCAAATGCGGTGGAAGGGAAAGGAATCTGGGGTGCGTGCGGAGTCAATGAGGCACGGACCGGCATGACGGCAACCGAGACGATCACATCCAATCCACGTGTACTCGGTGCAGATCCACTGGTGGAAAATGGAATTGGAGAGGAAGATATTGTATCGTTAGTACTTCCTTATATCCACAATGCAAGAGAGGGTGTTCAGCGGCTGGGAGAACTTCTGGAAACATATGGCACGTATGAAATGAATGGAATTGCCTTTTCCGATCAGAATGAAATCTGGTGGATGGAGACCATTGGCGGACATCACTGGATTGCACGCCGTGTGCCGGATGATGCGTATGTGGTTATGCCAAATCAGCTTGGAATTGATGCATTTGATTTGGATGATGCATTTACCATGCAGGAAAATCATATGTGTTCTGCAGATATGCGGGAGTTTATTGCAAACCATCACCTGAATCTTTCCATGGATGGCAGTCTGAATCCGCGGGAAGCTTTTGGCAGCCATGACGATGCAGATCATGTGTACAATACACCGCGTGCGTGGTATATGCTGCGTTGCCTGAATCCACACACGTACAACTGGGATGGACCGGATGCGGATTTTACACCGGAGTCCGATGATCTGCCATGGACGCTGATACCGGAGCGGAAACTTACGGTGGAAGATGTGAAATATGTGCTTTCATCGCATTATCAGGGAACACCTTACGATCCATATGGAGCGTATGGAGATCCGGGGCTGCGCGGCATGTATCGTTCCATCGGTATCAACCGCAATGATTTTGTTGGTCTCGTGCATATCCGCCCGGAGCATGGAGAGGATGCCAATGTATTGGAGTGGGTTGCGTATGGCTCCAATGCTTTCAATGCCATGGTGCCGTTTTATGCGCAGGTGGAGGAAACTCCGGAATATGTGGCCAATACGACAGCAGAAGTTTCTACGGATAATTTTTACTGGGTAAGCCGGATGATTGGTGCGATGGCAGATGCTTCCTATAAGAAATCGGTGTTCCATGTCGAGCGGTATCAGGAGAAAGTGCTGTCTAAGGGACACGAGATTATCAATCATTATGATAAACTGCTGGAAAAAGAAACCGACGCAGGAAAGCGCATGGCGCTTAAGACAGAAGCAAACAACGCAGTGGCAGATATGGTAAAAAAAGAAGCTGCCGATACACTTGATAAAGTTCTGTTTGAACTGTGTGGACAGATGAAGAATGCATTTGCCCGTTCCGATGCGTAAATGTGTTTTGTAAAAAGGTTATGAAATAAAATCCCCCCTGTCAGGCTGACAGGGGGATTTTGTCTCATTGATAAATCTTTCCGGATGCGTTTTATTCCTGTAATAACTGGAATACAGAGATCAATTCTTTTAACTTTTCTGCCTGTGCCGCAAGTTCTTCACTGCTTGCAGAACTTTCCTCTGCCATTGCGGTATTTTCCTGAATGACAGCGGCAATCTGATTGGCAGCCTGTGAAATCTGCTTCAGTGATTCCGACTGCTGTTCGGAAGCTTCTGAAATTTCTCCGATATTCGTAACCAGTTCATTGGTCTTATCCACAGAAGCTAACAGTTTGGCAGCAGTGTCATCAACTACCTGTTTTCCATCTTCCACAGCATGGAGCGCCTGTACAATCAGATCGTTGGAGTTCTTTGCAGCTTCTGCACTCTGGGTGGCAAGTGTGCCGACCTGTGTGGCAACAACGGCAAAGCCTTTTCCGGCTTCTCCTGCTCTGGCAGCCTCAATGGATGCATTCAGCGCTAACAGGTTGGTCTGCTCGGCAATATCGTTGATGGTATTGATAATAGAGCTGATCTGAACGGAACTTTCGTTGATGGTCTCCATTGCCTGAACCACTTTCTGCATCTGTGTGTTGCTTGCCATAATATCTTCTCCGACAACCTTTGCCTTGTCGTTGGCTTCATTGGCATTGGAGGCATTTTTTTCTACCTGTTCGGATACCGAAGCAATGGTGCTCTGCAGTTCATCGATGGAACTTGCCTGGTCCGTAGCACCATCGGTCAGTGCCTGTGCGCCATCGGAAATCTGTCCGGCATTGGAAGCAACCAGTTCGGATACTTCGTTGATTTCGCTGAGTGTATGGGATAAGTCTTTCACAACTTTTCCAAGAGCAGTTTCAATTTCTTCGAAATCACCCACATGATCGGCATGGGAAGAAATGTTGAAGTTTCCGTTTGCCATTTCTTTTAAGTTTGTGGAAATATCATCAATAATTGCTTTCAGACGGGTAGCCATGCCGGAGAAAGTATCTGCAAGACCACCGATTTCGTCGTGGTATTTGGCCTGGATGGAGACATTAAAATCACCCTGTGCAAGCTGATCTGCCACAGCGACAACGTTGTGGATTGGCTTGATATATTTACGCATCAGGCGTCCGCTGATCACAATAATAACGATCAGGGAGATTACGGAGATAACAAACATCAACAGGACAAGAATAACGGTACTGCGGTTTAAATCCCGTTTGGAGAGCGCACTTGCAGCCCACCAGGTCTGCCCGGCAGCACTGATCGGAGAGTAGAAGCGGACAATACTGCTTCCATCATCTTTTTTGGTGCTTACGTGGAAACTTTTTCCGGTATCAATTCCGGCCTGGATTTTGGCATACTGTTTGGAAGAAATCAGATCTTTTAAGGATTTACCCACATAATCCATGGATTCACTGTCATAGATCATCATACCATCTGCATTCAGTACATCCACGTACATACTCGGATATTTGGAATCAGAAGAACGCAGGGAACTGAAAGTGTCCAGATTGATATCAACGAGGATAACTCCCTGTGTCTGATCATTGTATACAATTGGGAAAGATGCACTCACCATATGGATTCCCTGATCTTCATATGGATCGGTAAAGCAGTTTTTCTTGGATTCTGCCGCATTTTTGTAGTAAGCTTCTGAACCGTAGGATGAATAATCACCGTAACTTTGGACGGTTCCGTTCTTGGCATCGTCTTCGCTGACATAAATGGTATAATCTTTGATTGCAGGATCAAAAGCGTTTGGCTCAAAGAATACACCGACACCTGCAATTCCATCACTGCTTGTAACGGTAGAGCGGGCAACCGTCAGTAATACATCTTCGATTTCTTTGTTCATATCCTGCAGTTCCACATTGTAGACATCACTTTTTTCGGTTTGTCCGTTGTAACCGGTTTTTGCAAACTCATCGTATTGCTCTTCCATATAATTCTGCAGTAAGGTAGCTGCGTTGTCTGCGGTGTCAATGACATTTTGTACGGTCAGACCATTTTCAGTGGCAATTCCTTCGAATTCACTTGTTACCGTTTTACTCAGCGAGCGTGCGGCAAGAGATGCACTGATGATAATCATGATTGACAGACAGATTACCAGAAGAAGCGCGGTCGCAACTGAAATTTTGTAACCGAGTCCTTTGTTCCGAAATTGTTCGGACTGGCTCAGGTTGCTGTGTTCCCTTTTTTGTTTTTTCATATACTGCTCCTTTTCTTTTGTGAAAAAATAAGTTGTTTTTACTATAGCACTATATGAAAGCACAAACAAGGAGAAAACATGCAAAGCCAGTTGCAGGAAATGATGAAATGATTACTGATTTTGTGCCAGTTTCCGTCGCAGAAGCAGATACGCTGTAATCATCGCAGTTCCGGTCAGTATCCAGGAGATTGGATAAATGATCATAAGCACCCAGAATTCGTGTACCCGGCGGCAGACCGTGCTGATCCAGATCAGACGAAGTACACAGGAACCGATCACCGTGATGATGGCAGGCGTGAGCGAATGGCCGAATCCACGCATAGCGCCGCCACTGATTTCATAAGAAGAAGTCAGAAGCTCCAGTGAAGTGACAATCAGCAGACGTTGAAATGCAAAATCCAGTACGGCAGGATCTGTGGTATATAATCGCAGGAAAAAGCTGCGTCCAAGCACAAAAATCCAGGATAGGATTCCACAGAATATCACGGAGAACAGCATAGACTGCCGGAACACTTTTTTGCAGCGTACAAGATCTCCGGCGCCATAATTCTGGCTTGTAAACGTTACGGTCGTCTGTGCAAATGCATTGACAATAAAGTACGCAAAATATTCAAAATTCAAAGCGGCAGCAGAACCGGCGACCGCATTGGAACCGAAACTGTTGATCGTGCTTTGGATGCAGACGTTTGCAACGGAAAACACCATGCCCTGTAAACCGGCGGGTACTCCGATTACAAGAATCTTTTTTAATTCCCCCCAGTCAATTCTCAGTTTGTGTAATTCCAGACGGACAGGTGCAGCTTCATGTGTCAGAATCCAAAGTAAAATACCGGAACTGACAATATTCGATACAACGGTGGCGATTGCGACACCGGAGACGCCGAGGTGAAAGCAGATGACCAGTATCAGGTTTAATCCGGTATTGATGATTCCAGCGGCAATCAGGGCATACAGTGGGCGACGGCTGTCTCCGGTACTGCGCAGGATCGATGAACAGAAGTCATAGAGCATGATAAACGGCATACCAAGAAAATAAATGCGCAGATACAATACGGCAAGATCCACAACATCATGCGGCGTGCCCATAAGTGTCAGTACCGGTCGCGCGATAAACTGCCCCAGAACAAGAACCAGAATGCCTCCAAACAGAGCAACTACGATGGCTGTATGGATGGCAGACTGGATGTTTTTTTCGGCACGTTGTCCGATGTAACGGGAAATCACAACATTTGAGCCAAGGGAAATTCCGATGAACAGATTGATCATCAGAGCGATGAGCGAGCTGTTGCTTCCCACGGCCGCCAGTGCGCGGCTGCTTGCAAACCGGCCGACCACAGCGGTATCCACAGAATTAAAAAGCTGCTGCAAGATGCTGCTGGCAGCCAGTGGAAGAGCAAAAATCAGTATTTTATTCCACAGTGTTCCATGGGTCATATCAATTGAATTTTTCTTTTGCGTATTATTCATAATGAAACAAATCCCCTTTTTAATAAGTACAGATGATTATAATCCCCGGAAATCAGAAAATCAATAGCTGCAAAGTTTTGAGAAAATTTGTGGTAAACCAAAAAATATATTGACATTTTAAAACAAGAGTGCTATGTTTTTTGTTAACGAAGAGTCATAGAGCAAATGCATAGAACAGAATACGATCACAATATACTTTTTTCCAGAGAGTTGTCGGGCGGTGCGAGACAACAGACAGATATGGTGACCATCCTCTGTGAGCTGTGGGCTGAATTCCGTCAGGACAGTAAGCTTCACCGGTATTCTACCGTTATCAGGAACCTTATTTCTGCAGAGGGGAGTCTGTTGAGATGAGAGTGAGTGGTCGTTTTATACGGCAAATAAAGTGGTAACGCGGAAGCATAAAATAAGCCTTCGTCTTTATATACTGATAAGAGGTATATTAAGACGGAGGTTTTTTATTGTATGTCTGAACTCTTTGTGAATCTTTAAGAAGGGAGTCGCCAAATGGCGAAACAGGAATGAATGGTTTAGTTATTGTATTAATTGGTATTGTAGTACTTGGCGCGGGCTATCTGTTATACGGACGATGGCTTGCCAACAAATGGGGGCTGGACCCGAAAGCAAAAACTCCGGCCTATACGCATGAAGATGGGCAGGATTATGTTCCTTCCTCCAAACTGACGGTGTTTGCCCATCAGTTTTCTTCCATTGCAGGTGCGGGACCTGTCACCGGACCGATCCTTGCATCCGTATTCGGCTGGGTGCCGGTATTGTTATGGCTGCTGATCGGAGGTCTGTTTTTCGGAGCTGTGCAGGATTTCGGTGCATTGTATGCATCGGTTAAAAATGAAGGAAAATCGATGGGAATGATCATCGAGAAATACATCGGAAGAACCGGACGGAAATTATTTATGCTGTTCTGCTGGCTGTTTACTCTGCTGGTTATGGCAGCTTTTACCGATATGGTTGCCGGAACGTTTGTCGGAAAAGGTGTGGAAGGGATGACAAAGGCAACAAGCTATGCGAATTCCGCAGCAGCATCCATTTCCATGTTGTTTATCGTTGTTGCCATCATCTTTGGTCTGATCCAAAAAAAGGTCGGAAAAATGAAAGAGTGGGTTCGTGCAGTTGTTGCCATTGCCCTGCTGGTTGTCATGTTTATCATTGGTATGAAACTTCCGATGTATGCAACAAAGAGTACCTGGATCTATATTGTTATGGCATATCTGTTCCTTGCATCTGTCATGCCGATGTGGCTGCTTATGGAGCCGCGTGATTACATGACCACATTCATGTTGCTGGGCATGATCATTGGTGCGGTTGTCGGTGTCATTGCCGAGCATCCGACTATGAAGCTGAATGCGTTTAATGGTTTCCATGTAGATGGAAGTTATCTGTTCCCTACCCTGTTTGTAACGATTGCCTGTGGTGCGGTATCCGGATTCCACAGCCTGGTTTCTTCCGGTACTTCCTCAAAAACCATCAGTAACGAAAAAGATATGCCGATGGTAGGTTATGGAGCCATGGTAGTAGAGTCGTTGCTTGGTATTATTGCGCTGGTTGTTGTAGGTGCGGTTGCTGTCAATGGAACAAAACCGGACGGAACACCGTTTGCTATCTTCTCCAGCGGCGTTGCCGGATTCTTTGAGAAATTTGGTATCCCGGTACAGGTTGCCACGGTATTTATGACGATGTGTGTATCTGCACTGGCACTGACTTCTCTTGATTCCGTTGCGCGAATCGGACGTATGTCTTTTCAGGAGCTGTTTTACGGAGATACCACCGACACATCCAAGATGCCGGGATGGCAGAAGGTTCTGACCAACAAATATTTTGCAACAATTATTACCTTATTCTTTGGTTATTTACTGACGCTTGGCGGATACAATAATATCTGGCCACTGTTTGGTTCTGCAAATCAGTTACTTGCAGCACTTGTACTCATCGCGTTGGCAGTATTCTTAAAGACAACCGGAAGAACCGGATGGACTTTATACATACCGATGTTTGTCATGCTGGCAGTTACGTTTACCGCACTGATCCAGAAGACCATTGCACTGGTTTCCAATATTGCCAGCGGTCAGGCAACTTTCCTGGTAGACGGTCTGCAGTTTATCGTGGCAATTCTTCTGATGGTTCTCGGTGTGCTGGTTGCATTCAGCTGTCTGAAGAAACTGTTTACTGCAAAGAAGCAGGAAGCATAGTTATTTGTTCTGGTTTCTCCATTCCCGCGGAGAAACACCATAAATATTTTTGAAAGCACGGGAAAAATGAAGCTGATTTTCGTATCCGACAGCAGAGCCGATATCTGCAATGGACAGGGAAGTCAGCTTTAATAATTCCGTAGCCTTTACCATGCGGTAGTTCATAAGAAATTCCTGCGGGGAACGGCCAATCGAGTTGCGGAAGATTTTTCCGAAATAACTCCGGTTGATGCCGCATACCGCAGCGATATCTTCAATCGAAATATCATTCTGAAAATTCTGTTCAATATAATTGATCGCTTCTTTTATATAATAATCACTCATGCGTCCGCTGGAGACCAGCTTTGTCGATTTTGCCGACCGCAGCAGATAATCTAAAAACAGATACAGATGCCCGATGAGATGGAAGGAAGATTCCTGTGGCTGATTGACAATATAAAGCATTTCATCGGCAAGTTTTTCCCGTAATTCTTTGGAGTGGGAATGATAAACGGGCGCGTCTTTGCACAAGTCCGTGACACTTAAAGCCTCTTTTACACGCAGGCCGTCAAATTCAATCCACATATATTTCCACGGAAGCTGTTCATCGGCAATGTAAGTGTTGATCTGACCCGGAAAAATCATAAATCCCTGCCCGCTTTTTACGGAATAGGTCTGTGTTTCCCCCTTTGCATTGTCTGCCATAAGCGTTCCGGTTCCGGAAAGAACGTAGTGGAACAGGTAGTGGTTGCGTGTTGCAGGTCCGAACGAATGGCCGGGATCACACTGTTCATATCCAAACTGATACATGCACAGATCAATAAAATTTTCATTTGGAAAAATATTAAAAAATGTATTGCTCATGAAATACTCCTTATATACCAAAATGCGACATCACTGTCTATTATAGCACGAAATATTGCATTTGGATATAAAACTGAAAAAATACGGATATTTAAGGACGCATAAAGGTATGTTATAATCAGATTATCAAAAAAGTAAACGGATATATTGCAAAAAAGGAGAGAGGAATATGGCAAAAAGAAATATTTTCCGCAGTGTTGCGGCTGTGCTTGCACTTGGCATATGCATGACGGGGCTTGCCGGATGCGGAAATGAAAAAAGGGCAGACGGGAAAACAGAAATCGAAGTGGTTTCCTATAAACCGGAAGCAGTTAAAGCATTTGAAAAAATTGAAAAGCGGTTCAATGAAACACATGATGACATTCATCTGACGATTTCATCTCCAAATGAAGCAATGACCATTTTAAAGACACGTTTTATCCGGGAGGATTATCCGGATATCATTGCAATCGGAGGAGACATCAACTATTCCAATTTTCTGGATGCAGACCTGTTTGATGATATTTCCGATCTGGATGAAGTTCAGACCGTAAAGCAGGCATATCTGGATATGGATAAGGAGCTGGAGTTTATTCCAAAGGATGGTACGTACGCACTTCCATATGTGGCAAATGCGGCGGGAATTTTATATAACAAAGATATGTTTGAGGAAAATGGCTGGAAAGTTCCGACCACCTGGCAGGAATTTACGGCATTGTGTGATGAAATAAAGCAAAGCGGAACACTCCCGCTGTATCTGGGATTTAAGGATACATGGACCTGTATGGCTCCGTGGAACGCACTGGCAGTCGGACTTACTGATTCGGATACCTGCAATCAGGTAAATATGGGAAATACCACATTTTCCGATACTTATGGACCGGTAGCAGAAAAGATGCGTGCACTTTTGGATTACGCGGAAAAAAATCCGTATGCATACGGTTATAACGATGCCTGTACAGCATTTGCCCGCGGGGAATCTGCCATGTATCCGATCGGAAGCTATGCGATCCCGCAGATCAAATCGGTCAATCCGGATATGAATATCGGTTCTTTTACATTTCCTGCAAATGATAAGGAATCGGATAATGTATTAAATTCAGGAATTGATCTGCAGTTTTCCGTGATGAAAGCATGTAAAAACAAAGAAGCGGCATATGAAGTTTTAAAATATCTGTATGAAGATGAGACCATTCAGATTTATCTGGATGATCAGGGTGGAATTGCCTGCAAGGATGGGGATTTCGCAATTCCGGAAACACTTGAGGATATGCGCCCTTATATTGAAAACAACCGTATGGCAGATTTTCAGGATCATCATTATCCGAGCGAGATGAGTGTGGATGCCATGGTACAGACGTTCCTGCTGGATACAAGCGACAATGCACAGGAAAAGTTTTTGAAAAAATTTGATTCCGACTGGAAGCGCTATAACCGGGATCTGATTCGGAAAGTACAGGATTATCAGAAAGAACAGGAGGATGCACAATGAAAAAGAAAATGTCGAACAGGGACAAAACATTCTGGGCGGTTATCATACCGGTTGTAATCTTATTTTTTGCATTCAATACACTTCCAATGATCAAAGGTGTGATTTACAGTTTTACCAATTATAAAGGATATGGAACGTACGATTATGTCGGATTCCGGAACTATGCAGATCTGTTTACAGATTCCCGCGTGGGAAAAAGCTATGTGTTTACATTTAAATATGCACTGGTGGGAACCGTACTGGTAAATGTGTTAAGCCTGATCATGGCAGTCGGATTAAACAGTAAGATCCGTTTCAAAAGTGCGCTGCGCGGTATCTATTTCGTACCGAATATTTTAGGCGGACTTGTGATTGGTTATATTTTCAGCTTTATTTTTACTTACATTCTTCCAACCGTGGGAAATGTGTTTCACATTGGATTTTTGCAGAACAGTATTCTCGCAAGTGAAAAATATGCGTGGATCGGCGTGCTGATCGTTGGTGTATGGCAGGCAGTTGCCATGAATACCATTATTTACATTTCCGGTCTGCAGACCGTCCCGGAGGAAGTCTACGAGGCGAGCATGCTTGACGGGGCAGGCAAGTGGAAGCAGTTCTGGAAAGTAACATTCCCGCTGGTGATGCCGTTTGTAACAATTAATCTGGTACTGAGTACAAAAAATTTCCTCATGGTATTCGATCAGATCATGTCATTGACCAAGGGAGGCCCGGCACAGAGCACCGAATCCATCTCTTACCTGATTTATAAAAATGGTATGGATGGAGGACAGTTTGGATTCCAGAGTGCAAATGCAGTCATTTTCTTTATTGTGATCGTGGCGATTTCACTTTTCCAGATGACAATCATGAATAAGAAGGAGGAGCAGTTATGATGAAAGAAAAACAGAAAACAAACTGGGTACTTACGATTGTTCTGATTTTGGGGACGGTTACGGTATTTTTTCCACTGTATATGGCAGTGATCATTGCATTTAAGAAACCGAGTGAGATGACCAACGATGTGGCGGGGGCACTTTCTTTCCCAAAACAGTGGAGTTTTGAAAACTTCCGTCAGGCGATGGAAGTGACAGATTTCTGGCGTTCTCTTGGAAACAGTTTACTGATCACACTGGTTACGATCGTACTGGCAATCCTGATCCACTCGATTGCAGGCTATGTGATTGGACGCGGCATGGCAAGAAGAAAAAGTTTTCGTTTTATCTATCTGTATATTGTCAGCGGTATGTTTGTTCCGTTTTCCATCTTAATGATGCCTCTGGTAAAGCAGACGGCACACATGGGACTTGGAAACCGCGCGGGTGTCATTCTGTTGTATCTGGTATTTTATATGCCAATGAATGTCCTGCTTTACAGCGGATACTTAAAAAATATCCCGGAAGCACTCGAAGAAGCAGCAGATATTGACGGGGCAAGCACCTGGACCACTTACTGGAAAGTGGTATTTCCGATGATGAAACCGATGCATGCGACGGTTGCGATCCTGACAGCCCTTGGAACATGGAACGATGTTATGACACCGCTTGTAATCATGTCCGGAACCGGACAGAATACACTGCCACTGGCACAGCTTAATTTCCAGACACAGTTCGGAACCAACTACAATCTGGCATTTGCCTCCTATATTCTGGCATTGATTCCGATCCTGATTTTCTACGTGGTATGTCAGAAGCAGATTTTAAATGGTGTGGCAAATGGTGCCGTCAAAGGATAAAGAATAAAATGAGGTGACTTCTATGGCAATTATATACAATCCAAATAAAAAAATATTTACCCTGCATACGGCTCATACAACTTATCAGATGCAGGTCGATCCACTGGGATATCTGCTGCATCTGTACTACGGAGAAAAAACCAACAGTTCCATGGATTATGTCTTAACCTATGCAGACCGCGGATTTTCCGGAAATCCTTATGCAGCGGGCATGGACCGCACTTATTCGCTGGATGCGCTGCCACAGGAGTATCCTTCTCTTGGCACCGGGGATTACCGCAATATTGCACTGAATATCAGAAATGAAAAAGGGGTGGAAAGTGCGGATCTGCTTTTTAAAAGCTATGAAATCCGAAACGGTAAATACCGGTTGCAGGGGCTTCCGGCTGTCTGGGCAGACGAAGAAGAAGCGCAGACACTGGAAATTGTCCTTGCAGATGAAAACGCACAGGTTGAAGTGCATCTGCTGTATGGAGTTCTGGAAGAAACCGATGTCATTACCCGGAGTGTTCAAATTAAAAATACGGGAACCGGACAGATTACGATCGAAAAGGCAGCGGCAGCCTGTCTGGATTTTGTACAGGGAGAGTTTGATGTCCTGCGGTTTTATGGAAAGCATGCCATGGAGCGGAATCTGGAGCGTACCCCGCTGGGACATGGAACCATTGCATATGGCAGCCGCAGGGGAACGTCCAGCCATCAGTATAATCCGGCAGTGATTCTGGCGGAAAAAGGGACAACAGAGATGGCAGGCAGCTGCTATGGAATGTTATTTGTATACAGCGGGAATTTCTCCTGTGAGGCAGAAAAAGACCAGTTCAACCAGACGCGCCTGCTTCTCGGGTTAAATGAAGAACTGTTCTCATATCCACTCGCGGGCGGAGAAACATTTACAGTGCCGGAAGTCATTTTATCCTATTCGGCAGATGGATTGTCAGCGCTGTCGCAGCAGTATCATAACTGCATCCGCAACCATGTGTGCCGCAGCAAATATGTCCATATGCAGCGCCCGGTGCTGATCAACAGCTGGGAGGCAGCCTATTTCGATTTTACGGGAGATACGATCGTGGATCTGGCAAAAGAAGCCGCTTCTCTTGGAATTGATATGGTAGTGATGGATGACGGCTGGTTCGGGAAAAGAAACGATGACAATTCTTCCCTTGGTGACTGGCAGGTTAATGAAAAAAAGCTGGGGGGCAGCCTGTCACAGCTCATTACCCGTGTGCATGAGCAGGGGGTGAAATTCGGCATCTGGATCGAGCCGGAGATGGTCAATGAAGACAGTGATCTGTACCGGGCGCATCCGGACTGGGCGATCCGGATTCCGGGGAAAAAGCCGGTGCGCTCGAGAAACCAGTTACTGCTTGATTTTTCCAGAAAAGAAGTGCGCGACTGTGTATTTGATCAGATCTGTGCCGTGCTTGATCAGGGAAAAATTGATTATGTCAAGTGGGATATGAATCGCAGCATGGCAGATGTCTATGCCGGAAATCTTTCCTATGATTATGTGATTGGTGTCTATGATTTTCTGGAGCGCCTGTGCAGCCGGTATCCGGATCTTCTGCTGGAGGGATGCAGCGGTGGCGGTGGCAGGTTTGACGCGGGAATGCTTTATTATTCCCCACAGATCTGGTGCAGTGATAATACCGATGCGATCAACCGCACAAGAATTCAGTATGGAACTTCGTTTTTCTATCCGGTTTCCGCGATGGGGGCGCACGTTTCTGCGGTGCCGAATCACCAGACCGGACGGGTGACAAGTTTCCATACCCGCGGGGTGACGGCGATGGCGGGAACTTTCGGTTACGAATTAAACCCGGCGCTTTTATCGGATGAGGAAAAACAGCAGATCCGGGAGCAGATCAAAACGTACAAGAAGTACGAAACGCTCATTAACGAGGGAACATATTGGCGGCTGTCCGATCCGTTTACGGATGAAATTGCGGCATGGATGTCCGTCTCAGAGCAACAAGATCATGCACTGGTAAGCGTTGTGCGTCTTATGGCAGAGGCGAATCAGGCAGCCGTTTATGTCCGCCTGCGTGGGTTAAAACCGGATGCCGTGTATCTGGAAGAACAAAGCGGCAGACAGTATTCCGGTGCAGCGCTTATGCATGCGGGAATTCCACTTCCACCGTTTACCGGAGAATATGAGGCATATCAGTTTGCTTTTACAGAGCTGAAAGAGGCTGGAGCATTATATAAAAAAGTGCGGAAATGGTGTGACGGGAATGCCAGAAATCGCGTGGTTATCAGCATTTACGGGGGCTCTGGTTCCGGGAAAACAACACTTGCAACGGCAGTGCAGCAGTACTTTTTAAATGACGGAACTGGCTGTTATCTGCTCTCGGGCGATGATTATCCACACCGGATTCCAAAACGCAACGATGAAGAACGGATGCGTGTGTATAAAGAAGCCGGAGAAGACGGACTGCGTGGATATCTCGGGACGCAGAAGGAGATTGATTTCGACCGGATCAATGAGGTGCTTGCGGCATTTCACGAGGGAAAAGATACGATCACATTGCGGCATATGGGACGGGAAGATGGCGAGATCTCATCGGAAGAAACCGATTTTTCCGGAATATCCGTATTGCTTCTGGAGTGGACCCACGGAGGCAGTGACGATTTACATGGTGTAGATCTGTCCGTCTTTCTGGAAAGTTCCCCGGAGGAGACAAAAGAGCGGCGCATCCGCAGAAACCGCGATGAGAATGCCGCAAGTCCGTTTATCTGCCACGTGGTAGAACTGGAACAGGAAAAACTCGAAGTGCAGCGCAAAAATGCAGGATTGATTGTTGGAAAGGACGGAAGTGTTTATGAACAGTAAACCGATGCTCAATGCGTATCCAGACAGTCTTGGAGGAAATCTTGGGGATATCGTAACAATGCTGAAAACGGAGGCTTTGCAGGATGTATTTTCTTCCTTTTACATTCTGCCGAGCCTGTACCATTCCGATCTCGACCGGGGATTTTCCGTGATCGACTATGACCTGAATGAGCAGCTTGCCAACCGGGAAGATCTTGACCAGTTAAAGAATATGGGAATCGATCTGAAACTCGATTTTATTTTAAACCATGCTTCCGCACAGTCCCCGCAGTTTCGGGATCTTGTGGAAAAAGGGGAGGCTTCTGCGTACCGCGATTTTTTCATCGACTGGAACCGCTTCTGGGAAGGGCATGGAACCATGACAGAGGAAGGCTATATCCAGCCGGAAGAAAGCTGTCTGAAGCAGATGTTTTTCCGCAAACCCGGGCTGCCAATCCTGATGGTGGAATTTCCGGATGGAAAAAAAGTGCCGTACTGGAATACCTTTTATCAGGAAGTGCATGGCAGACAGTATCTCGGACAGATGGATGTAAACATCCAGTCACCAAAAGTGTGGGAGTTTTATCGTGAAACACTGGAGAAAATAGCCTCTTACGGCGCGGCGATCGTGCGGCTGGATGCCTTTGCCTATGCGCCGAAAGCACCGGGAAAGAAAAACTTCCTCAATGATCCGGAGACGTGGGAACTTTTACAGAAGATCCATGCGCTGGCAGAACCTTTGGGACTTACGCTTTTACCGGAGATCCACGCAGCGTATGACGAGAAAATATATGAGACACTTGCCGAGAAAGGCTATGCGACTTATGACTTTTTCCTGCCGGGACTGGTCATTGATGCGATTGAGAACAGGCGCGGAACATACCTTGCGGCATGGGCGAAGGAGATTGTGGAAAAGAAGATCTCCACGGTCAACATGCTTGGCTGTCACGACGGCATCCCGCTTCTGGACTTAAAGGGGCTGCTTCCGGAAGAGGAGATCCAGTCGTTAATTGACCGGATCGTATCCCGTGGAGGCATGGTCAAAAATTTACATGGACAAAAGAATCTGTATTATCAGGTAAATGCCACGTACTACAGTGCATTAGGAGAGGCGGATGAAAAAATGCTTTTAGCGCGTGCCATCCAGATGTTTATGCCGGGTAAACCGCAGATCTGGTATCTGGATCTGTTTGCCGGAAAAAATGACCATGAAGCGGTGCTGCGTGCGGGGGAATCCGGACATAAGGAAATCAACCGTACAAATCTTTCCGGTGATCAGATTGCGGAAGGACTGAAAAAAGATGTGGTTCAAAAACAGCTTGCGTTAATCCGCATGCGAAATACCCATAAGGCTTTTTCGGAAGGGGCAGAGGTAACTGTTTCCGGAGGGGAGAGTTCTCTGGAAATCCGCTGGGAATATGACGGAGCTTTTGCTGGGCTGCGTGTAAATTTTGAAGATGGGACTTATAGAATAGAAAGTAATTGAGAACAAAATAATATTGTATGTGAAAAACAAATAATATGAAAACAGGAAGGAGATGCAGAAACACGTGTATCTCCTTCTTATGGGTTTAAATCCATGAGTTCATTTCCGTGGTTACACAGCCATTTTTTAGCGGTTTTATAATCTGGCAGTACCCGCTCCACCTGCGCCCAGAAACGCGGCGAGTGGTTCATCTCCAGCCTGTGGCACAGCTCATGGACCACAACATAGTCGAGCACTTCCGGCGGCGCTTTCATAAGCAGACAGTTAAAGTTAAGATTGCCTTTTGCACTGCAGCTTCCCCAGCGGGTATGCTGGTTTCGTATGGTGATTCTGCCGTAGGTCACACCGACAATTGGTGCATAAAACTGTACCCGTTCCGGAATTACACGCAGTGCTTCATCTGCAAGTGCCTGCAATTCCCCGGGATTTAAGGGTGCGGCTTTCGGGTGTGCTGCTTCCTCTTTTTGTTTTTGTTCCATTTTCCGGAGATGGGCATACAGCCAGTCCGATTTCTCCTCGACAAATTTACGGATCTGCCAGTCCGCCATCCAGTAAGGAGCCCTTACCAGAACCGTTAAATCCGGACGGATTTCCAGTGCAACGCTTTTTCTTTTACTTCGGATCACCCGAATCTGTGGTTTTTCCATTTCGTTTCCATTCCTAATATTATATATGTATAACGGGTGTTTTATGTTATGCCATAATTGTAACATCATTTTATTGGAATTCAAGGACAAATCTTATAAGAAAAGTGTCAAATCTTGTCAGAAAAGTGTTGCGGGGAGAAGAAAAAAGGCGTATCATAAATTTATAGTACCTTTGTACCAAAAAAATGAAAGGATGAGAAAAATGCAAGGTCAAAAGAAAATGGAAGAGTTTTACCGTAATCTGAAGGTAGGGGTAAAACTAAAGTATGCGTTTATAACGATAATTGTAACATTTGTTGTTGCTATGGCAGTTGCTCTTGTTGCTATTATTATGATGAATGTAGATACGCATAAATTTTATAATGAGTCATATGCAAACAGTACACGACAGCTGGAGATCCGTAAGGATGTGCAGCTGGTAGGAAAGTATATTTTGTGGTCAATGACAACGGATAATGAAAGTGCGACCAAAAGCTATCTGGATTCTGCTGATAAGTATGGGGATGAAGTGGCAACAACTGTGGCAAAGCTTAGTAAATCTTTCAAGGACAAGAAGAAAGTACAGGAACTGCAAAGTGCAATCACGGAGTTGAAAAAACAGCGGGAAACAGTAATGCAGCTTGCAAACCAAAATAAAAATGAAGAAGCACTTGCATTGTTTAATTCTGATTATAACGATGCAACTGTAAAATTACAGAATGTTTTGGTTGAAATTGGAAAAATGGCATCTGCAGAGGCAAAATCGCAATATACAATGGCGAGAGTAACCGGAATTGTGAGTATTATATTGATGATTCTGATTGCGGTTGTGAGTGTTCTGTTTTCAAATGTGATTCGGGCAACAATTACTAAGAGTATATTGGAACCAATTCAGGAAATCGGTGGGGCCACTGAGAGATTGAAAGCAGGGGATCTGAATGTGGATATTGAATATCAATCAGAAGATGAACTTGGTGTTCTGGCTGATAATTTTGCTCATGCATGCGCAATGTTACAGGAGATTGTATCAGATACCAGTAAGCTGTTGGGCGAGATGGCAGAAGGGAATTTCAGCGTTTCCAGTGAAAATTCGGAGATTTATATTGGAGAGTTTCAGGAGCAGTATCAATCCATCAGTAAATTAAAACATGAGCTGAGTGATACATTGACACAGATTAATGAAGCATCTGAGCAGGTAGCAGCAGGATCGGATCAGTTAGCAGGTGGTGCGCAGTCTCTGGCAGAAGGAGCAACCGATCAGGCAGGAGCAGTGGAAGAGCTGACTGCTACGGTAGAAAATGTCAGTGGCATTGCCGAGACGAGTGCACAGACAGCGGCAGATGCATATCAGAATGTACTTACAGCTGTGGATAATGCAGGAAAGAGCAGAGAAGATTTAAAGGCATTGACAGATGCAATGGAGCGGATCAGCAGTACTTCTATGGAAATTCAGAATATCATTGGTTCCATCGAAGATATCGCAAGCCAGACCAATCTGCTTTCTTTAAATGCCTCCATAGAAGCTGCCCGTGCGGGAGAGGCCGGAAAAGGCTTTGCAGTTGTCGCAGATCAGATTGGAAAACTGGCTGGAGACAGCGCAAAAGCAGCTGTTAATACCCGTGATCTGATTGAAAAATCTTTACAGGAGATTGAGAGCGGAAATCAAATTACAGAAAAAACGGTTACTGCACTGAACAGCATTCTCGAAGCAATGAACAGTTTTGCGGATGTGGCAAAGACATCCAGCACAAATTCCAACGAGCAGGCAGATATGTTGAAACAGATTGAGCAGGGAATCGAACAGATTTCCGGTGTTATTCAGAGCAATTCCGCATCTGCGGAAGAGACTTCTGCAACAAGCCAGGAGCTTTCCGCACAGTCGGAAGGACTGAAAAATCTGGTTGGCAAGTTTAAGCTGGCAGAGTAGGAGAACAGAAATAAATAACACATAAGACATCACAAAAAGGAACCCTGTCCGGGGATATATCCGGATAGGGTTCCTTTTTGTGATTTTGTGATTTGTAGCTGTCAGATGTGTTTCGTCTAAAATATTAGAGTGTTGTTTTTGCAATGTATAAAATAAAAAATACAATGGTCAATTGCTGGAATAGTTTTACAATGGGTGAAAAGAAATATAAGACGGAAAGGGCAAAAATATGACAGGAGATAAGAAGCGGCAAAGGGTATATACACCAAGAAAAATTACGCTTGGAACAGCAATTGGATATGGAATTTCCGATTTCGTTGGCGGTGGTTCTATGACTATTGTCGGAGCCTGGATGTTGTTTTTCTATACAACATACTGTGGGCTTACAGCTGTTCAGGGAGCACTGATTATCAGTGCAGCCCGTATTGTAGATGCATTTACAACTTTGATAATGGGCAGTCTGACAGACAATTTTTATAAAACAAAGCTAGGGAAGAGATTTGGCAGAAGACATTTTTTCCTGTATATTGGAGCTCCATTGCTTCTGATTTATGCAGTGCTGTGGATCAGCGGAATGAATTTTGCATATTATCTGGTAACTTATCTGGCATTTGAAGTAGTTCTCAGTGGAGTATTGATCCCATATGAAACACTTCCTACAGAGATGACAGACGATTACAATGCGCGTACAAAAATGTCAACGGCCAGAATGTTTGTCTCTGCAGGAGCAACATTTCTTGCAACGTTTCTTCCGGGCCAGTTGTTTAAGATTCTTGGTCAGAACACAGCTGCTCCTTTTTTAATCAACGGAACAATTTTTGCGGTTATTTTTGCTGCCTGTGTGCTGATAACAGCTTTAACAACCTGGGAAAAACCGGTTGAAGAAATTGCAAATATACAAAAAGAGAAAACTTCGGTTCGTGAAATTTTACATGATTATATTTCGACATTTCATCTGAAAAGTTTTCGTAAACATATAGCAATTTATCTTTTCTCATTTACCGGGAAGGATACATTTAATACGGTATTTGCATATTTTTGTACATTTTCGCTGGGAGTAAGTGCTACAGTTGCTGCAAATATGTTGTCATTATCAGTGGTTGGACTTGTTGTTACACTTGTAGCAGGGGGGCTGATGGTAAAATTCGGACCCAAATTTTTATATGTATTTGCATACAGTCTGATGTTGTGTATGCTGTGTTTTTATTACGCAGTATTTAAAATTCAGCCGGAGCATCATATTGTGATCGTTTTGTTTTTTATTTCACTGGTATATCAGATTGGAAGAGCTATTCTTGAGTTTACTCCATGGAATGTATTTCCTTTTATTCCGGATCTGGATGAACTGGTAAGTGGGAAAAAGCGTGCAGGAATTTATGCAGCCGTGATGACATTTGGAAGAAAATCGACTGTGGCTCTTGCAACTATGGCAACCGGGTTCATACTTGACATGAGCGGCTTTGTCGAAGGGGCGCATTCACAGACAGATGCAGTGCAGCAGGCGATTGCTCTGATTCTGTTATTTGGAACGGGAACATTGGTTCTTATTGCGCTTTTAACCGCCCTGACATTTAAATTAAACAAGAAATCGCACCAGACCATTGTAGATGAGATTAATCGTTTAAAAGCAGGCGGTAAAAAGGAAGATGCAACGGAAGCTACAAAGTATGTGGTAAAACAACTTACAGGTATTGATTATGAAAAAGTCTGGCCACAGTCATAACTTTGCACCGGGGTGGCCGCAGATATAATTTTGCATATATTGCCTGGGAGAAACAGAAAATGTTTTTTTAAAGGCTCTGTAAAAACATGAATAGTCCGGGAATCCGGATTCTTCCGCAGCCTGAAGAATGGAGATTCCGGAGTGCATCTTGTTGCAGGCGTTTTCCAGACGCAGGGAGAGCACATATTGATGCACAGAGATATCCATATACTCATGAAAAATTCGTGAAATATATCCCTTGGTCACAAAAAAATGTCTGGAGAGTGTCTCAAGGGATACATCCTCTGCTATATGCGAGTGGATATAATAAAGAATGTTATTAAACAGATCTGTGATTGGTGTACGGTTTGGAAAATTATCTGAGTGAAATATGATACGGTTTATGTGTACAAAGATTTCACCCATTAATGAAAAAATCATGGTTTTGTTTAATAAATCGGTATTTTCTTTTTCATCTATTAATCGCAAGAACAGAGAGTACAGTAACTTGGAGGAATTAAGATCCGGTCGTATGTGAAGAATACCGTGTTCTTTTGCACAATCCCACATATAATTCAAACCCGGCTCTTTTGATATAAATTGTTCCCAGAAAGAATATGATATCCAGAAAACAATACGGTGGTATTGGGATCCGTCAGGAATATCAAAATTTGTAGGATAATGCAGTGCGTTTGGGGAAAATAAAAAAATATCCCCGTTTTTAGCATGATACAATTGATTATTTCCCGCAATATCAATCGCATTGGAAAGAAGAAGATAAATTTCATAAAAGTCATGAGCATGGGGCTGGACCTTTAACCCCGGCTTGTCTGAATAATTATAAATTTCATAATCGGGTGATTTCATATATTGACGTTGCTGAAAAAAATCATTGTTGTGTTTCATATCTGAGACTCCTGCGGTATTCTGTTATAGTATGCAAAAAGTATACCATAAAATCCCGTTTGGAACAAAATTAAATATTTTGGGTATCTGATAATATTATAAACTCATTTTTCCGGGTGGTCAGAATTCCCTCGTCCCGCATTTTGCCAAGCTCTTTGGAAAGCGCACTGCGGTCGACATTCAGATAGTCCGCCAGCCCCTGCCGGTCAAACGGAATCTTAAAATGATTGCTGCCGGCTTTTGCCGCCTGGTTTGACAGATAGACAAGCAGCCGCCCGCGGATCGTTTTCGGGGTTGTACAGAAAATCCGCTGGGAGAGCGCGAGATTTTTGCGCAGGGAGATCTGCAGCAGATTCCGGATAAATTTTGGCTGCCAGGTGCTTGCGGGATGCGGCGTGTGGACGAGAATATCCAGATCCCAGAACAGAATATCGGTCTGCTGGGCAGCAACCGCATCGACCATCAGTGTTTCGCGGGAAAATGCATAAGTTTCCCCGAAAACCTGTCCGGCACCGACATTACTCAAAATGCTTTTGCTGCCCCACAGATCAAGATTTTCAATATTAACGCTTCCGGAAAGTACCAGCCCGATTTCGTGCGTGGTGCATCCGGCAGACAAGATCACTTCATTTTTTTCAAAATGTTTCTGGCGCATACCGCCCAGAGAGAGCATTTCTTTATATTCTGATTCTTCCATGCCAAGGCACAGGGGATTTTTTAAATAGATCATGAGTTTCTCCTGATGTTATTTGATAAAATAAGTATATGCAAATTTGTGTCACAGGGCAAGAAAAAGTGAACCACTCAAATAGTTATGACAATATATAAGTGAAAGGCAAAGAAAACTGCTTTTTAAAATTCGTGTACACGGGAAGTAACCAATATGACAATTCAGGAACTGGAACAGTGCATTGTGCGCTACGGAACAGAAATTTATTCCTTTTGCATGCACCTGACAAAACAAAAAGAGGCTGCGGACGATCTGTATCAGGATACCTTTCTGGAAGCAACCAAAAAGATCGCATCCATCCGGTATGAGGATAACCCGAAAAGTTACCTGTTGTCCATCGCCATCCGCCTGTGGAAAAACCGCGTGCGGAAACTGGCGTGGAGAAACAGGATTGCGCCGCAGACCGCAGAGGAAAGCGCCGTGGACAATGTGAAAAGTGCACAGGAAGACATGGCAGAATCACAGGTCCGCAAAGAAGAAGCGCAGCAGTTGTGGCAGGCAGTTGACCGGTTGGCCGACACTTACCGCATTCCCCTGTTGTTGTACTATATGGAAGACCAGAGCATTGCAGAGATCGCAAAACTTCTGGCAATCCCGCAGGGCACCGTAAAAAGCAGACTGTACAAAGCCAGAAAATTGTTGGAAAAAGAATTGGAGGATTACTTTTCATGAGAGAACTGGATGAGTGGTTAAAACAAAATCTTATTTCCGACTGTGTTCCAGAAGAACGCCTGAATGCAGAAATTTTAAAAAAGGCAAAGGAGACACAGACTATGAAGCATAAAACAACATTCCGTTCCAGCGTGGCAGCAGCGGCAACGATAGCAATACTGGCGGTCGGTTCAATATCGGTATACGCCGCATACCGTTATCTCACCCCTTCACAGGTGGCAGACCGGATGACGGAGGATGGCGCACTGGCAAAAGCATTTGAAAGCAAAGATGCAATTCTGGTTAATGAGACGCAGAAATCTGCGGGCTATGATGTCACACTTATGGGAATTGTTTCCGGGAAGAATCTTTCTTCGGCAGCACCGAAGGAAAGCCGGACGGAGATAAGTAAAGAGAAAACTTATGTTGTAGTGGCAATTGAGAGAGGGGATGGAAAGCCCATGCCGGGGATAATGGATGACGATTACCAGACTTTTTGTGTATCACCACTGATCCATGGCGAACGTTTGGTTGATGTCAACAACGGTACGTTGAGCGCGGGGGCACAGGCATTTGTGCAGGACGGTGTGCAGTATCAGATTTTAGAGTGCGACAATCTGGAGATTTTTGCAGATATGGGTGTCTACATCGGCGTGGTTGAAAGTTTTGGACAGGAAGCGCAGGCATTTGCGATGGACGGGACGACGGGGGATTATACGGTCAACCAATCGTATGACGGGCTGAAAGCACTGTTTGTCCTTCCTCTGGATAAATCAAAAGCGGACGATGCAGCAGCGAAGGCTTATTTTGTTCAAAACGATGCAAGGGAGAATACGCAGACCAAAACGGATGAAGAAAGTATTGTCACAGATAGTAAACAGACTTCAGAGGAAAGTGCGCTTGCAAATGAATGGGTGCAGAAATTGACAAAACTTGGTACGCTATCAACAGAGGAGGCACAGGAGTATATCAGGCAACATGCCAAAACTTTATGGCAGGAGACTTACACACCGGATGCAGACAACAATATTCATGTGCAGTCGGATGCTGAGGTGGCAGATTACAGCATAAAAACATTGCCGGAAGAAACTGGTGTTGAGACGGTCCTTGCATTCTCTTCCGATGGAACGCTTGCGGGAACATTTGGGGATACCATTGTGAAAAATGAGGATGGAACGTATACATATACCGTGTATTGTCCTGTGAACATGAAATAAGAACAATAAATAATAATGAATATTATAAGGAAAATAATACAATTTTTATATTGATTCTTGGCTTGTTCCTGCATATAATATAAGTGAAATTAAACAATGGAGGTGTCTGTTATGGCAATTGCATCTGATTTTTTACAGAGTCTTGTTCCAATTTCACAATTCAACAAAGGGCAGGCTGCAAAGATATTTGATAGACTTCGTTCCGAAAAAGAACTGATTGTTTTAAAAAATAACCAGCCTTCTGCAATTATTCTGTCACCCGAAGAGTATACAAGATTAACGGAGATTGAGGAAGATTATTTTCTTTTATTGGAAGCAAATAAACGTTTGGATGATAACGGGAATAAAGAGACTGTTTCGTATGATTCAGTGATGAAACATTTGGGTATCAGTGAAGCAGAGCTTTTGGAAGCGGAGGATGCAGATATCGAATGATATGGAGTATTGAGTTTTTAGAGGAAGCGGAAAAGGATATGAAAAAACTTGACCATTCAGCTCAGATACAGGTGTTAAAAGGAATTAGAAAAGTCAGCCAGAATCCGTTGTCAGTGAGGGAAGGTGGATATGGAAAACCATTGGGTAATAAAAGTGGAACAAACCTTACCAATCTTATGAAGATAAAGTTCAGAGATTTGGGGATACGGGTTGTCTATAAGGTTGAGAGAGTGGACGGAGTTATGAAAATTATTGTTGTTTCTGCCAGAACGGATGAACAGGTTTATAATGAGGCAGCAAAAAGAAGAGATAAGTATGATTTGTAATTAAACGGGATTTCCGGGAGGCAAAAGCCTCCAGTTTTTATGTCACACGCCAATTTTCTTCTGAAACAGTTCCCTGATAATTTTTGCCGTATCCTCCACTCCGAAATCATCGGATTTGATACAGAGATCATAATTTTTCACATTGCCCCAGTCCGTCTTTGTAAAATGCTTGCAGTGAACCGCACGCTCGTGGTTCACCTTTTTTACTTTTGCGGCAGCAGCATCCGCGGAAAGATGGTCACGCTCTGCCACTCTTGCGGCTTCGGCAGCGGCATCCGCGGAAATAAATACATGATAAGCACAGGGATGGTCTTTTAATATGTAATTTGCCAGCCGGCCGACGATGACGCAGGATTCTTTTTGCGCAAGGGAACGGATGACTTCCGTTTCTTTCTGGAAAAGCTGGTCAACCTTTGGCAGATCAGCCTGTTCCAGTGGTCCGGCATACCATGCAAAGAAATTGTGGAGAACCGGATTTTTTAACGCCTGTTCATTCTGCTCGACATACTCCGGGGTATATCCGCTTTTTTCCGCGGAAAGCCGGATCAGTTCCGAATCATAATAATGAAAGCCAAGTTGTTCGGCAATTTGTTTTCCAATCTCGCGGCCGCCGCTTCCGAACTCACGGGAGATGGTAATGACATAGTTGGAAGCAGAGCCGGTTGCAGAGTCGGCAGCAACGTTCTCATTTTTTCCAAGCAGTGCATCCCGCTGGCTGCCGAATGCCCGGTTGATAATGCCGACTAAAGTTCCGACCAGAATAGCGGCAATAATGGTGCCGGCACCGACACTTCCGAGACTGTGCAGCATGACAAGACAGGTAACGGCGGAGACAACAACCATTGTGCAGTCAAATCCGATTTTCACCCTGGAAAATTCAATGTTTGTGACAGTGGAAACCGCCTGCATACAGCCTTCCCCGGCAAGCGGAATCAGGTCTGCCGGTAAATAAAAAAAGATACCGAATGCGACAAATACTGTGCTGGCAAGTACCATCACGATACGGATTGCCAGGTTGTGCGGTGTCGGAAGATAGGACACCATGTAATTACAAAAGGTGGTAAAGTATCCGAATACAACGCCGACGAGAATCTGCAGAAGCTGCACAGGTTTGAACTTTTTGCGAAGCAGCAGAATCTGGATAAGCACCAGTACAATGTGGAAAAGAATCGTGGCTTTTCCCATCTCAATGCCCCAGACACAGGTTATGGTGTAGGGAATCGAACTGACCGGGGATACACCGAGGTTGGATTTTACGGACAGTGCGATGCCGATTGTCATAATAAAAAGCCCGATAAAATACATGGGGATTCTTACTTTTAAGTGTTTCATTTGTGAGTTCCTTCTTTCTGAATTTTTGTCATATTTTCATAGACACGGCCAAGCAGTTCCTGCAACAACCTTGCATCGGAATCGGAAAAGCCTTCCAGCGCTTTGGCTTCGATGTGTGCAAACTCCTGGCTGAGCCGGTCGGCATATTTTCTGCCGAGTGGTGTAAGGTACACATGATAGGAGCGGCGGTTGCCACCATCCGTTCTGCGCTCAATATAGCCTTTGCTCTCCATACCGTTTAAAATAGCGGTCAGTGATGCCGGTTCGATATGGCACGACACTGCGATTTCCCGCTGGATTGCCCCGTCATGATTGATGAGATAGTCGAGAATTTTTGGCTGTCCGGGGGTCAGTCCGGTATCTTTGACGCTTGCGACCAGCGATTTCTGAAACAGGAAATGGTCGGACATCAGAAGATAATGAAGTGATTCTTTCATAAAATAAAAAGTCTCCTTTGTTAGTATTCTAATTGTTAGAAACCTAATAAATAATAAAACATGAGAACAGATTTGTCAACGTTCGTAATTTTCAATTGAAATTTCCTCCCTTTAATGGTAGAATAAATGCATAGTTACAGGCACATAACGGTCGAATTTTTGTGCAATATGTCTAATAACAGAGGCGGAACAGTGGAAGACGGGCGTTGAAACTTTCACCGTGGAAAGCACCGGAAACAACCGTGAAAGCCGAAATGATTTACATAGTATGTGGAGGTTTTTTATATGGCAAGATTTACATTACCGAGAGATTTATACCATGGAAAGGGAGCACTCGAAGCCCTGAAAACATTCAAAGGAAAGAAAGCACTCATCTGCGTGGGCGGCGGCTCGATGAAACGATTTGGTTTCCTTCAGAAAGCAGAAGATTATTTAAAGGAAGCAGGGATGGAAGTAAAGCTTTTCGAGGGCATTGAGCCGGATCCATCTGTTGAGACCGTTATGAAAGGTGCGGCCGTTATGCAGGAGTTTGAGCCGGACTGGATTGTTGCCATGGGCGGTGGTTCTCCGATTGATGCGGCAAAAGCAATGTGGATCAAATATGAGTATCCGGACATTACTTTCGAGGATATGTGCAAGGTATTCGGCATTCCGGCATTGCGCAACAAAGCACATTTCTGTGCGATTTCCTCGACTTCCGGAACGGCAACAGAAGTTACTGCTTTTTCCATCATTACAGATTATGAGAAGGGTATCAAGTATCCGATCGCAGATTTTGAGATTACACCGGATGTTGCGATCGTTGATCCGGAGCTGGCAGAGACCATGCCGCAGAAACTGGTGGCACATACCGGAATGGATGCAATGACACATGCCATCGAGGCATATGTTTCCACGGCGAACTGCGATTTTACCGATCCGCTTGCACTCCATGCGATTAAGATGATCCAGAGTGATCTGATCCCGTCTTACAACGGGGATATGGAAAAGAGAGATTCCATGCACAATGCACAGTGTCTGGCCGGTATGGCATTTTCCAATGCACTTCTTGGTATTGTACATTCCATGGCACATAAGACAGGTGCAGCGTTTGCGGATTATGGCGCACACATCATCCACGGCGCAGCCAATGCGATGTATCTGCCGAAGGTTATCGCATTTAATGCAAAGGATGAGACGGCAAAGAAACGTTACGGCGAGATTGCAGATTTCATGAAACTTGGCGGAAACACACTGGATGAAAAGGTGGAACTTCTGATCGCACATCTGCGCAAGATGAACGATGATCTGAACATTCCGCACTGCATCAAAAACTACGGCGCAGACAGCTTCCCGACCGAGCAGGGCTTTGTACCGGAGGAGGTATTCTTAGAGAGACTTCCGGAGATTGCTGCCAATGCAATCCTTGACGCCTGCACAGGTTCCAATCCAAGACAGCCAAGTCAGGAGGAGATGGAGAAACTCTTAAAGTGCTGTTACTACGATATCGATGTAGATTTTTAAACACAAAGGATAAGCGTTATACCATAGTTATAGAAAATTGCCCTGCGGTTTTACCGGCCGCAGGGCTTTTCTTTTTATAAGCGTGTATTCTGTGTATAAAAAACAAAAAAATTGTGATAAAATAACGTTATGCTGATGGAAACCGGCATGGAAAACAGATGGTGTAAAAAGGGTCTGGAAATGAAAAAGATTGAGAAGAAAAACATAGGGATGTTCTTTCTTATGCTGATGATTCTTCTGGCTGTGGTTATCCCGTTATTTGTGTTTACGGGTGGTCAGAAATATTACGACAGAGGTGTTACTCTGGATCGGCATTGGGATGTGACGATAAATGAAAAAACATATACAAATGTAACACTCAGCAAATTTACATTTCCCATGACGAATAAGGGAGATGTTGTGACGCTTTCCCATCATATGACGGAACATTACAAGGGTGTGAATCCGGTGCTGCGCTGTGAGTTTATTCATACAAAAATCGAAGTCCATATGAATAATACGCTCATCTATTCGTATGGACAGAAAGATTTTAAAGAGGGTAAGATGCTTGGATACGGGGTACATTACATTGAATTCCCGAATGACTATCTGGGGAAAACATTGCAGATTACCCTGACGGTTTCGGAAAACAGCGCATTTAACGGAATCAGTTCGATGCTTCTGGGAAATGAAGGAACATTGATACAGGAATCCCTTGTGCAAAACAGATTCCGGCTTGCTATTTCGATGTCACTGATCGTGTTTGGTATCCTTATGGCAGGTGTTTCGATGGTCGCAAGTATACAGAACCGGGTGTACGTGCGGCTGTTCTGGGTTGCATTGTTTTCCCTGTTACTCGGTGGATGGACACTGTGCAATAATAATCTGATCATATATTTTACCCAGAATCTGAAGGCAAAAGCATATATGGAATATCTGACGCTGTATGCGGGAGCATTGCCTCTGATGTTATATTTTTATCCGTCAGTGACAGATAAAACGAGAAAGAAAGGGTTTCGTATTTTCTACCAGATTTTACTTGCCGCGCAGAGTCTGTTTTTTGTGGCTGCTTTCGTGTTACAGGAATTGAATCTGGTGCATCTTCCGCAGCAACTGAAAATATGTCATGGACTGATGGCGCTGGAACTGCTTTTTATTATCCTGATTGTGGTGGATGATATCCGGTGCCGCAGAAAATATGACAGGGCGCTGCAGATCGGAATGATCGCAATCCTGATTGTGATTCTGTTTGAAGTGATCCGGTACAATGTGCAGAAATATTTTGTGCATTTTGGAGGAAATGAGTATACCAGTTCCGTATGTTATGGGGCATTGTTTATTGTAGTGGCATTGTTGCTGGACTATACCGGGAAAATTTCCCGTGGATTATATAAACAGGCGCAGCAGCAATTGCTTGAAAATATGGCATACAGTGACGAACTGACAGGATTGAGCAACCGGCGCAAGTGCGATGAAGTAGTTGAAAAACTGCTGGATGAAGATACGGATTTCACTCTGATCAGCATGGATCTGAATCTTTTAAAGTATTACAATGATACGTATGGGCATGAAAAGGGAGATGCGCTGCTGCGCAGTTTCGCATCGGTTCTGAGGGAGGCGTTTCCGAGGGCTTTGACAATTGCGCGGGTCGGAGGAGATGAATTTCATGTGGTGCTTCCGGACCGAAAGCAGGAAGAACTGCGGGAGGATCTTACCAGCCTGTTAAAATGTTTATATGAGAAAAATGAGCAAAACGAAGAACTGCATCTGAGTACGGCAGTGGGGTGTGTGCAGCGCAGTGAGTTTTCGGGAAAAGTGGATATTCGTACGCTTTATCAGGAGGCTGACCGGCGTATGTATGCACACAAGCAGAAAATGAAAGAGAAGAATCCGGAGTTATATCGCCGGTAGAGAAAGGAAATTATTATTATGAGTGGATATCTGATCAAAGACACAACAAAGGAAGAACGGATTGCATTGATCCGCTCCTGGCAGGAGCCGGATGACTGTGTGGGAGGAAGCGGCATGGATCTGTTTGATATGTATGATGCATTTATCCGTGGAGAGAAGGAGATTGCAGAGATCAATGCAGAATTTCAGGCATCCTATGTAAAAGACACCGAAGATTTAGAACAGCCGGAAGAAGCAAAATCCACTTCCGGGGAACTGACACAGCTGACAAAACTTCATGCAGAAGGTGCGCTTACGGATGAAGAGTTTGCAGCCGCAAAGAAAAAGGTACTTGGATTATAAAAATCTTGTGGTACATTGGCCATACAAGTAAACGTACATGATACAACTTTGACGGAGAGGTCCGGACGAGTAATATCGGCTTTTGTAAGAGGGGATATACAATATGGAGAGTATCACAGGAGGAAATATACCAAAATACCAGGAACTGACGGAACAGCTGCGTTCGCAGATCGTCTCCGGAGAAATTGCGCCGGGACAGAAACTGCCATCGGAAAATACGCTTTCTGCACAGTATCAGGTCAGCCGGCAGACGGTGCGCAAGGCATTGGCGATTTTGCAGAATGAAGGATATATTTACGCAGAGCACGGGCGTGGTACATTCTGCTCGGAAATGATGCGGCATGCACATCCATCCAAAAATATTGCTGTGGTAACCACCTACCTGTCAGACTATATTTTTCCCCATGTCATACAGGGAATTGATGATGTGCTGACCGGTGCTGGCTATAGCATTGTCTTAAAAAATACAAAAAATTCCCGGACGCGGGAAGCGGAATGTCTGCAGGAAATTCTGAGTAAGGATATTGACGGTGTTATTATTGAACCGAGCAAAAGCCAGATTTTCTGCCGGCATATGAACTTGTACGAACAACTGGAAAAATTGCATATTCCGTATGTGTTTATTCAGGGATGTTTCCCGCAGATGAAAGACAAACCGCATGTGCTGCTGGATGATTTTCAGGGCGGATATATGATTACAAAATATCTGACGGATCATGGGCACAAAAATATCGTGGGAGTATTTAAGGCGGATGACATGCAGGGGCAGAACCGCCATAAAGGGTATGTCCGGGCGCTGCAGGAGGCGGGAATTTTGTATGATCCGGATCAAGTGGTGTGGTTTCATACGGAGGATCGCAAAATCCATCCCTATGAAGCCATCCGTGAAATGGCAGGAAAAACGCTTCGTGGGCGGATGGATGCGGTCGTTTGTTATAACGACCAGACGGCACAGCTTGTCATTCGTGCACTGCAGGAGGAAGGACTGCGCATTCCGGAAGATGTTTCGGTGACCGGTTATGATAATTCTTCGCTGGCGAATCAACAGGGGCTCCGGCTGACAACCATTGATCATCCGCAGGAAAAGCTTGGTGCCATGGCAGCAGAACTGCTTCTTTCCATGATTCAGAACGGAGGAAAAGAGGAGGGGAAAAGCGTTCTTATTCAACCGGTGCTTGTCGAGGGAAATTCCTGCAGGAAATAGAAAAACAACTTGTAAATACATGCATACAAGTTATAAACTTAGAGTATAAAGCGAACGATATAGAGCATGGATTCTAAGGAGGAACGAGTATGCTGTTAAATAAGGATTACAAATTTTGGTTTTGCACAGGATCACAGGATCTGTATGGAGAGGAATGTCTGGCAAAAGTAGCCCAGCATTCCAAACAGATTGTAGATGAGTTAAACAAGACAGGCGTTTTGCCATATGAAATCGTATGGAAACCGACACTCATTACCAATGAACTGATCCGCAAGACATTTAACGAGGCTAACAACGATGAGACATGTGCCGGTGTAATCACCTGGATGCACACGTTCTCCCCTGCAAAGTCCTGGATTCTTGGATTGCAGGAGTATCGCAAACCTCTGATGCATTTACATACGCAGTTCAACGAGGAGCTTCCATATGATACCATTGATATGGATTTCATGAATGAAAACCAGTCTGCACACGGAGACAGAGAGTATGGTCATATCGTAAGCCGTATGCGTATGGAGCGTAAGGTAGTTGTCGGACACTGGACCGATCCGGTAGTCGTTGACAAGATCGCAAGCTGGATGCGTACCGCAGTCGGCATCGTAGAGAGCAGCCACATCCGTGTCATGCGTGTCGCAGACAACATGAGAAATGTAGCCGTTACAGAGGGCGATAAGGTAGAAGCACAGATCAAGTTCGGCTGGGAAGTAGATGCTTATCCGGTAAACGAGATCGCAGAGTCTGTTGCAGCCGTATCCCAGTCTGATACAAACGCACTGGTAGATGAATACTACGACAAATATGAGATTTTACTCGAGGGAAGAGATCCGGAAGAATTCAAAAAACATGTAGCCGTACAGGCACAGATTGAACTTGGATTTGAGCGTTTCTTACAGGAGAAGAACTATCAGGCAATCGTTACTCACTTCGGTGATCTTGGCGCATTAAAACAGCTTCCGGGACTTGCCATCCAGAGACTGATGGAAAAGGGTTATG
>ERZ808270.248-NODE-248-length-34061-cov-4.129301_pt1 | contig 34061 bp, 31 predicted proteins | sample MGYA00521082_ERZ808270 | MGnify/ENA primary metagenome ERZ808270 (study PRJEB31516, sample SAMN03275594) | gut metagenome | biome: mammalia-associated habitat; material: feces | host: Papio cynocephalus | place: Kenya | collected 2012-07-27 ... | reverse complement strand
TACCTCCAACAAAAAAATGGATGGCGTCCGAAAACGCCATCTTTATTTTACAATATGCAGCGAAAGTTGTAAAGTCCCGCTGGTTTCATCCCTGTGATGTTTTCACATCCGGCTGCTGGAACTCAATTTCCGATACATCGGCAATCACACCACAATCAAGCAGTGTCTGTATGATATGGGTACAATCCTTTCCAAAGCTGATATATGCCGATCCGCCATATGTCGTGGATGTTTCCATGTATTCTCCCCTGTTTCCGTAGTAATCCTCAATCCGGTCATATACATTTTTCCATCCTGCGGATGCATGATAAAAATCCAGGCTGATGCCGGCAGAAGAATACTCTCCGGTTTCTTCCGGATCCTTCAACAGATTTGCCAGATTATATTTTTGTATTTTCTGATCTTTTGCATCCTCATAGACGGCCTGATACAGTTTCTTTGCAGTCCCTGAATCAAAATCACGGTCTTTGTAACGTTCTGATGAAGCGCTTAAAGTTAATGTTCCCGTACTAAACTTTGAAATTTTTTCAAAATCTGTGCCAAAGAGATATTCCATAAAATGATCCGGTTTGTTTTCCTGTTCAAACAACAGTTTCGAAACCTTTTCACTTTCTTCATATCCTATCGGAATCGAATAGGTACGTGAAATCGTTTTTCCATTTTTCAGACGATAGTAAAAAATCACCTGCGTACTGTCATCGGTTACATTCTCCCTGTAAAGTTTTGCATGATGCAGTATCTCTTTTTGTGCCTGACAGGCCAGCTGGATGCCTTCTCCTGTATATTCCACCGGATAATTGAGAGAAACCTCCACACGGCTTACGTTGTCCGCATCCGGCACATACTGTTCCAGATACATGGCATTTTTGGAACATCCCCAGAAACTGCCCAGCACAAACAGCACAAACAATCCGCTCTCACACAGTCTCCGGCGTCTGAACACACGAAAGCCCTTTTCCACAAACATCTGTGCGATAAAAAAACTGACAAAGCCAAATCCTGCCACAAGTGCAAACATCATTGGCTTCTTCACATTCAGATGTACGGAATCCAAAAATTCTGTCACAAAGACACCTGCAAAATAACCGACTCCGGTTCCCACGCCCCAGCGAAATAACGGTTTTACCCAATGAAACGTAATCAGATCCCCTGCACTTTCCATACGACGTTTTTTATAGCAATAATAAGCCAGCAGATAAATCGCAACCGCTGCAAGTACATAAGCTGCAAGTACCCACAGTCCCCGATAAGATAACACCCCTGTCATCCGATCCATTTTCTGGTTATAAGATTCCTGAAAAACAAAACGCACATTATTGTACAGATAGTTCATCGGAGACAGAATCCGCAGAATTAAAAATTCCGGCACATTGTCCATGCCTAGTCCATATCCCAGATATCCGATGACATAACGTACCCCGACAGAAAATGCAAGTGCCACATAATTAACTGCCAGAAAATACACCGGAAGTGCAAACAGCTGTCCGGTAAACATTACACAAAAACAGACGGTTGCATAGAGGAAAAAGGCAATTCCCATAACACTCAAAAGCCACAATCCCAGAAACTGCACACTTGCAATCCCCTTGGCAAGGCAAAGAACCACCGTCACCAGAAAGACCAGTATCTGTGGAATCAATAGGAAGCAAAGACCACTGACTACATTTGTCACATACAATTCTCCCCGGGTAACCGGTAGTGCATGGATCATGTACGCATTCTTCTGGGTAAACAGATAGCCAAACAATGCCATACCGCAGACCAACGCCACAATCGCAATCGCAACCACATCCATCTCCAGACGCAGACTATTGTATAATGCAGAATCCCTGGCATAAGCGGTCATATTGGTCTGCTGCTGCAACCTCGACCACAACTGTCCTGGTACTTTGACCATTCCATACAAAAGATAGCATACCCAGATTGGCCAGTATAAAGATAAATTTTTTCGAAAAACCGTTCGATTAAAAAAGGATGTCTTTGACTTCATAGCCCAAACCTCCCATTTCATAAATAAAAATTTCTTCCAGCGTAAGCGGCAGAATATCCACAATTGCCAGATGATCCCCCTCTGTCTGGATTGCAGCTGCAACTTCCTTCGGATTTCCCTTGACAATCATTGTATAGACCCGCCCTGAATTTGACATATGTAATACTTCAAACTCTTTGGGAAGCTTCGGCATTCCTGTCTGACACGCCACCTGAATTTTACTGATATTTCCATGTAAATCTAACAGAGAACGCTCAATAATAATCTTTCCGTGATTCATAATGCCCACATGATCGCAGACATCCTCCAGTTCGCGTAGATTATGGGAAGAAACCAAAACCGTTGTCTTGCGCTCCGCAACTTCCGACATCAAAATCGTCCAGATCTGCTTTCTCATAACCGGATCCAGCCCATCGAGCGGTTCATCAAGGATCAAAAGTTTCGGTCTGCAGCAGAGTGCCAGCCAGAATGCAACCTGTTTTTGCATTCCCTTAGAAAGTCTGCGGATATTGCGTTTCATATCGATTCCCGGAAAAAACTCCTGCAGACGATAGAACATCTTTTCATCGAAGGACTGATACATTCCCCGGAAATAATGCATCATTTCCAATGTGTCCGCCTGCAAAAAATAAAATGGCTCATCCGGTATATAAGCCATTTCTGCTTTTACCTGTTTGTTTTCATATACCGGAGCACCATCGATAAAAATCTCTCCGGCATCCTGCCGGTATACCCCCGTCAGATGCCGGATCAAAGTTGATTTTCCGGCACCGTTTGGTCCCACAAGTCCGTATATATTTCCATGTGCCACATGCATATTCACACCATCCAGCGCACGAAAATCCCCAAATTCTTTTACCAGATTATTTACTTCTATCAAAGTCTTTGCTTCCTCCTGCCAGTTTCCACATGCGTCCTGTCAATTCCTCTGTCCCTACCGACATGTTCTGCAGTCTTGTAACAACCATATCAAATTCCTGCAGCAGATCGTTCCGGATCAGTGCAGTAATCTGCCTTTCCGATGCCGCCATCCGTTCTCCCTCACAGTCACAGACATACCCTTCCTGCTCCAGTTTCTGATATGCGTGAAGCACTACATTCGGATTTACGGCAAACTTTGAAGCCAGTTCCCGTACCGGAGGGAGTTTTTCTCCTTCCGGAATTGCATGTGTTATAATCATTTTTCGAATCCCGTCCGTAATCTGTTCATAGACCGGTTTGATATCTCTGCAATCTGGCTGCATCAAAGAGCACCCTCCTATCTTTCCTCAATACAGTCAGTTTACCATAAATTACGGTCGAGTAATTTAACATCTATGAAATACATTCTTAAGGATTTCTTAATTTGTTACATAAGTTTTAAAAATGCACCCAGATTTCCACGTTTTCCGTGACTCGCCCTGTGCGAAAACAGCAGATTGGGATTACAGCAGGTACACAGATTCGTTACCGCCAGATGTTCCGGAAGGATTCCTGCATCCCGCAATACGATCTCATTGCTTTTCCACAGATCCAGCTGGTATTTTCCACCGCCTTTTTCGATCAGGATCTCACGCTCATGACCAGAAAATTCTTTTGCAAAGGCAGATGCCACATCCTCACTTACTTCATAACAATCCTGACAGATGGACGGTCCGACGGCAGCAAGGATTTCTCCTGGGTCACTATGAAATTCCCGGCGCATCACGTCAATGGTATGCTGCCCCATACGTCCAACCGTTCCTCTCCACCCGGAATGGGAAAGTCCGATGGCATGATGTATGGGATCTACAAAATAAAGTGGTACGCAGTCGGCATAAAAAGTCGCCAGAATCAGTCCCGGCTCATCCGTCACCAGCCCATCCACATCTGTGTAAGGCCGTTCCTTTGTAACACCGTAGCCTCCGCAGCTTCTATCCACCCGCCGGACATTTGTCGTATGGGTCTGATCCGAACAGACGATATCCGAAAGCGTTCCTCCCATTGCCTCTGCCACTCTGCGGTAATTTTCTGTCACTGCCTGCGGATCATCTCCGCGTGTAAAACTCAGATTCAGGCTCTGAAAAATTCCGCTGCTGCATCCGCCTTCTCTGGTGGTAAAACAATTCTTCACCCCCGTATGGGCGGAAAGAAGCGGAAAATACAAAAGCGGAAGCTCCTGTCCCTTTTTGCCCTGAAACTGTTTCAGTTCCAGAATACGGTCTTTATTTTTCCACTGAAAGTCTTCTCTGTTCATGTCTGTCACCTCTGAAAATAAAACGCATTTTGAATATGACGGATACTTCCATCTCCATAAATTCCAATCACATCAAAACGGCAATCCATCTCCCGCCCCGCTGCATATCCCGCATAGTGATAATTTGCGACTCTGCAGATCTGGCGCTGTTTTCTCCGGTCAACTGCCTCTAACGGATCTCCGTAACCGCTGCTGCTTCGATATTTTACTTCAACGTATACAAGTACTCCGTCCTTTTGTGCAATAAGATCCACCTCTCCAAACGGTGTCCGGTAATTACGTTCCAGAATTGTGTAACCATGTGTGCACAAATATCGGGCTGCCATTGCCTCATATTCTGTTCCAATCGTACGTTTATTCAAATTTTATTTAACCCCTGCCTTATCCAGTTTTGCTTTCATACGGTCCATATCATCTACAAAAACGAGAATTTCGGCAACTACCTCATACAGTTCCGGCGGAATCATATCCCCGATCTGCAATTTTGAAAGCGTAGCCGCAAGCTTATTGTCCTTGTAGGTCGGAACCTGGCTCTCCTTCGCCTTCTCAATGATCTTTTCAGCTACCTGTCCTTTTCCGGTTGCCAGAATCTTTGGAGCTTTCTCACCCGGCTCATAGGCAATTGCCACTGCGGTTTTTTCCGGTTCTTTCTTTTGTTTTAACTGCTCAAACGGAAATGGTTTAAAATTATTATTTTCCATTTTATGCCCTCATATCAAAGGAATACCGATGCAGCTGTGTTGCCGCCGGTTGATCCATCTTCAGAAAATCGTCCACAAAATTTACATGTTTCTTTTCGTTTACCACGTCAATATTACAGTGATATCCCTTTTTTTCCAGTCTTGCCTGTAATACCGGATAATTCTTCTCCAACAATGCAAATGCCGCATCATTATCCAGATAAAAACGGGTATCAACTTCACGTCCTCTCATCCGGACCGACACATCGGTACTTCCCAGATGATCCAGATCCAGATGTAAAAATGCGGTCAGATCTTTTTCTCCCTGAGCCAGTGCCTTTTTGTTGGTATACACATACAGCTCCCCGCTTGCATGCTGTCCGGACATCTTAAGCGGAATCTGCGCATACGTATACATCTGGTTTACCTGATTCATGAACTCCACATTGCTACGGATTTCTCCCGCCATCTGTGAGAAAGCCGTATGTTCCTGTCCCGCATTTTTAAGTGCTGACTCAATTTTTTCCATCTGACTGTTCAAACGCTCATACAAACGGCTGACATAATCTCCCTCTTCGAGATCTTTCGGCTTTGCCATCCACTGCTGTTCTGCTGTATCCCGGACAAGTGCCTGAAATTCCCTGGAAGAAAAGAGTTTTCCCAGATGTTCTCTCTCTAATGGAAGCGGATCTTTACACAACTGTTGCAGATCTTTTAGCACCTCCACAACTCCACTTTTTGTGGTATATCCAGTCTCCGGTTTTCCAAGAATTTCTCCAATCATCCGGTTTAAGTGATGCAGCTGTTCCTGTGAAAGTACAGCTCCCAGCGTATGTGGTGTCTGCGGTGTCTGCCCGGTATAAGTTGTTTTTCCGGAAACAGTTTCCGTCATTTCGGCTTCCTGCTGCCCGGTCACGCCTTTCTCTTCCGCCACAGCCTGACCTTCCTGCTGCGGTAAAATTTCCGGATGTTCCTGCACGGTTTCCGTGGCAGTCTCCGGTACAACTTCCGGCTGTGTCTGCGTTTCCGCAGTATTTGCCTGCGCGCTCTCGTAATTTAAAATATCCGGGTTATATGCCAGATCCGTTTCCGGGCTTTGCACCTGCTGTGGCACTTCCTCCAGTCCATCTGTCAGAATCTGCAACAGTTCATTTCCAAGCTGACGCATGGTCTCTGTCTTTACCGGTGCGCCTTCTGTCCCGGTCAGACTCTGCGGAAACTGCTCAATCAATGCATCCATTTCCCGTGTAATTGCCTGACTGTCATTCATATAATTTTCAAACTGTGAGGCATTTTCTACGGTAATTGGTATTCCAAGCTTTTGCATCTGTACCAGCGTCTGTACATCAATCCGCGGATTGGCATTGACCAGCCGCGCCATCTGCTGCAGACTCTCCCGATCAATCGGCATCTGTTCTTCCATCATCCGGTCAACCATAGACAAATACTCCGGCTGCGCGGAAAGTCCCGCTGCGGAAAGTGCCTGCATCAGTGTATAATTTGCACCTGCCCCGTCAATTGCAAATGGCCGGATGGCAATCTGCGTGCCATCGTTGGACTTTACCTGAAAAAACATGGATTCCCCTTCCATGAGGGAAATCTTTCCATCCAGACGTGCCATCACCTGCTGCCCTCCGGAAAGAGAAAGTGTTACCCTTCCATTTTTGACAGAAGTAACCGTTCCTTCAAATATATTTCCTTTGGTCAGAGACCGCAGAGATGCCACAAGGTTTTCCACGCCCTTCGTCCCGGTCAGTGTCTCTGCACCTGATGAGATCGCCTGATGATACTGTTTTACCAAATCTGAAATCTGCATCCGAACAGCCCCCTTTGTGATCCTGAATAATTATCTTATGATACAAAATTCTTAATAAAGGTCCTTCTGTGAATCGGTGTCGGTCCATACTTTTTGAGTGCTGCAATATGTTCCGCGCTTCCATATCCTTTATTGGAAGCAAAACCATACTCCGGATAAATCGAATCATAATATACCATCATCCGGTCCCTGGTCACCTTGGCAATGATCGATGCCGCACCGATGGAAATGCTCTTTGCATCTCCCTTGATAATCGGTACCTGCGGAATTGTCACTTCCGGAATTGTCACTGCATCATTAAGCAACAGATCCGGCTGCGGAGATAACTGTGCAATCGCCTGCCGCATCGCCTCATACGTTGCCTGCAGAATATTGATCTCATCAATCCGGTCCGGACCGATCGTTCCAAGTCCGGTTGCCACTGCCTGTTCCATAATGACATCATACAGTTCTTCTCTTTTTGCCGCTGAAAGTTTTTTTGAATCATTAATATATAATATATCACAATCCTTTGGCAAAATCACAGCTCCTGCCACGACCGGTCCCGCAAGCGGTCCCCGTCCTACCTCATCGATCCCACAGATATATGTATATGTATCGTACTCTTTTTCATATTTCTTTAAATTTTCCGTGCGGATAATTTCCTTCTGCAGCTTATTCATGCGTTTTTTTGCGGTCTCCACCAGTTTCTGCACACCGGTACGGGAATCCGACGCATATTTTTCCACAAAAGCGCCCAGTGCCTCTGTCGGTGTTGCTGTCAGTTCCTCTTTAATCGCACCAATTTTTTCAGCCATTTTTCTGCTCCTTCGGCCACTCCAGCGTGATCTTTCCAAGTTTTCCGCTCCGGAATTCATCGATCAAAAGTGCGGCTGCTTTACTGTAATCCAGCTCTCCACCCTTCGTAATGCATTTTCTATTTTCCGCAATTTTACATAAAATTTCCGTTTCTTTTTCTGTTTCCTCGACTTCATATCGTTCCGTTAAAATTCCAGGATACTGTGATTTCAGAAAACGGATCAGCTCCACTGCAAGCTCATCTGTATTTAAAATTTCATCCCGGATGGAACCGATCAGTGCCAGACGAAGTCCTACCATCTGATCCTCAAATTTTGGCCAGAGGATTCCCGGTGTATCTAAAAGTTCTACGCTTTTGCTCAGACGTATCCACTGCTTTCCTTTGGTCACACCTGGCTTGTTTCCGGTCTTTGCACAGGCTTTTCCTGCATATGAATTGATAAATGTCGATTTTCCGACATTCGGAATTCCAACAACCATGGCACGGACCGGCCGGTTTTTGATTCCCCGTTTACGGTCCCGCTCCATTTTTTCCTTGCAGGCTTCCATAATAATATCTGTAATGGATTTCATTCCGTTTTTGCTTCGCGCGTCAAGGCTTACCACATAATATCCTTTCTCTTTAAAAAAGCCAGACCACTGTTCGGTCGCCCTGCGGTCCGCCAGGTCCGACTTATTCATTAAAATCAGACGGTATTTGTTTTTTCCCAGCTCGTCAATATCCGGATTTCTGCTGCTGAGCGGAATCCGGGCATCTACCAGCTCAATTACCAGGTCAATCAGTTTGATATCTTCCTGCATCTGTCGTTTTGCTTTGGTCATATGACCTGGATACCATTGAAAATTCATCTCTTTCTCCTCATTTCCTGAAATCAGTCCTTTAATCAATCAGTCCCATCTTTCCAAATCCCTTAAAATGGAACCACGCTTTGCCAACAATATATTCTTTTTTCACATTTCCGATATTTGCCATACGGCTGTCTTCACTGCTGTTTCGATTATCACCGAGAACAAAATATTCATCATCTCCAAGTTTTATCTCATCTGCTGCCGCACCGGGATCCTCAATCGAAGCAGAAACAATATCCTCTTTATAAACTTCTCCATTAATATATACTTTTCCATTTTTGATCTGCACCGTATCCCCCGGACAGGCAATGACCCTTCGGACATAATAATGCGATTTTTCATTTCCATTCGGTAAAAAAACAACGACATCCCCCTGTTTTGGTGCACGTACCATATAAATAAAACGATTTACAAATATCTGTTCCTCGCTCTGCAATGTATCCTGCATGGCATTTCCTACCACCGTCGTCCGAAAGCCAAACGAACTTACCAGTGCATAGGCGATGGCAATTACAATGGCACACTCTAACACCCAGGTCATAATTTCTTTAAATAAGGGCACATTAAACTTTTTTCTTCTTCTGCTGAAATTCAGTCCGCTTCTTCTTTTCACTTTTCCACCCCTTTAATTCAAGTTAGAAAAAAGGGATGCCGCATTCTGTGGCATCCCTTCCATGAAGCAAATTATTTTACTAACTCTTTTACCTTTGCAGCTTTGCCGACACGGTCTCTTAAGTAGTAAAGTTTTGCACGACGTACTTTACCTTTACGAACGATCTCTACCTTCTCAACGTTTGGAGAATGTAAAGGCCATGTCTTCTCAACACCTACACCGTTTGAAATCTTTCTTACAGTGAAAGTGGTACGGTTGCTTCCACCCTGCTTCTTAATAACAGTTCCTTCGAATACCTGAATACGCTCACGGTTTCCCTCTTTGATCTTTCCGTATACCTTTACAGTATCACCTACGGAAAACTGTGGTGCTTCAGCCTTTAACTGCTCTGCCTCAATGTTCTTGATAATTTCACTCGCGTTCATTTTGTGACCTCCTGATTATTTTGACGTTCTTAAACTCCATCCTTCGGTGCCAGAGGACCGTCACTTCTATTCACATTTGTAACTATCCGCTCGGTAATATTACCGGATAATTACACCGCAACAATTATAAACTTTAGCATACTCATTTCGAAAAATCAAGCCCTTTTTCCATCATTTTTCGCACATCCAGAAAATTTTGTCGCGCGACAGACAAAATCCTTCTTTCTCCTGCAATCCCATGGATTTTTCGTTGTCCGTGATAATCTGTGCAAACGGGATATTTCCCTGTTCGAGCATACAGTTTGCCGCATATGTTTCAAGTGTCATGGCAATATGCCTGCGCTGAAATTCCGGGGCTACCATGAGCATTCCGATACTGCCCTCACAGTGCTGCCCAATAAATCCAGCAAGCTTTTCATCATAAAACGCCCCCACAAGCATGCCATCCTGTATCCTCGACCGCAGGTAATCCTCATCGCAGCAGCCGTGATAAAAGGAAATCACCTGTGGAAAATCTTCCTTTTGTAGTCTGCGCATCGACAGCCCATCCTCACGCGTCAGATCCGGCCGGTATAACCCGCGTACCGGAAGCTTTTCGTGTCTCGTATACACGGCCTGATAACATTCACACTCCTGATCGAGTCCGTATCTCTTTTGAAAATAAGGAATCATCTCCTCCTGATGCAGAACTGCCAGCGGGATTTTTTCAACCGGGAGTGTCCATGCACGGACATCCGGAAGTCTTGACGGATCAACACATGCATGAAAATAGATCTCGTATTCCATATCTTTGAGCAGAATCTGTCCCTGTCCGAAATACAACAGCTGTGCACGTCCACGATTGATCAATTCAATCATATCGATATGCAGCAGTTTCTGTTTTAAAAGCAGCTGTCTGCATTCCTGTAACCGCACATAGCGGGCATACAGATCCGGTCTTCGTTCCTTTGTGCGCAGCACCGACTGTTCCTTTTTCCATGCATCTATGTGTTTCTGGTTTCCGGAAAGCAGTACTTCCGGCACCTTCTTTCCGTGCCACACATCCGGTCTGGAATATTGTGGATGTTCTAAAAGTTCTCCGTGAAAAGATTCCGTCAGGGCCGACTGTTCGTTTCCGAGCACTCCCGGAACCAGACGTGCCACTGCATCGACAATCACCATGGCTGCCAGTTCGCCCCCTGTCAGCACATAATCACCGATGGAAATATAATCCGTGACTACTTCCTCAAGCACCCGTTCGTCAATGCCCTCGTAATGCCCGCATAACAAAAGCAGCTCATCCTGTGCCGCTAACTCCCGTGCTTTTGCCTGTGTAAACGGAATTCCCTGCGGGGTTACATAAATCACCCGCTTTTTCTTATTCTCCGGTATCTTTTCCATAACACTCTGACATGCGTCATATACCGGCTGCGCCTGCATGAGCATCCCAGCACCGCCGCCGTAGGGATAATCGTCCACTCTTCCGTGTTTGTCCTGTGTATAATCACGGATATTCACCGCTTCAATTTCTATTTTCTTCTGCTGCACGGCTCTCCCTGTGATACTTGTCATAAGCCCCTGCATCACCATATCCGGAAAAAGCGTCAATACATGAAACTTCATCATCCATCCTCCGCCTAACGTAATCCTGGCAGCAGATGTACTTCCATCTGTCCCGCAGCCACATCCACATTCTTGATACACGCACGGATTGCCGGAATGAGCAGATCTTTTGCACCGTCTTTACTTACAACATAGACATCATTGGCACCGGTCTGCAATACATCCGAGATTGTTCCGAGTTCTTCCCCTTCATCCGAAACTACCTGTATTCCGATCAGATCGGCAATAAAATACTCGTCTTTTCCCAGTTCCACTGCATTTTCCCTGGTGACAAGCAGCTTTGCCTGCCGCATTCTCTCCACGTCATTTCTATCATCTATCCCCTTGAATTTCAGGATTACCATATTTTTAAAGAACTTAACACCTTCGATTTCAAGTTCCCTGGTTCCCCGTCCCTGATCAAGGAGGACTGTTTTCAAATTTTTAAACCGGGCATTATCATCCGTGGTAGGAAACACTTTCACCTCTCCACGTACCCCATGAGGAGCCGTAATCACTCCCACCTGAAATAAATCTTCCATAAAATCTCCTATTGTGCAGATTCTCTCATGAATTTGTTTCATAGAAAAACAAGCACCTCGCAACTGCGGGGTGCTTAATGCGGTACATCTCTGATGTATCGCCTGTGGTACATCTTCGATATATCGCTCTGATTTACGGTATATCCTACCGTTATGTTATTGCATGATCTCCACAATAACTTTTTTGTCTTCTTTGGATGCCGCTGCTTTCACAACCGCACGGATTGCTTTTGCAATGCGTCCCTGCTTTCCGATTACTTTGCCCATATCAGACTGTGCAACTCTCAGTTCCAGCAGAGTTCCTTTTTCATTCTCGGATTCTGTCACAACAACTTCATCCGGGAAATCAACGAGTGACTTTGCAATTACTTCAACTAATTCTTTCATTAATTACATCCACCCTTCGGAATTATTTCTCGATACCAGCTGCCTTGAAGATTCTGTTAACGGTCTCTGTTGGCTGTGCGCCTGTAGATAACCACTTCTTAGCCAGCTCAGCATCTACGTGATACTCGCTAGGATCCTTTGTTGGATCATATGTTCCGATCTCCTCGATGCATCTTCCGTCTCTTGGTGAGCGGGAATCTGCAACTACGATTCTATAGAAAGGAGCCTTCTTCTGTCCCATTCTTCTTAATCTGATCTTTACTGCCATGATTTCACCTCCTCATAGGTTTGTTTTTATTTAAAAGGGAAGTCCTTTGAACATTCCTCTTTTACCACGTTTACCGCCCATCATACCGGGCATCTGTTTCATCATTTTCTTTGTCTGCTCAAACTGCTTGACCAGACGATTAACTTCCGCAACCTGTACCCCTGCACCTTTTGCAATACGGTTCTTCCGGCTTGGATTGAGCAGATTTGGATTTTTGCGTTCCTGCGGTGTCATGGAGTGAATAATGGCCTCAATCCGCTTCATGTTTTTCTCCGCTTCATCCGTATCAATCTCCGGCATCTTTCCGCCGCCGAGTCCGAGTCCCGGTATCATCCCCATCAGACTGGACAATCCGCCCATTTTCTTCATCTGGCTCATGGACTCTAAATACATTTCAAAGTCAAACTCATTCTTGCGCATCTTCTGCTCAAGTTCTTTGGCTTTTTCCTCGTCGAGATTTTCCTGTGCTTTTTCAATCATGGTAAGCACATCACCCATACCAAGGATTCGGGATGCCATACGATCCGGATAAAACTGTTCCAGATCTGAAAGTTTCTCTCCCATACCAGCGTACAGAATCGGTTTTCCTGTCACGGCACGGATGGAAAGGGCTGCACCGCCTCTGGTATCTCCATCGAGCTTTGTCAGAACAACACCATCAATTCCAATCTTGTCATTGAATGTCGAAGCTACATTCACTGCATCCTGACCGGTCATTGCATCGACAACAAGAATCGTCTGGAAGACATCCACCGCTTCTTTGATCTCCACAAGCTCATCCATCATCTCTTCATCGACATGCAGACGGCCCGCCGTATCAATGATCAGAACATTGCAGTCTTCTTTCTTTGCATGTTCCACAGCAGCTTTGGCGATATCTGCAGGTTTGTTTTTATTTCCCATGGAAAATACTTCCACGCCCTGCTTCTCTCCATTGATCTGCAACTGTTCGATTGCAGCCGGACGATATACATCACAGGCTGCCAGAAGCGTCTTCTTTCCTTTTTTCTTGAGCTTTCCGGCAATTTTCGCAGTTGTAGTTGTTTTACCGGCACCCTGCAAACCTACCATCATAATGACGGTCAGTTCTTTTCCCGGCCGGAATGCAATTTCGGTTGTCTCGGATCCCATGAGCTTGACCATCTCTTCATTTACGATCTTGATGACCATCTGTCCCGGATTGAGACCACTCATCACATCCTGTCCGATTGCCCGTTCCTGCACATCTTTTACAAACTTCTTGACCACACGGAAATTTACATCTGCCTCAAGCAGTGCCATCTTGACTTCTTTCAGTGCTGTCTTGACATCGTCCTCTGTCAGTCTGCCCTTACTGCGAAGATTTTTGAATACATTCTGCAATTTTTCAGAAAGACTGTCAAATGCCATACTACAGCTCCTCCAAAATCTGATTTGAAATCGTTGCGATCTGTTTTACGATCTTTTCATCCTTTGTGTGATGAAACTGTTCCGACAATCTGTGAATTTCCTCCACATCCTGCTTCACAGATAAGAACTTCTCTACCAGATGAAGTTTCTTTTCGTAATCCGAAAGTTTCTTCCCGCAGCGCTTGATCATATCTGCCACGCCCTGCCTGGTAATTCCCTCTTCCCCGGCAATCTCACCGAGAGAGAGATCATTGAACACGAAGTCCTCATAGATCCGGCGCTGATGTTCATTCAGCAACTCGCCATAAAAATCATATAAATAAGCCTGTTGTAACTTTTCTTCCACATCAATCACCTTGGATACTTTACCATAAAGGAAACAAGGTGTCAAGTATTTTTTCTTGACACCTTGCAATTTATTTTTAAATCATGGTTCTTACGATCTTTGGCTTATATCCGGCCTTTTCCAGTGCCTTGATAATCTGCTTCTTGTGATCGGTACCAAAGCACTCCAATGTAATCCGAAGCTCGACTGCGGCATTCCGGTTTGTGGAAACAAACTGATTGTGTTCCAGTTTGATAACATTTCCCTGTTCTTTTGCCAGCGTTTCGGAAACCTTTGCCAGCTCTCCCGGCTTGTCCGGAAGCAATACAGAAACAGTAAAGATACGGTCACGGAAGATCAGTCCCTGCTGTACCACCGAGGACATTGTGATTACGTCCATGTTTCCACCGCTTAAAATGGATACCACTCGCTTGTCCTTAACATTTAAATGCTTTAATGCTGCTACCGTAAGCAGTCCGGAATTTTCTACAATCATCTTATGGTTTTCCACCATATCCAGGAAACTTACGATCAGTTCATCATCCGTTACTGTGATAATGTCATCCAGATTTTTCTGGATATATGGGAAAATTTTGCTTCCCGGTGTCTTTACGGCAGTACCGTCAGCAATTGTATTTACCGTCGGAAGTGTTGTTACTTTTCCGGCCGCAAAAGAAGCCTGCATACAGTTTGCTCCAGCCGGCTCCACACCGATCACCTTGATCTTTGGATTGAGCAGCTTTGCAAGTGTGGATACACCTGTTGCCAGTCCGCCTCCACCAATCGGAACAAGAATATACTCTACCAGCGGAAGTTCCTTAAAGATCTCCATTGCAATGGTTCCCTGACCAGTTGCTACTGCCAGGTCATCAAACGGATGAATAAAAGTATAGCCATTTTTATCTGCCAGTTCCAACGCATGTGCACATGCTTCATCATATACATCCCCGTACAGCACAACTTCCGCACCGTAACTCTTGGTACGGTTCACCTTGATCAACGGCGTGGTAGTCGGCATTACAATTACCGCCTTGCAGCCATAACATTTTGCCGCATATGCAACACCCTGTGCATGGTTTCCGGCAGATGCCGTGATCAGCCCTTTCTGACGTTCTTCCTCTGAAAGTGTGCTGATTTTATAATAAGCACCTCTTACTTTGTACGCACCGGTAAACTGCATATTTTCCGGCTTTAAATATACTTTATTACCTGTCTGGTCACTTAAATAATCACTGTATACAAGTTTTGTCTCCAGGGTAACCTCTTTTACTTTTTCGCTTGCTTCTTCAAATTTATCTAGCGTCAGCATCTTCATCGTTGTCCTCCTTATTTTTTACGTCAAATAATGCATTCACAAATTCATCCGGGTCAAATTTCTGGAGGTCATCAATCGTTTCTCCCACGCCAATGTATTTGACCGGCACTCCAAGTTCTGCCTGAATCGCCACTGCAATTCCACCCTTGGCTGTTCCATCCATCTTCGTCAGCACAATTCCGGAAATCTTTGCCACATCGGAAAATTCCTTTGCCTGAACCAGCGCATTCTGTCCGGTTGTCGCATCCAGCACAACCAGCGTCTCCCGATATGCCTGTGGATACTCTTTTTCGAGAATCTTGTTGATCTTTCCGAGCTCATTCATCAGATTCTTCTTATTGTGCAGACGGCCTGCCGTATCCACCAGAAGTACATCTGCGTTTCTTGCCTTTGCTGCTGCCGTTGCATCATAAACCACAGAGCCCGGATCTGCACCTTCCGTTCCGCCAATCATGTCAACGCCAGAACGGTCTGCCCACTCTTTGAGCTGGTCCCCTGCTGCTGCACGGAAAGTATCCGCCCCGGCAATCACAACCTTTTTCCCCTGGTCTTTCAGTTTGCCCGCAAGTTTTCCAACGGTTGTGGTTTTTCCCACACCATTGACTCCGATCACAAGGACAACGGATTTCTCTTCTTCAAAGCGGTATGCCGTCTCACCGACCTGCATCTGCTGTTTGATACTGTCGATCAGAAGCTGTTTACACTCTGCAGGCTCTTTCACATGGTTTGCCTTTACTTTTTCACGCAGATCATCCAGAATTGCCTCGGTGGCCTTGACCCCCAGATCACCCATGATCAGGATTTCTTCCAGTTCCTCATAAAATTCATCATCAATTTTAGAAAAACCGTGAAATACAGAATCAATTCCGGATACAATATTATCTCTTGTCTTTGTCAGACCTGCAACCAGCCGGCTGAAAAAACCTTTTTTTTCTCCCATATCTGTTTCCTTTCTTATCGCTTCTTTCTCTTTACATAATCAATTCAGATCATGCTCAATCAGATCTACCGACACAAGTGTCGATACCCCTTTTTCCTGCATGGTAATTCCATACAGCCGATCCGCTGCTGTCATTGTACCACGTCTGTGCGTAATTACAATAAATTGCGTGTTTTTTGTCAATTTATTTAAATAACTTGCAAATCTTGAGACATTCGAATCATCCAGGGCCGCCTCAATCTCATCTAAAAGACAAAATGGAGATGGCTTTAATGCCTGAATTGCAAACAGAAGTGCAATGGCTGTCAACGCTTTCTCACCACCGGACATCTGCATCATATTCTGCAGTTTTTTCCCTGGCGGCTGTGCAATGATGCGGATCCCACATTCGAGAATATCCTCATCCTCCACCAGTTCCAAAGCTCCATGTCCGCCACCAAACAAATGTTTGAACGATGCATTGAATTCTTTCTGGATTTCCGCAAACTTTTCCAGAAACTGTTTTCTCATGCCGCTGTCGAGATCTTCTATGATACCGAGCAGTGTCTGCTCTGCCTCAACCAGATCGTCATGCTGTCCTTTCAGGAACGTATAACGCTCCGAGACTTCTTTGTATTCTTCAATGGCATTGACATTGACCGTTCCCAGCTTTCGGATCTCGTCCTTTACTGCTGCAATCAGTTTCTTTAAAGCAAGCGGATCTTCATATTCGCTGTTTCTTAATTCTGCTGCCGCATGCGGGGTCAGTTCATATTCTTCCCACAGATAATTTGTCTGTTGTTCTGCGGATTCATTTAATTTTTCCCGCTGGTTGTTCAGACGGAAAATTTCTTTGTCCAGTCCATTACACCGCTCGGAAATCTCCTCCTGTTTCTGGAAAAATCCATGATACTCTGCAGACATCTGTTCTTTTTGTTCTACGCTTTCACGAAGTTTCTGTTCCAGTTCCCCATGGGAATCCGAAGAAGCAAGAATGGTCTTTTGAATTTCTGCAATGTCCTGCTGCTTCTTTGCCACATCTTCTTTGGAATTTTTTGCATTCTCCAGAAGTTGTGTTTTTTCCGTCTCAAATTTTTTCAGATCCCCATTGATGCGCTCTACATTGGTCTGGGCGAATTCTACCTTTTGCCGGATATTTGCTTCCTCAAGCTGAATTCCGGAAAGTTCTGCCTCTGCTTTGCTTTCGAGTTCTTTCTGTTTTTCAAGACTCTTCTGAAATGCTTCATTTGCATGCTGGATTTCTGACTCACGCTGTCTGGAATGTTCCATTTCTTCCGTGATATTTTTTTGATCTGTCCGGATCTCCTCCACCTGCAAATCCATCTGCTGACGCTCTTTCATGAGATCAGAAAATACTTCCTCGCTCTCATTTTTCTGCTGCATCGCACGATCCACATTGATCTTTGCCGTATTCTGACGAATAAACTCTTTCTGTAAAGTATCTTTGATCTGTTCGATCTCTTCAACATTCAGATCGATTGCCGTAAGCAAATCCTCCCTGCGGCTTTTTATCCGGTCAATCTCCTGACGCAGATGGTTCGTTTTCGTTTCCAGTTCCTCAACTTCACGGCGTCTTGCTAAAAGATTGGAAGAATTTTTAAACGCTCCACCCGTCATGGAACCGCCCGGACTTAAATATTCTCCTTCCAGCGTTACAATATGTAAACTGTAATGATTCTTTTTTGCAAGTGCAATCGCATGATCAATCGTATCCGTAACCAGAACACGCCCCAGCAGATATGCTGCCACCTCGTCATATTTCGGGTCACATTTTACCAGCTGATTGGCAATTCCGATAACTCCCGGCTCCTGCAGTGCCGCTTCATTCTTCGGATTTTTTCTTGCGCTCACACTTGTCAGCGGAAGAAACGTTGCACGTCCAAAACGGTTCTGCTTTAAAAATGCAATCATTTTTTTTGCTGTCGCTTCATCTTCGGTCACAATATTCTGAATATTTCCACCCAGAGCCGTCTCTATCGCAATCTCATATTTCTTATCCACCTGAATCAGATCTGACACAACTCCAAGTAATCCCGGATTATGTTCTTTCTGTTCCATGACTTTGCGGATACTGTTTCCGTATCCATCATAGCGTTCTGCAATATTTCTGAGTGACTCCAGACGTGACTGCTGCCTGTGAAATTCGTTTTGCTTTTCTTCCAGCTCACGATTATTTTCTTTTGCTTTTGTCCGCCATTCTTTGTCCTTGGCATTTAATTCTTTTTCCTGCTCCGAAAGTTTTCGGATATGCGCGCTGACCTCCGCGAGATCTTTTTGGCAGTCCGCAAGAACTGAATCCAGACCTGTTTCCTGTGTTTTTCTATCCAACAGGCGTTTTCCCAGTTCCGCTTTGCGTATATTGATCTGCTCCACCATCGTGTCAAAACGCTGCTGTTTCGCCTGAACATCCGCTCTGCGGTTTAACAGTTCGTACAGTTCTTTCTGCCCTTCCTCAATTCCCGCGTTGCAGGATGCGATCTGCTTCTGTACCTTTTCCAGTGTCTGTGCTGCTTCCTCCTGCCGCTTCTGTACCTGCGCAAGCTGTTCATCATAGGAACTCTTTTCTGTCTCGTAGGAAACTTTTGCCTCTTCCTTTTCTTTCTGCTCCCGCGCAATGGCATCTAAGCGGCTTTGCAGATGTTCATCTGTCATCTCTGCCGTATGGATCTGCTCTGTCAGTATCTGGATCTGGCTTTCGAGTTTTTCTTTCATCACAGATGTATTGCTGATATCTTCCCGAATGGCATTGATCTTTTCCTCCATTTCCGTGATGCTTTCACCCAAACGGTCATATTCCTGCCGGATTTTTTCCCTTGCATCCGTACTTTCTTTTAACTGTTCATCCGTGATTTTGAATTTTTCCTCTACTTCACGCTGCTCAGATGCAATCCTCTCTGTCTCCATGAGAAACATGTTGACATCATAATCTTTCAGCTCATTCTTCTTTTTTAAATAGGTTTTTGCCTTTTCCGACTGCAGCTGCAACGGTTCCACCTGACGTTCCAGTTCCGACAAAATATCGTTCACACGAATCAAATTGTCTCTCTCATTCTCCAGCTTTTTTTGCGCCGTTGCTTTTCGTTTTTTGAATTTTACAATTCCCGCTGCCTCATCAAACAGTTCGCGCCGTTCTTCCGGTTTTCCACTTAAGATCCGGTCAATCTGTCCCTGTCCAATGATCGAATATCCCTCTTTTCCGATACCGGTATCATAAAACAATTCCGAAACCTCTTTCAGACGGCACGGACTGCCATTGATCAGATATTCACTCTCTCCGGAACGATACAGACGTCTGGCAACTGTGACTTCCTCATAGTCGATTGCCAGTTTATGGTCGGAATTATCCAGCGTAATCGCTACATATGCATAACTGAGCGGCTTCCGGTTCTCCGTTCCCGCAAAAATAACATCCTGCATGGAAGATCCACGCAGCTGCTTGACCGACTGCTCTCCAAGTACCCAGCGCACCGCATCCGCAACGTTACTTTTTCCACTTCCGTTCGGTCCTACAATGCCTGTGATTCCCTGATGGAATTCAAACACAATTTTGTTTGCAAATGATTTGAATCCCTGCACCTCAATACTTTTTAAATACATGTACTATCCCCTTTGCTGATTTTTAAGCATCAGAAGTGCCTGATATGCAGCCTCCTGTTCTGCCGCTTTTTTGGTATGTCCGGTTCCACTGCCAATGACACGCTCTCCAATACATGCACGGACCGTAAAACTCTTATTATGATCCGGACCGGACTCATCGGTCAATACGTAAGTAAGCTGTTCATGTTCTCCCTGCACAACCTCCTGCAGGATAGTCTTGCTATCATAAAAGAGCTGTTTGTGTTCAATATCTGTCAGAATGTATTTATGAATAAACTCTTTTGCATTAGCAAAACCACCATCCAAATAAATTGCCCCGATCACAGCTTCAAGTGCATCCGACAAAATAGATTTACGGCCTCTTCCTCCGGTCTGGTCTTCTCCTTTTCCGAGTAAAAGATAATCTCCCAAAGCAATATCTTTGGTACAGAGTGCCAGTGTCGGCTCACAGACAATGCTTGCACGCAGTTTTGTCAGTTCTCCTTCCGGCTTGTCCGGGTATTCTTTGTACAAAAATTCACTGGAAATAATTTCAAGCACAGCATCACCCAAAAACTCCAGTCTCTCATTGTCGGAATGTTTCTTTAAGTGCTTCTCATTGGCAAATGAACTATGTGTCAGTGCCTGACGAAGCAGTTTCTCATCATGAAAGTGATATCCGATCACTTCCTGAAATTTTTTAATATCTGTCACTTCTTTCCCCTTTCTGAAACAAAGGAGTCCGCCACCGGACTCCTTTGGTATCTGTGTTTAGTTTTCGTTCATTGCAGCTTTGATCTGTTCTACTGCATCTCCTACCGTAACAATCTTTTCTGCCTGCTCGTTTGGAATCTCAATATCAAATTCTTCCTCAAGTCCCATAATGATCTGGAATACATCCAGGGAATCCGCTCCAAGATCATCGATGAATGTGGTATCCATCGTAATCTCATTTTCATCCACGTTTAATACGTCCACAATAATCTTCTTTAATTTTTCGAATTCCATAATCCTTCATTTCCTTTCTTATTCTTCTTCATTATTTTTGGAATCTACAATTCTTTCTTTGATAATTTCGTTAATATTCTCTTCGCGGAATGTCACACACTGGTAAATGGAATTGGTAATTTCCTTTGCCTTGGAACTTCCATGAGTCTTTACCACAAGACCATTTAGTCCCAAAAGCGGTGCTCCGCCATACTGGCTCGCATCAAATGCTTTGAGTGTCTTTTTCAGTGATGGCAATGCCAGTGCCGCACCGATCTTGCTCTTTAAGTTACTCATCAGTCCCGCTTTGATCACACCGATCAGTGTCGAACTGAGACCTTCGTACAATTTTAAGATGACATTTCCGACAAAAGCCTCACATACAATGACATCTGCTCCACCGTGCGGAATCTCTCTGGCCTCAATACTTCCAACAAAATTGATATCTTCGCATTCTTTTAACAGTGGAAATGTTTCTTTGACCAGGGCATTTCCTTTTTCCTCTTCCGCACCGATATTTACAATCGCCACTCTCGGATTCTTGATTCCCACAACGTTTTCCATATAGATGGAGCCCATTTTTGCAAACTGTAATAAATGTTCCGGTCGTGCATCTACATTTGCCCCGCAATCAATCAACAGCGAAATTCCGGTCTCTGTCGGAATGATCGGTGCCAGCGGCGGGCGCTTAATTCCACGGATACGTCCAACAATCGTCTGACCACCAACCAGCACCGCTCCGGAACTGCCGGCGGAAACAAACGCATCCGCTTCTCTTTGTTTTACCATATTCATACCTACAACGAGGGATGATTGTTTTTTCTTTCGAATTGCCTGAACGGGTGGCTCTGCCATCTCAATTACTTCAGGCGCATCCACAACCTCAATACGCTCCTGCGGATATGGATACTTCTGCAATTCTTCCCTTACCACATCTTCCTGTCCAACCAGAAAAACTTTGATATCTTCACGGGAAGAGACCGCATCAACTGCTCCCTTAACAATCTCTGCCGGCGCATTATCGCCGCCCATTGCATCGAGAGCTACTTTCGTAATTGTCTGCATGGTCTGTTCCTCCTTATGCATCTACTAGAAAATATACTATATATCATTCCATAAATCAACGATAAATTGGCTCTTTCAGACACAAAAAAATCAAGAGTCAGCAAAACCGCCAACTCTTGATTTTTAAAGGCTTATCCTTATTAGTCCTGCGGAATGATCTCTTTTTTGTTATAAGATCCGCAGTTCTTGCATACACGGTGTGGCATCATTAACTCGCCGCACTTGCTGCACTTTACTAAGGTCGGAGCAGACATCTTCCAGTTTGCTCTTCTCTTATCTCTTCTTCCCTTAGAAGATTTATTCTTTGGACAAATTGACATTTGTTTACACCTCCTTAAACCTGTTAAATATATCTTGGATTGCTGCCATTCTTGGATCAAGTTCTGTTCTCTGGCAACTGCAGGCTCCCTTATTCAAGTTCATCCCGCAGACTTTACAAATTCCTTTGCAATCGTCCTTGCACAGAACTCTCATTGGCCAGTTCACCAAAATCTCGGCGTAGACAAGTTTATCTACATCCAGTTCAAACCCAATCAGGTAATCCGGTTCCTCCATCTCTTCATCGACAAGTCCCTCTTCCCGAACAGTGAGCTTCTTATCTATGTCAAAACGGATCGGCGTCCGAACTTCTTCCAGACACCGTGCACACGGAATCATCACATCAATATCAACCGTACCCTTAACGAATACCGCTGCATTCTCCTCATTACGGATCTGCAATGTCACCGGCGCTTTGCGAACAATAGGAAAATCTCCTAAGCGGGAACGAAAGGAAGTGAGCGAGATGTCCGCCTCCTGTGTCAATTCCTTGTTTATGGATTTTGTAATGATTGAAAGATCAATTTTCACAGTATTCTCCTATTCACACCTAAACAATTATACATAGGGCGTCCTGCTTTGTCAACAAATTTTTTCTATTTTTCAACAATTTTATCAACAACCCAGTCATATACACTCTTATACCAGTGCTACGGTCTCACGGCAGATTGCAAGTTCCTCATTGGTAGGAATTACGCAAACCTTTACCTTAGAATCCGGAGTGGAAAGAACTGCCTCTGTTCCATGTGTCTCATTATTCTTTTCCTTATCCATGGTAATCCCCAGATATCCGAGATATGCAAGAATCTTCTCACGGATGAAGGATACATTCTCACCAATACCTGCAGTAAACGCGATTGCGTCCACACCGTTCATGGCAGCGACATAGGAACCGATATATTTTGCTACACGGTAAGCAAATACTTCACATGCATCAATGGCACGCTGATTTCCTTCCTCATAGGCTTTCTGCAAATCACGGAAATCGCTGGATACGCCAGATAAACCTTCAACACCGGATTTCTTATTTAAAACATTCATAACGCCTTCGATGTCTAAGTTTTCTTTCTTTGCAATATACTCCATAATAGCCGGATCAATATCTCCGGAACGGGTTCCCATAACCAGACCCTCCAGAGGGGTAAGTCCCATGGAAGTATCTACGCACTCTCCATTGACAACGGCACTGACAGAAGCACCATTTCCAAGATGTGCTACGATAATTTTACTGTTTTTCAAATCCAGTTTCAGATACTCTGCACATGCTTTGGATACAAAGCTGTGGCTGGTTCCATGGAACCCGTATCTTCTTACTTTATATTTGTCATAGTATTCATATGGAAGTCCATACAGGAATGCTTTTCTTGGCATTGTCTGATGGAAAGCAGTATCAAATACCCCGACCATCGGTACATTTGGCATCAGTTCCTGACATGCACGGATACCAATGAGGTTTGCCGGATTATGCAGCGGTGCCAGGTCATTGCACTCTGCGATCTGTGCCAGTACATCCTCTGTCAGAACTACAGATTTTGCAAACTTTTCTCCACCATGTACCACACGATGTCCTACTGCATCAATCTCACTCAAATCCTTTACTGCACCACTCTTCGGATTGTGCAGTGCATCAAGAACCATCTGGATTGCTTCTTTATGTGTAGGCATTGGAGCTTCTGTGATCTCCTTATCCATTCCGGCCTTCTGGTATACCAGTCTTCCGTCAATTCCGATTCTTTCGCATAAGCCCTTGGCAAGTACCGCTTCTGAATCAGAGTTGATCAGCTGATACTTCAGGGAAGAGCTTCCGCAGTTGATTACTAATACGTTCATTTGAATTCTCCCTTGTCCTTATTCATTTTGTGGAAATCCACAATCTTTTTCCATTATAAACACATTTTCCTTCTTATACAAGTGGAAATCCATGAAAAGCTGTGTTAATATTTTAACAGAAAAACAGGCATAATAAACGATAAAACAGGAGGCAGACGTGAAAACAGCAGGAATCATCGCCGAATACAATCCGTTTCACAACGGGCATCAATATCAGATTGAAACTGCGCGCCGGCAGACCGGCGCCGATTTTATTATCGTCGCCATGAGCGGGGATTTCATGCAGCGCGGTATTCCGGCAATCACAGACAAATACACGCGCACCCGCATGGCACTTCTTGGCGGTGCCGATCTGGTACTCGAACTTCCGGCTGTATGGGCGACCGCTTCCGCGGAATACTTTGCTGCTGCCGGAGTGCAGCTTCTTGCAAAAACCGGTGTCGTTGATACACTCTGCTATGGCTGCGAGACACCGGAAACAAAATTGATGCCGGCGCTTGTACAGGCACTGTCAGAAAATTCTTCTGACTACCAGAACCTTGTGTCTTCTGGCATGAAACGGGGAAATTCTTTTCCTGTCGCACGCAGCCACGCGCTGTGCTCCCTGCTGCCTTCGTTATCTTCTGATGCAGTTTCTTCTTTTCTGGCGTCCCCAAACAATATTCTCGCCTTAGAATATGAAAAGGCGATTGCACGCTGGAATTCCATGAATGGTATGCATGACAGAACGATTACCAGTACGCCCATACAGCGTATCGGGGAAGGCTATCACAGCACAAAAACAGGTGTAACCTATGCCTCTGCAACAGCCATAAGAAAAGCTCTGCTTACGTCGTCTGAAAATGATGGCAACCAGAATCATTCTATGCGTATAAGTACAGACTGCTATGATTCTGGGCTTTCACAGATGCTTCCCGAAACTTTCTCTTCCCTCCTTGCCACTTTGAAGCAGCAGCACTTTCTTCTGGATATAGATGCCTTCTCTTCCGCACTCTATACCCGGTTATGGGCACTGCACTCCGAAGGCTATACAGACTTTGCAGACTGCGGTATGGATCTGTCCCACCGGATTACGCAACAGCTTGAACATTTTTTAAGCTTTTCACAGTTTGCCGATCTGCTGAAAAGCAAAAATACAACTTACACGCGTATTTGCCGTGCACTGCTCCACATCCTGCTTAACATCCGACAGGACGATTATGCCGCGCTCTGGCAGCCAGATGGCATTCCGTATCTTCGTGTGCTTGGTTTCCGCAAAGATTCCTCTGCGCTTCTTTCCGCCATCAAAAAAGAAGCATCCGTTCCTTTGATCACCAAAGTTGCAGATGCTTCTTCTTCCTTGTATGGGACTGCATGCAAACGTTTTTCCCACGATATCGTCTGTGCTGATCTGTACCGCACTACTGCTTCCATACAGGCACAAATCGAATTACCAAACGAATACCGACAGCCGATTGTGCTTTTATAACCATTTACAGTTCCATAATAATCTCTCTTGCCAGGCTTTCCTCGATTGGCTTTGCATACACATTCGGTGCAAACTCCACCACATCGCCAATGCCCTTTTCAATGACAAAGCGTAACTTTCCGTCACGCACCTTTTTGTCGGTATAAAGTTTCTTAACCAGAGCTTCGCGGTCAATATAATCCGGAATCCTTGTCGGAAGTCCCACGCGCGCATACAATTCCGTTACACGCTCAGCCTCTTCCTCTGACATATAACCAAGTCTTGCGGAAAGCAGTACCATAGCTGCCATTCCGATGGAAAGCGCCTCTCCGTGCAGGAGCTGGTAATCGCTGACAGTTTCAATAGCGCGTCCCACCGTATGACCCAAATTTAAGACCTCACGTAGTCCGCTTTCTCTCTCATCTTTCATGACAACATCATACTTGATCTTGCAGTTGTTCTCTGCGATATATTCACAGGCAAACTTCTGGAAGCTCATAATATCATCTAAGTTTTCCTCGATAAACTCAAACATTTCACGGCTTGCCAGGCATGCATGCTTAATGGTTTCCGCCATACCGCTTGCCATCTGACGTTTTGGAAGGGTCTTCCATGCGGCAATATCAATGTAGACCTTGCGCGGCTGATTGAAAAGTCCAATCAGATTGGTCGCAAGTGGTGTATCAACAGCCGTCTTTCCACCTACGGATGCATCTGCTGCAGCCAAAAGCGTGGTCGCATAATTGATAAACGGCACACCTCTTCCATATGTTCCTGCCAAAAATCCCGCCAGATCCGTAACAACACCTCCGCCAATGGCGATCACTGCACAATCTCTGCGGAACCCTTTTTCCAGCATGGCATCTTCAATCTTAGCCTTTGTCTGTCTGGTCTTGCTTTTTTCTCCTGCCGGAAATACAAACAGCTCCACTTTAAATCCAGCCTTGCTCAGCTTTTCACTGATTGGCTTTGCATACAGATCCAGTACATTAGAATCCGTAATCACGGCAAACTTCTTGATTTTTCCCAGAAGTCCGGTCTCTAAATCCTCTACCAGCTGATCTTCCAGATGGTATCCCATCTCAATATCATAACTGTCATCCACCACTTTTTTCAGTTCTACATTAAATACGCTCACTTTGTCACCCCTGTCTGTCTAATCTACTCCGGCAGCAAGCCTCGCCAGCCGGTCTGCCTCTTCGTTTCCTTCTACTCCGGAATGTCCTTTCACTTTCACAAAATGAAGGGAAATTTTATCCTTCACGGACTGTATAAAATTATAATAGGCAATCGTTCCCTGTTTGTTTCGCTTCCAGGCTCCGGTTGCCCACATTTCTATTCCCATATAATCATAGTAAATTGTCAAATCGGTAAGTCCCATGGCAATGGCCTTCTTCACGGCAGCCATGCTTCCAAGCACCTCACCTGCCACATTGCGCATCGATGCCATCTGCGGATCATTTCCGCTCCCACTGATCACATGGCGTTCTCCCTTTGTCACGAGAAATCCGCCATATCCATAGACACAAGTAGCACTGTTAAAAGAACCATCGACAAATGCATAATTTTCCGGTTCCTTTTGTTCTGCTCTTTTTTCTTCCAGAAACTGTTCCGCTTCTGCGCGTGTCGCAAATCCTTTATAGACAGCTCCCGGAAATCCATGCACCATACTTTTGCATGCATCCCATGACGTATAGATTCCCGGAACCTTTCCCTTTTTTACCGCATAAAATTTTCCAGCCATAAATTATCCTTTGCCGTGCAGTTTTGCAATAATTTCTTCTTTTAAAAGCATTGCTCTGTCTTTTGCCACACGGGAAGCTGCCTGTGAAGTCAGAATCATGGAAATGAATCTGGACGCAATATCCACCTTGCCAAGCTTGTAAGCCATATTTGCCATCAACAGGTTTACGGTACTTTCTTCCATTCCGCACATCGGGAAATTTTCAGACGCAATCGCCTTTAAAAACCCTTCGTATGCCTGTTCATAATATGTGGTTTCTTCTTTTTTACACTCAGCAAGTGTTTTCTCATCTTTCTTTTCCGCCTTGGAAAGCTCCTCGATCCAGCCGCGATACAGCCATGACATCTTCAGACACTCATACGCCTTCTCGCTGTTTTTGCCCTTTTTCACCAGCGTATTATACAAAGCCAGTTTATACCGCTCAATGGCTTTTTCGTATGAATACGGCTCCATTGGTTCATCTTTTGGCTGTTTCTGTCCCTTGAACTTATGGCACACACCCTCTTCGATCATCTTGATCTGACCGGTAGACAAATGGGCAAAATAGCGGTTCATCGCCGTATATCCACACTTCGGGCAGGAAGATACATCGTATTTATTTGTATCAATATACTGAAAGCGCGGACGCAGATCAAAGTCCGGTTCCAAACGCTTTACCCGCCCGGTTTTCACCATTCTTGTACGGAAAACATTATCACATACCGGACAACGGATGGATTTGTCCAGCAGAAATTCCGTTTCAGTGTGAACCGGTTTCTTTTTTTCTACCACCGGTTCCGGTGCCTTCCGTGCAGGTGTATCACTTTTTTCCTCTTCAAAGAGGTGGTCCGTATCCATCTGATCCAGACCAAATTTTTCCAATCCCGATAATAAATTCATTCTACGCCTCTTCTGTTATACTTTATTTTTTCGGCAGCTTAAAAGAGCTCTTCAAAGAAACAATTCTGTTAAATACAGGTGCCCCCGGCTTTGAGTCTTTATAATCTGCGCAGAAGAATCCCTGTCTTACAAACTGAAAACTTTCATATGGTTTTGCCTCTAACAATGCAGGCTCCACAACACTCTCTGTCAGCACCGTCAATGAATTCGGATTCAGATTCAGACTTCCGTCTTCATTATATACGCCAAGTTCTTCATTAATCAGGTTCTCATATAAACGAACCGTTACTTTCTTTCCATGTTCTGCGGATACCCAGTGAATGGTTCCCTTTACTTTTCTGCCATCCGGGCTGTTTCCGCCTTTCGAAGCCGGATCATATGTGCAGTGGATGACTGTAACTTTTCCACTCTCATCCTTTTCAAATCCAACACACTTCACGAAATATGCATTCATAAGACGTACTTCATTTCCCGGGAACATACGGAAATATTTTTTCGGCGGTTCTTCCATAAAATCATCCCGTTCAATATAAATTTCTCTGGTAAACGGAACGGTTCTCTTTCCGAGTTCCGGATTTTCCAGATTATTATCCACTGGAAGATCCTCGGTCTGTCCTTCCGGATAATTGTCAATGACAACCTTTACCGGATCTAAGACGGCCATCATACGCGGGCGCTTCATCTTCAGATCTTCGCGGATGCAGTACTCAAGCATTGCATAATCCGTAGAACTGTTTGCCTTAGAAATACCTCCGAGTTCAATAAATTTCTGAATAGACTCCGGTGTATATCCTCTCCGGCGCAGCGCTGCAATGGAAACCAGACGCGGATCATCCCATCCATCCACAATGTGTTCCTCTACCAGACGCTTGATGTAGCGTTTTCCGGTGACAACATTTGTCAGATACAACTTTGCAAACTCGATCTGTTTCGGCGTTCCTTCCGGACTTGTCTTGTATCCAAGTTCTGTTACCACCCAGTCATACAGCGGTCTGTGATCTTCAAACTCCAGAGTACAGATGGAATGGGTAATTCCCTCGATTGCATCCTCAATCGGATGTGCAAAATCATACATCGGATAAATACACCACTTGTCTCCGGTATTGTGATGTGTCATATGTGCCACACGATAAAGAATCGGATCTCTCATATTGATATTGGAAGAAGTCATATCGATCCGTGCACGAAGCACACGACTTCCATCCTCACATTTTCCTTCTTTCATTTCTTCAAACAGCGCAAGATTTTCCTCTACGCTTCTTTTTGCATATGGATCTTCTTTTCCAGGTTCTGTCAGAGTTCCGCGATACTCACGAATTTCGTCTGCCGACAGATCGGATACATATGCTTTTCCCTTTTTAATCAGTTTGATCGCTGCTTCATACATCTGATCGAAATAATTTGATGCAAAAAAGAGACGATCTCCCCAATCCGCTCCAAGCCACTTTACATCTTCCTTAATAGACTCTACAAACTCAAGTTTTTCTTTCGTCGGGTTGGTGTCATCAAAACGAAGATTAAATTCTCCTCCGTATTTTTTGGCTAACCCTGAATTTAAAAGAATGGACTTGGCATGTCCAATATGCAGATATCCGTTTGGTTCCGGTGGAAAACGGGTCTTTACCGTCTTGCAATGTCCTTCTGCCAAATCCTTCTCAATAATCTGTTCAATAAAATTTTTGGAAATCGTTTCATTTTCCATGTGTCTATTCCTCCAGCACTCCTCAAATAAGAATAATTATAGGGATATTCCCGATATTTGTCAACCAGAACGCCTCCGCGCGTCCACTACTGTTCCTGCCCTTTTTCGGATGCAACAATTCCATCCAGCGTACGTGTTGAAAAATAAGCAATCGGTTTCTTTCCCTCTCTTATCTTTTCTTCCATTTTCTTTACCCGGTCACCAGTTCCGGACGCCACACTTTTTCCCAGTGCAGAAACTTTAACAGCACCCTGTTCATATCCACCATTCCAGTTCTGTTCCATATAACGGCCATTCATTTTTGCATCAAACAATTCTGTATAATAAACGGACCACACACTGACCACGGAAGTCAGCACGGCCTGTCCTGCCGTCTGGCGCATATCGGCATTTCTTCCGACGGCATATACACATTTGCCACTTTCTTTTGCATTTTCCGCCATCTGCATAACGGCATCCAGGTCCGTATTTGCCGCAAGAACCACACATCCGCTCCGGATCAGATCTCCGGCTGCAGTTGCCTCCGCATCACTGTTATCCCAGGCATCAATATATTCTACCTGCAAAGTAACCTTTTTATATGCCGACTTCACACCAAGGTAATATGCATTGATGTCTGCACGGGCATCATCATTTTCTTCCGCAGCTACATACCCCAGCTTTACATTTTTATTTTCATCAAAACTTTTCGAAGGAATTTTCTTTTTTTCTTCCAGCTTAGCCACTTTCATTCCGGCAGCAATGCCAGCCACATAAGAGGCCTCACATGTATTCATATGTACGTTGTAAAGATTTGTAAGTTCTGTTCCATCCTCGTTGGTTGTATTTTGTGTCTTGGAATCGTTCACTACCACAAAGTCAACTTCCGGGTTCTTCTCTGCCTCACTTTTTATGGCATCCTCATACATGGCACTGTTTGCAATAATCAGTTCACAGCCCTGTTTGATCAGACTGTTTACTGCATCTTTACAGCCATCATTGGCCCCCACACGTTCTTTCCAGACGATGTCCTGTTCCGGAATCCCGGTATTTTCTGCTGCTGCCCGGATTCCATCAATATGTGCCATAGAATAGCTTTCCGTCTCATCTCCGTTTAAGATAACTCCAATCCATCCTTTGGAATCTTCCTCATTTTCCTGCAAAAGATCCTCTTTTGTCTCCGCAATCTGCGGTTTCTCTTCCTGTTCCTGTTTTATTTTTGCTTCTTTGTTTTCTGATTCTTTCTGTGTCCCACTGATACCTGCCATACAAACCAAAACTGCTAATACAAGTAAAACACTTAAGAATTTCTTCTTCATGACTCTCTTTCTCTTTTCCACTTAATATCTTTTATTTTACGTGCTGATGGGTAAACAAATGATCCTGACAATACTCACGATTTCCCACACATTTACTGCAATACCGGAACTGCAGCTCCGGATTGGTCAGTTCCGTTCTTCCACAGATTGCACATTTGTGCCGTGCGATTCCGGAACCCGGACGCGGCTGACTAAACTGTGCCCGGAACTCTTTCTGACGTTTCTTCTGCTTTCCGGATAACCGCGTCTTCATTGCATGGAAAAACCAGAACATATTGAGCACCGGAACCACGATCTGCACACAGTTTAAAATTCCGACAAGGATTCCCATTCCGGTTCCATAACTTCCGATTCCAATGGAAAACATGCGAACCACCTGGTATCCCAGATACACCAGTTCAAAAAGTAACATCCATTTCATTTTGATCGGAAGGACAAAATACAGGCGCACTTCTCCTTCCGGCATACACATGGCAAGTGCCAGCAGCATGGACATCAGAATATAGTACGTTGAAAGATATGGAGAAAAACCATATCCGAGCAGAATTTTTGTGACAATATAGACAATAATTCCTGCAAAATCACACAGAATTACACTTCCCCACAAAAATACGTTCATACGAAATGTTCCAAGCATGGATTCCAGTGAACTGCCCCACATAAGAACACAGAAAAGAAATAAAATTCCAAAAATATCCAGTGATGCCGTCGGTGTAAAAATCCATGTCACCACTCTCCAGAGCTGTCCGTGCAGAATTCTGCCCATATCAAAACTCATATAACTCATAAGGCCGGGTGCTGTCAGTTGAACAACATATCCGATCACCTGTGCAAGCACAAAATACCTGCTCAGATTGGCGACCGCATGACGTCCCCATTTGCGCTCCAGTTTATCCATCCAATTCATAAATCTGTCTCCTGTCTACATAGAATAAATATATGGTTACGGTAATTTTCAACCTTTCTGTCAAACAATTATACGGTTTTCAATTCCCTCTTGTCAACGCAGCGGCACGTTCTTTCCAACATTTTATAAAATCTTTATCTTTTCAATCGTTGTCTTTTGTCAATTCTTGTCGTATAATGTTTTAGGTTTTGTTTTGAAATCATACTTATTTATAATAAGTTTAGTTACTTACACATGGAGGTTACATTTATGAGTGACAAGCAGTTACATAAACTTGGAATTGATATCGGTTCCACTACCGTCAAAATTGCAATCCTCGACTCACAGGACAACATCCTGTTTTCCGACTACGAGCGTCATTTTGCAAATATTCAGGAGACACTGGCGTCCTTAATTGCCAAAGCATCCAAAGAGCTTGGAGATCTGTCTGTTTCTCCTGTCATCACCGGATCGGGCGGACTGACCCTTGCAAAGCATCTGGAAGTTCCGTTTACGCAGGAGGTTATTGCAGTATCTACTGCTCTCACTCATTATGCGCCACAGACCGATGTCGCAATTGAGCTCGGCGGAGAAGATGCCAAGATCATCTATTTCGAGGGCGGTAATGTTGAGCAGCGTATGAACGGTATCTGTGCCGGTGGTACAGGCTCTTTCATTGATCAGATGGCATCTCTGATCCAGACCGATGCTTCCGGATTAAATGAATATGCCAAAAATTACAAAGCAATCTACCCGATTGCCGCGCGCTGTGGTGTATTTGCCAAGACCGATATCCAGCCACTCATCAACGAGGGGGCAACCCGCGAAGATCTGTCTGCCTCCATTTTCCAGGCAGTTGTCAATCAGACGATCAGCGGACTTGCCTGTGGTAAGCCGATCCGCGGACACGTGGCATTTCTCGGTGGTCCTCTGCACTTTTTATCCGAACTGAAAGCAGCATTTATCCGCACATTGAATCTCGATGACGAGCATGCAATTACACCGAAAAATTCACATCTGTTTGCAGCGATCGGTTCCGCATTAAATTATAAAGAAGACGTAGAAACTACACTGGGTTCCCTGCAGCAGCGTCTTTCTACCGGCATTAAGCTGGAGTTTGAGGTTGCCCGTCTGGACCCGCTGTTTGCCAGCAAGGAAGATTATGATGCTTTCACCAAAAGGCACGGAAACAACCACGTAGAAACCGGTGACCTGAAGAATTATTCCGGAAACTGCTATCTCGGTATTGACGCCGGTTCCACTACAACAAAGATTGCACTTGTCAGCGAGGACGGAAAACTTTTATATTCTTTCTATGACAACAATAACGGAAGCCCGCTTGCAACTGCTATCCGTTCCATTCAGGAAATTTATCGTCTATTGCCGGAGAGTGCACACATCGTACATTCCTGCTCGACCGGATACGGGGAAGCACTTTTGAAAGCAGCATTGATGCTTGATGACGGCGAGGTAGAAACCGTCGCCCATTACTATGCCGCTGCTTTCTTCGACCCAAAAGTTGACTGTATTTTGGACATCGGCGGTCAGGACATGAAATGTATCAAGATCAAGAACCAGACCGTAGACTCGGTTCAGTTAAACGAAGCATGTTCTTCCGGCTGCGGTTCTTTCATTGAAACTTTTGCAAAATCCTTAAACTTCACGGTGCAGGATTTCGCCAAAGAAGCACTGTTTGCCAAACATCCGATCGACCTTGGTACCCGCTGTACCGTATTTATGAACTCAAAGGTAAAACAGGCACAGAAGGAAGGGGCCTCCGTTGCCGATATCTCTGCCGGACTTGCCTACTCTGTAATCAAAAACGCATTGTTTAAGGTGATCAAACTGTCCGATGCCAAAGATCTCGGAGAAAATATTGTCGTTCAGGGTGGTACTTTCTACAATGACGCCGTTCTTCGCAGTTTTGAAAAAATTGCCGGCGTTCATGCAACCCGTCCGGACATTGCCGGAATCATGGGTGCTTTTGGTGCCGCACTGATTGCCCGCGAACGTCACGAAGCCGGCTATCAGACAACAATGCTGTCCATCGAACAGATCAATAAACTGTCCTATACTACCAAGCTTGCACGCTGCCAGGGATGTACGAACCATTGTCTGCTGACAATCAATAAGTTTTCCGACAACCGCCAGTATATTACCGGAAACCGCTGTGAGCGCGGACTTGGAAAAGAAAAA